>Ga0214921_10003548_pt1 | contig 23732 bp, 18 predicted proteins | sample LL1505_MetaG_FD_177992 | JGI IMG/M metagenome (GOLD analysis project Ga0214921, IMG submission 177992) | Freshwater microbial communities from Lake Lanier, Atlanta, Georgia, United States - LL-1505 | ecosystem: Environmental > Aquatic > Freshwater > Lake | place: USA: Georgia | collected...
CTTCGAAACCGCGCTGATGTAGGATCGCTGTGTCGCGGGAGAAAGATTACGGATTGTCATGTCTTCGATCATGCGGCGACGAAGAGGGCTCAACTCGGCCATCTGGAAACTCCTGTCTGAGGGGTGGGCTCCAACACCCACATATTCTCAGACAAAAGGCTCCTCAAGCGAACGCGCCGAGCCGCCGCGGTAGCGGCTTCGTTCAATCACTTCCAGCCTGATTTGGGAATCCCCTACGATTCAATCAGCTCGGGTTCCGCTCTAAGTCATTGTATAAATCCACATATGAACGAACCATCTGATCCGCAGTAAAGTGCTGCCAATAACGCTCCTCGGCGCGCCGCCCCATTTCTGAAGCCTTTTCAGGATGCTCCCAGATATATCGCATCGCTTTATTTAACGCCAAAGGATCACTCGGGGGAATCACCAATCCTGTTTCATCGGCAATATTGATAAATGTCGTACCGGTTCCGATTTCGCTAGAAATCATTGGTTTTCCATACATTGCACCTTCCAGCAATGATATACCAAATGCTTCTGATCGTAAGTGTGAAGGAAAAAGTACGCAATAGCACAATGTCAACAATGCGATTTTGTCTTCATCTGATAAAAATCCTAAAAAGTGGATATTGTTCAGATTCAGTCTTAAAGCCTGTTCTTTTAGTTCTTCTTCAATGGGGCCTGCACCCAAAATCACGATGGGATAGTTGGTTCCCTGCGCTGCATCCATCAAAATATGCAGGCCTTTGTAGTAGCGGATAACTCCAACAAACAAGAAGAATTTCGATCCAAGTCTGTCACGCCAATATGCAAGTTTTTCCAAATATGGGTCGGGGTAAGTGGTCTTATCCAATCCAATAGGAATTATGCTGACCTTGTGTTTATACTTTACTAAGACTTCACTCGTGGCCAGGTAGTTTGGTGATGTTGCTACGATACGAGTCACGTCATCCAGAAACTTGCGTTTAAGAGGACGATAAAATTTTAATAAATATTTTTGGCGAATAATATCAGAGTGATAAGTCACTACCGTTGGTTTACTGACTCTACACGCAAAGTGCACAATATCCATGAACGGCCAAGGAAAATGGTAGTGGATAACATCTGCCTTTTTTGCCAGCTCTGCAAACCGTTTAAAAACTGACAAAGAAAAACCGGTTGATGCGACCTGAACATCAAGTTTAGATCGATGTGCCGAATAGCCGTCAATTTCAATCGTGTTTAGGTCAAGCCCTGGCGTGAGTGAGAGCACATCTGTCTCAACACCCAGCTTGCTGGCCCCCCGCGCGATCTGGTTGATGACTTGCTCAACCCCACCCATCGTGTCAGGGAATGATGTTCTATAGAAATGAAGAACTCTCATACAACTCTAATTTCCCGATTATCCTATTATTGACTTGAACCAAACGGCATAGGGTTGGGCTAACCACCATTTTAGGGGCACACTACCATAGTTTTTACGCACCACCGCCATTGCCTCCTGATAATGGAGGCGGCGCAGGGTCTTGGTCTTTGTGGCTTCATGTTGACGGTTGACCGCAACGAAGTCATCCACAAAATGCAAGGCACCCATTTGCTTGTACAAGCGCCACCACAAGTCGTAGTCCATCGCCATATGCAATTGACCGTCGACCCCACCCACGGCATCCCATGCGGAGCGACGAATAAGTGTAGCCGGCTGAGAAATAATACAACGCAAAGACAACCGACTTTCATTAAACGGTTCTACCCAAACCGGGGTTCGTTTACCCGTTTTTTGCACGACGTCCCATGAACGCCCATAGACTGCAGGTGCCGTAGGGTGGGCCTGCAGTTCATGGAGTAAGGTCACCAAACCGCCCGGTAAAAACCAGTCATCACTATTAAGCCAGCACACAAAGGGGGCACTCCCATGCGCAATACCTTCGTTGATGGCAGATGCCTGCCCTTCATCGTGATGGCTTCTCCAGCCCGCTAATTGGCTCTCCCATCTTCGAATGACATCAACCGAGTTATCTGTTGAGCCACCATCCAGCACAAACACTTCTATAGGAACGTGCTGCTGGAAAATGGATGCCAGAGCATCGTCAAGAAACCGGCCTTGATTGAAAGACGGGACCGCGATTGTCACCAGTGGGGTCAATAGCGGCTTATCCATGTACTAAGCAACTGCCTTAGTCAGAAAGTCTGAGTAAGCCTTGGCAATGCCATCGTGAAGGGATGTTTCAGATTGCCAACCCAACGAACGCAGTCTATCCACATTGAGCAGCTTGCGCGGAGTGCCATCGGGCTTGCTGGCGTCAAACACGATTTCCCCCTTAAAACCCACCACATTCATCACCGTCTTGGCCAACTCCCGAATGGTCACATCCTGTCCGGTGCCCACATTGAATAAACCATCTCGAACATCTTCACGCTCCATCAAGAAAACGCAAGCATCAGCCATATCATCAACATACAAGAATTCCCGCATCGGTTTGCCCGTACCCCACACCACCAAATCTTTATCACCACGAACCTTGGCTTCATGTGCTTTACGGATAAGCGCTGGCAACACGTGGCTGTTGCTCAGATCATAATTGTCATTGGGGCCGTACAAGTTGGTGGGCATAACTGAGACATACTGGGTACCGTGCTGCCTGTTGTAATTCTCGCAAAGCTTAATGCCAGCTATCTTGGCAATCGCGTAGGGCTCATTGGTTTGTTCTAATGGGCCTGTCAGCAGGTAATCCTCCTTGATGGGCTGCGGGCAATCGCGAGGATAAATGCAACTAGAGCCAAGAAAGCACAAGCGCTGGATTCCCGCGAGGTGTGCCCCGTGGATCATGTTGGCCTCGACCACCAAGTTCTCATAAATGAAGTCAGCACGATAGGCGTTGTTGGCAAAGATACCGCCCACTTTGGCCGCTGCAATGAATATATAAGCAGGCTGCTCCGACTTCAAAAAATCGCGAACAGCCTTTTGATCCAGCAGATCTAGTTCAGAACGAGTACGGTAAATAATGTTGGTGTAGCCTTTGGACTGCAAATTGCGTACCAATGCCGAACCCACCATTCCCCGGTGGCCCGCTACGTAAATTTTTGTTCCTTTAGCAAAACCAGACATCATTCACGCCCCACCGAAACCTTGAAACCCTCGTTCTTGAGCAAGGCATGCTGTTTGGCCTTGTCTAGATCATGGGCAACCATTTCTTCGATCATCTCATCCAAGGTTATTTTCGGCACCCAACCGAGTTTTTCCTTGGCTTTGCTTGGATCGCCGAGCAGGGTTTCCACCTCGGCTGGTCGGAAGTAGCGCGGATCAATTTTTACTATTACATCACCGACCTTAACGGCTGGCGCATTATCCCTTGTAATATCAATCACTCGGCCTTGCTCACTGGCGCCCTTACCCTCCCAAGCTAGCTCAATTCCGAGTAGTTTTGCTGTCTTGTTAATGAAACTACGTATGCTGTACTGCACACCAGTGGCAATAACGAAATCATCAGGCTTCTCCTGCTGCAGCATCAGCCACTGCATTTCAATATAATCCTTGGCATGCCCCCAGTCACGCAATGCGTCGATGTTGCCCATGTACAGGCATTGCTCAAGGCCTTGAGCAATATTGGCTAGGCCGCGGGTAATCTTGCGGGTAACGAAGGTTTCTCCGCGACGGGAAGATTCATGGTTAAAGAGGATGCCATTGCAGGCATAAAGACCATAGGCTTCCCGGTAGTTGACTGTGATCCAATAAGCGTAGAGCTTGGCTACTGCGTAGGGAGATCGGGGGTAAAAAGGTGTTGTTTCCTTTTGTGGAGTTTCCTGAACCAAACCATACAACTCGGACGTACTTGCTTGATAGAAACGCGTCTTTTTCTCCAAGCCGAGGAAACGGATGCCCTCGAGAAGACGCAGAGCGCCGATACCATCAACATCGGCAGTGTATTCAGGAGATTCAAAACTGACGGCTACGTGCGACTGTGCTCCAAGGTTGTAGACTTCATCCGGCTGCACCTCTTGCAGAATACGGTTCAGGTTCGAAGTGTCCGTCAAATCTCCATAGTGCAACTTAAGTTTTGGGTGTGGATCATGGGGATCTTCGTAAATATGATCAATGCGCTGGGTATTAAATGAAGAGGCACGGCGCTTAATCCCATGTACCTCGTACCCTTTTGCCAATAGAAACTCGGCCAAGTAAGAACCATCCTGCCCAGTGATGCCGGTAATCAAAGCTACTTTCATTTTTTAATGCCTTGTTTTATGTCGTTAATCAATTTCAGTTATTTTCTGCCACTCAACGTAGACTTTAGCCTCACTATCTGGGCATCAACCATCTTGCTGACCATCTCTTCGAAACTTACGCTCGGTTCCCAGTTCAACAATCTGCGTGCTTTTGAGGCATCCGCGAGTGTCTGCCCGGTTTCAAGTGGGCGAACCAATGACGGATCACTCACCACATGGTCTTGCCAATTCAGATCAACTCGACCATAGGCTGCTTCGCATAATTGGCGCAGGGTATGAAGCTTACCCGTACCCACTACAAAATCATCTGGTCTTTCTTGTTGCAATATTAACCACATGGCTCGGACGAAATCGATAGCATGTCCCCAATCTCGAGCGACATCAAGATTGCCGAGCGATAGCCGGCCGTCAGCAACAATAGGATGCCCGCGTTCGTTCAGATCCGTTGAATTTTTTATACCCAAAGCAGCGCAGGCAGCGCCGTAGGCAATCTTTTGGGTGACAAAATGGAGAGGCCGACGCTCGCTTTCGTGGTTAAACAATATCCCACTGGCGATAAACAAGCCGTAACTCTCACGATAAATCCGCACAATTTGGTGCGCATAGACCTTGGCCGCCGCATATGGGTTGGCCGGGTTGAAGGGGGTCTCTTCTTTTTGCGGAATACATTTTGTCTGACCAAACATTTCCGAGGATGAGGCGTGATAAACACGTGCTTTAGGGCAACCATGCCGCATTGCTTCAAAAAGTCGAATAGCCCCCATGCCGTTGATCATGAGCGTCTCAGGTGCCCGGACCCAAGACTCACCGGGGCGAGACTGAGACGCCAGGTTATAAATCTCGTCAGGCTGCGCATCCTGCAGTGCAGACGAAATATCAGTCCCCTCCGACATATCGCCAAAAAGCACCTTCACCCTATCGCCAAGATGACTGGCATTATTTGGCCTAAACCAACTCTCGCGTCTAGCCAGTCCGAACACCTCATAGCCCCGTTCCAGTAGAAACTCAGCGAGGAAAGACCCATCCTGTCCGGTTATGCCGGTAATTAACGCTCTCTTCATTGCACTTTACACCGTTTTGGAGAGGCAAGTGCCTCCTCGTAAAGTTGCAACAAAGCTTCTGCGCTAATATTCCAGTCAAACCGTTTAGCTTGCTCCAGCGAAGCAACACTCAGTTGGTCTCGTTCATTCGTGTTCGCCGCCAGCCTCAGCATCGCTTGCGCCCAACCTTCGGTATCTTCGGGGGCGAGCATAATAGCGGCCTTGCCAGCTACTTCCGGAATTGACGTCGAGCGCGTGGTCAACGTCGTAGCACCGAACTGCATCCCTTCAAGTACAGGCAATCCAAAGCCTTCAAACAACGACGGATACAGATTGGCATAGCAGTTCCTGTAAAGCCAGATCAATTCATCATCTGTAACATAGCCAGTCATCACGATTTGAGCATCAATACCCAATTCGCTCAAGTGCTTCTGAAAATCCTCCATCAGCCAACCTTTACCACCCGCCAATACCAGCGGCATGGGCGCCCCCCCCAGCGATAGATAACGGGCATACGCCTCAACGAGACGGCGCTGATTTTTCCTTGGCTCAATGGTACCCACGTTCAACCAAAATCCTAAGGCGGGCATATCATCAAGCGCCTTGGGCCGTTTACCCTGCGCAGATGAATCCACAAACCGCGAACACGGATAAATCACGCGGATGCGCGCCTCCGGAAAGTGGGGGAAGATACTCAAATAGTGTGTTCGTGAAGCTTCAGAAATTGCCACCACCCAATCCGCCGCCATCGCCGAACGGAAAACTCCATCGAAACATCCCACCCGGTTCGCCTCAGTTGTCCAAGCGGGTTCGACTGCAAAACCCATATCGTAAAAAGTGTAAATCAATCGGCTTGATGCCAACTGAGTTGGGCACCAGAAATTGTTTGCATGGATAATATCCGGCTGTTTCAGCGAGACTTCGACATCGGAGTCTGTCCAAAACTGACGCGCAGTTTCACGTGTAAGATGCCGCGGACCGTAATACGCGCTTTGTTTCGAATAAGGATTCTCAATCGGCATCAGTGCATCAAAATAGAAATCACCAAAGCTGGGGTAAAGTGAATAGCGATGCTCTGGCGAAAGCTCCAGCATCGCCTTTATTAGTGCGTGCGCGAAAAAGCCGCAGCCCGCCTTGCCGGAACCTGTTTGTGAAATGTCAAAGCCGATATGCATAGCTCACGTTAACCTTTAAAAAATAAAATTCAGATCATATAACTCGATACACATAATAATTTCAATAAAATTGTTCTGAATCGATTCAATTTCATTGGAGACATTTTTCTTAATTTAACTCGACAATATTGAACACTTCGCGCTGTTTGTAGAAGTCTAAATGTGTCAACAACAATAAAACAGCTGCTAATCCCCCGTAATAACGGGGAGACCTGCATCTTCCAATACCCTTTACGATATTTATGGCCACATCCTAGCATTGACGTTTACAATCCAAACTTGTACAGGAATCTTTTGTATCCCGCAGAGTACAATAAAAGCCTCAGGTCTGGTGAAATCTATCACCAACAAATAGCACACTAGAAATAACGCCGCGTTAAACCATACGCCTAAGCTTGCGGCGATAAGCGCACGTGTAGGGGCATCTTCGCTTACTTCAATTTCGCGAGCTAGACCCCACGAAAGCAGCGAAATCCCCGGAATAACAATGGCGAAAAAAGCCCATCCTAAATTCAAAAATGGTAGATAAAAAAACCATTATAGCAGTTGATTATCTTACTATTTCAATAGGCCAATCAGGATGTAGGCTGTGAGAATGTTTCCCTAACTTTTTCATCGTGAGCAATGATAATATCGAGCACGACTTTTGTATCGACCTGCGGTTCGGTAGCAGGAGCCTGATTTTTGCGAGCTACAGTAATGCTAGTGAGTCCAGTTGCACTCTCCTACAACACTGTAAACGCATGTCTAGATTGCTTTAGGATGCCCTGCGTATCAGAGATATTTTCTAAAGGAAGTTGGCTCAATCGAATATACTGATCAATGGCACCAAAGCCAACCTCTCGCATCAGTATTCGCTGATGATCAAAAGGCATATCTTTTTCGGTAGTACCATAATTGGCCATAGCCTGAACACTACCCTCCGTTTGAGAGTGCCCGGCTCCGGGCTCGACAGTTATTAAAACCCCCCCGTCCTTAAGAGCATCGAAAATATTCTGAATAACGACTTTCTCAGAATCTGCATGATGGAGAGCATCGTAGATTACGGCGACGTCGAACTTCCCATCGATACCATTATTTTCGTAGTCGGAAACAAAAAATTTAGCTTTGCTATTTCGTTTCTTTGCAATTTCGATCATATCTTCACTGATGTCGATGCCAACGACGTCATAGCCCGCTTGGGCGAAAATATCGCTAGTCCATCCGCTTCCCACCCCAACGTCAAGAACAGACGCAGGTTTCTGCGGCATCAAAGATAAAATTTGGGAAATATCCTGAAGGTAGCTTGAACAATTCACATCCGAAAACGGCTTCCTGAGCAAATAATCGGAGACAACATCATAATCTATATTTTGATGTCGAGCTATCTCCCTCGGATAGTTAATCTCATCCTCCTTAGCCATATCGTCTCCAAACCGTCACTGAACTGGCCCACATTGATTATTTTAAAAGCAACACATTTATAATTTATAAGGGGCGGTCAGAAAAGCAAGGGCTTTTTTCGGTAATCCCCCCGTTAAACGGGGGGATTACAAGGCCACCCAACATAGGTCATTTAGGCTCACCATCATTCTTATTAGTTTCAAATATAGCATAGACACCTACAGAACTTCTTGCAGTGAAGAACAGCGCTAGGCGCTCATCATCAGGCGAACCAACAGGTGCCATTAAATAATCATAGCGATTATTAAGCTCTGCGATTGTTTTTGGATCGTTCTGCCTCAATCCATCCCAAAAAATCTTCGCTCGGTGTCTTCCATCCGGAGGCATATATGAATCTTCCCTGATGGGTGAAAAATCAAAATCGACTTGACGGCCAGTCAATGCGACTAGAACCTGTTCCGATGAAAATAATGCTATTCGGGAATGCTCTGGCAGCCCACGAACGTAACTGACTAAACTCTTGATCCCAGGATCGAGAGGTGTCCACGCCGATCGGACGAAGTAAATTGCTGTTGGGAAGTTGAGCACAGCGAGGCCGATAAAAATTATAGCGATGGCAGCTTTCACAATCCTTTTTGCTGAATTTTTACGACTTTCCAAATTAAAAAAAAGCAAACCAATGCCAGCAATCGGAATCAGAGCAATTCGAACCCACAATCCCGACTTGATACCAGAATCTGGGTAGCCACCAAACAGGAGTGCTAATACCCCGACTACAACCATGACCGAGATACCAAGGAGTGTGAGTTTTTCTGGCGAAGCGATGTAAGAAATTCCTGCCTTGGGGCGTAACCTCATCAAGCCAATCATTGCCAAGGGTACTACCAAGCCGAGTGCAGCCAATACATAAAACCATTGCTTAGTGAGCTCTGGCGAGGTTATCATGTCACCGTTTACTCCAGACCATTTTGATATTTCGGTCAAAAAAGGGAGAAGGAAAATAAATGGCAGAATGAGAATAGTAATGGTGAGCGGGCTTCTAGCCTCATTCAACGTATCTAGGCCGTTTGCTCTCCATCGTAAAAATATAGCAACTATTGCACTAGCAACGTAAGTAGTCACAATATGTGGAATGATTATAAAACTAGAAAGAGCACCTGTAACTGTCAGGACGCCAGCAGCAAATAGTCGTTTATTTATAGTTGTAACTAATAAGGCATTGTTCAATAATATGAATACTATCAACAAGCCGCATAGGATTGCGAAAACGTGTTGCGGTACGTAAATAACAGATTGGAATAGTTCGTCTACCCAGATTTGACTTGTGAGAAATTTCTCGGTAAATAAAAAAAAGCCGATGCTGGGCTTGCTTGACAACCAAAGGGGCGTCAATCCCCCAACCCATGTAGAGAGTAGCACACTACCCAGATGAACCGCTTTAGATGTGGTGATGCCTCTAACAATGTCTAGTATTACCATTGGTAACGCTATTGCTACGGCGATTACCGCGAACAAAAAAATTGGAAAATTCGCCAGTGGATTTCCGACCAACATTGCAATAAGTACTGGCGGATAGTAAAAAAGATAGTTGTAAGCAAAAATCTCACCAGAAAAAAAAGGGTTGGGCGCAGGCCAGTTACTTGCGTAAAAAAGAGTGTGCATCGCGAATAAGTGCTTCGGTAAATCGAAAATATCTGGAAATTGATACCCAGCATCCGCAGACAGCCATCCAAGTGGAATATAGACTAGCGCAGTAGCACCCAACCAAGAAAAAAGCGTAACAGCAACAAGACTATCAATCAGTCTTGATTTAATACATCTTTGACTCATGGGAGCATATGTCTTGATAGCTATTTTTACAAGAGGTTTTTGGACGTGTTCGTCAACCGCCTTTCTTGAAGAAAAAAAACTGCGCGCACTCATGGCACACAGCACCACTGTAAATATCAATGCGCCAATCATCGGATTTCCTAGGTATTTGAGAGAGGTGAGCAGCAATAAACCTAAGACGCCATATCCAATAATTGTACAACCACCCATAATTGACATATTTTTTACTCCGAGACTAAAAAGAAGGAGCCGACCAAACAGAGCGCAGCCACCTAATATAAAAACGGCAAGAGTAAAGGATCGCAATCGTAAATCGGGCTGTAGTTTTTTGGGTGCTGATGGAGCAAGTGTTGCGTTCCCTCCAAGCACCCGCAACTGAAATACTTCAAGATGCTTTAAGCGTATATGCCCACTTCCTTCTGCCCATCCCCCTAAACCAAATATAAGTCGCTGTAATTCATTCCCTTCCGGGGCAACAAATATTCCCTGGTATAACTGGGAAGACGTGTACTTTCCCGCAGGCAAAGTAATTACAGATTGTTTTCCATGCAGCGACAGGTGCGCGGCATGGGATCCCACACCGGATATTTCACCTTCGAACCTTGCCCTTAAAAGTACCAAATCCTGAATAAGAAATTGCTGCGTCATAAATCCTATGTCAACTGGACGCGCGCTTTGAACATCTGGGAATCTGTCGCTAATCTCCAGCCGGACGTCATCCTTTGAATTCCAGGGTATCCATTGAACTTCCTTCAGATCAGTTATAGGGGTCAGGGATATTCTTTGTCTCGGCAAAGCGATTAAATATTGCGCGTTATCGACCAGAATCACATATCCTTTCGACTCCAGTGCAACATAGAGGCTTCGGTCGCGCAGCTCCATTTGCTGGATAATCGTGACCACATCCCATCCTTGTTTTGCAGCGGCAGTAACCAGGTCATTACCATTGTCCACTAACTGTATGTTGTTCTGAGACCAACTGCCGATAAAAGGTAAAATCGAAGTATCCACATCTTTGAAGGCTAGTATTTTGAGCGGTGCCGCTGCCGTATCGAGGCCGAGAGCTTGCACTTCTGCGTTCTGATAAGGTCCCTTGAGTAATAAAGCCATTCGCTTTAGCGGGTTATCAGCCCGCTTGATTTCATCTGTTAGGGCGATCAGGTCCGCCGTGGGAAGCACTTCTCCTGGTCGCATGGCGATACCAATATTCACCAGAACCACCAGTGCCGCCAAAGTAGAGAGGACGCGCCGGGACCAGCAAGTTGGATTTGCGCGTAATGCGAGTGCGCCGGCACCTATCAACAACACAAAAATCCCTGGAGCAAAATACCTGAAAGTCCAAGGATAAGCGGGTGAAAGCAACATCGACGCAAGAGTACTAACTAAAATTAATCCCGCAACCAAAGTCAACCAATTATTCGAGATAGTTAGATCATTTTGATGCGTTTTGCTGCAACTATTGCAGGTAGATCCCCATCGATTTCGCAATGCACCAATTACTACCAACAGAGATGCCACAACTATAAACCACGCGGCGCCGCCCATGCTCCCGGCCAGCGCCCACATTGTTCCGTTACCTTGAACTTCATCAAGAATATCGAAGAGTTTGATGCCTGCAAGATCAAGGTTCGCAAACATGTTACCAAAGCTGAAGCCCGCTTGCTCAACGGCGACCCGCTTCAGTGGGTTGCCGTAAACAGTCCAGTTCGTCCAAAAGCGAGAAGAAAAGACTATTAAGCTCAGAAAAAGCACGCTCTTGGTTAAGACGGAAAACTGAGAAATCTCACGAAAAACTCGCGGTCCCAATCTGCCCAGCGCAACAAAAATAATCGCTATCGCTGGTAGAGCCACTGATATCTTGGCACCCACCGCGAGTGTGGTGGATAACAAACATAGGGTCAAGGCCAGCGCCGTCTTCTCTCTAATGGCTCGGTTTAGCCAACCTACGGCGATGACAAAGGCGGTAATGGCAAGCAGGTCGCCCTTGACCGTACTTGCAAGGCCGATCACGGCGGGGGTTGACCCCAGCACTACCGACAGGATGATTGCCCAATATGCCGATGCCCCATATAGGCGGGACACCCAAGCAATCGATACGAAAAGCCAAAGCAGCACCTCTAGGTTCCCAAATGCGAATCCGAGATAACCACCAGAAACCAGTGCGAATGCCAACGCATTGAGTTCAGCATTCCATTCATTAACGAACAAATTCAACTGTAGGGTCGGCATATGAACAAACACGCTGCCGGAATTCAGCCAGAGCACCAGACGAGGAAGTCCATACGTTTGTGCGTCCCAAGTGAAATCATAGAGAAACAACGAGCGTAACCACATCAATACCAATACGACGCCGATCGCAACCAATGCCGGATGATCCAGCCAAGATAGATTTAATGTCTTCCGGGAAAGAGACAACATTCGTTTGCGTAAATAAACTAATGCTGTGAAAATTAGAATCAGCGTTAGGAAATAGAACTGTTTTAACAGACCCACTGCCGAAAGCCCGAGAACGAGCCCGCTTTGTAGCGCCTGAACCAAAAGCCAGCCAGCTATCAGACTGGAGAACCGATCAAGCGCCCACCTTGGTTGCATGAAACTGGCAAATTCGAAGACCAAGAAAAGCTTTAAAGCAAGATAGGCGCTTGCAATCCCTGCTTCCAATATGAGCGACACTGTCGTTTCCATTTAAGGCTCCATTTAGGGCGAAACGGGTATGACGCTTAGATTACGGATGATCCAGGCTGCCATCCGAGCATCTTGCTCGCCAAGTCGGCTTGCCCGGCCATCAGTTTCAATGCTGACTTCTGTCAATTCACCCGGCGGCAGGTCTATGATTTTTTCAAATGTTGCAGGCGCATCACCATTGCTGTGGATCAATAACTGCTGGCTTGATCCATCGCGTGTACTGATATGCACTGTCAAGGTTTGCTTGCCGCGCGTGCTGTATTCGAAGTGCAGTTTTGCTTGGTTTGCTTCCTTAGGGATATAAACCGACTGCAACTGGAATCTCACTTTGCGTTCCACCCAGTGCCACCAGTTGATGCCGTCTGTTTCTCGATCATAGTTACCATCCGCCGAGGCAATTCGCACTTTCCCTTGTCCATCAAACACGCCTATACGAAAAGTCGAGAATGTTGCGCCCTTGCTCAACCAGCCACCTTGAGTGACCGGCTCAACCACGCAGTCGCCAGCATTCAAGGTTTGAGTCCTGCGATCTTCTGGCAACATAGGATAAACGACCATATCGTCCATCCAGTCGGAGGTAATCTCGCGATCTGGAAGATAATAAACCGCCATCTCCCGGAACTTATTGTGCTGACCATTTAGCGCGAGATAAATAGGGGCAATACGCGGACAGTTAGCGAAGACCGTTTGGCGGAACTCCTGGTAGAAACGATGCAAATCCCGCGTATCTCCATAGTATTGAATGAGAGGTGTGGCTCGTTTCACGCCAATAACAGTTGTGCTGACTAATCCTATCATAAACAAGAACGTCGCAACCTGTTCAAAATGTTTCCTTATTCGCTGGCGCAAATTGACTAAGGCAAACAATATGAAGGCCATCGCGAAGGGGTGCGCCCAATCAGAGAGTTTAAACTGGCTCCAGCTTTGTCCCAGTCCTTTGGGGAAAGGGGATGGAACAAAGTAACGAAAGTAGAGCAGGCCGGCAAAAAAAACCATCAGCACCACGGCAGTTGGCATAAGCACACCGTTCAGTGTTGTGCGAGCTAACGTTCGCCATCCCGACACAATCAGTGCACCGACCATGCCCGTCAGAGCCAGACCTAAGGCAAACAATTTAGACCCTGAACTCTCCGGCATAGTCCATTGAAATCCCTCCCAGGCTCCGCCATGTACGCCAAATGCATGCGCGATATAGCCGAGCATCGACCAATCCACGGGCGAGCCCACAACGGCTACGGACTGTGTTCGCAAGGCTGCGAACACGCGTATCAGTTCGCTATTGAGCAACAGGCCGGCAAGCCCCAACAGCAATCCGGTGTACACAACAACCCTGGCCCAGGCGCGGAAACGAAATGCGAGGACAAAACTGCTCCCCAAGACTGCCAGCAGAAGAAAGGGCGACAGCTCGGAATAGGCGAAAACGGCCGCTGAGAAAAGCGCTACGGATGGTAGTGCCGCCTTGGCGATTGCTAAGCTCGAGGAGCCACCAATCGATACCCATCTAAGCGATGGACCTACCGCAAACAACAGCCCCGCTCCTATGGACAAGCCAACGGTTTGCGGCAGGAACCCTAGATTGGCGCCGAAAACCAATCCACCTAGGGTAAAGGCAGGCAAAGTGAGGAGTGCTAGGCGAGTACGGCGACGAACGGACCGTAATAGCTGCGCCAAAGGGAAGCCTATGGAGAGACAACAGGCCGCAATACCCGAAATGACGACGGCGGGATAGACTTCGTAAGACCATTGCAGGTTGAGCAGCGATTGCGCAAGGGCGAGCAGGAAGGAGCTGCCCATGCGGAAACCCTCTTTCTGATAGAGCGCTACCTGGGTGGTCAAGGGTGTGACTTGGTCTGCAGGGATGACGTCGCCAAATGAATGCAACTGGAGCCAATTAGAGTGGACCAAATAGGTGAAGCCATCATTGTGCGCGTTGAACGCGCCAAAGGCGAATAGCGGTGCCAAAACACTCGCCCCGCATACGATGCCGAAAACGCTCACCCACATGCTGTGCCGGAATGCCTGTGTAGTGCTTTTTTCGCGGACAAGTACCCAAACCATCAAACTTACAATAAGCACCGGAACAAGAACCGAATTTCCCAGCGTCAGATTTCGGCCAAGCAGGCTCGCAAGGATGGTCAGCGTAGCCAGACCCAGAACGGGGGCTAAATAGAACCTGGCAGCACCTCGCAAACGGTAAGGGAATAGACCCCCCCAGGCACGACCAATCCAGTTAGCCAAGCTGAGGATTGCGGTGACAGAAAGCAGGGTCGTCCAGAAAATGCTGGGCACGGTAAGAATCTGCATAACGTCTAGCGCTCCAGTTGCTTAGCGATGTGCTCTGCGACTGCACGCCCCTCACGAATAGCGTAGTTGGTTCCGCGATCTTCAGGGTAGATTTGTGCCATTGTGGAAATAGACGCATTGACGAAAGGGGTTTCTCTGCCAGGAACGTATTGTGAGTAATTACGTTCAGTGACAGGCTGGGCAAATTCCGCTCTCCACACACGGTGATCTAGCAACCATGAACGTTCCAACTTCGGGAACATGCGCTTGAGGTGCACCAAGGCAAATTCAACATACTGCTCATCACTATATGACCACACGGGATCTTCAACAGCAAGATAGCGAGAAAGAAAAGCGATGTGTGAGCCCTTGTAGTTTTCAGGTAAATCAAAATTGGTGTGCTCAATTACCCCAACAAAAGGAAATCCAGGATCGTTAACATTAAGCCAATATGTATCAGATAAACTGTGTTTTAGGCGCAATATCAAACACATATTTCCAAGATACTGAACGCGGTTCATATTGGCAAGCCAATTTGTGTCTTTAACACCTGAAAATATTTTGGCAATAATAGGGAATGCTGGTGTAAACAGAAATTGACGACCAGTTACCTCACCAATACTAGTTTGTAATGATGTTATTTTATTTTCGTCCGACCGCACACCAATTACATTTACACCAAGACTTACTTCCCCACCGGCGCTTTCAATTGCAGTAATCATAGCCTCTGCAAGACGACCAAATCCACCCTTGAAATAAGCAAGCTCTTCTCCGCCTTTTTCATTGCGTGTGCTGCCCCGTAGAACCAGTTTCTTCCACATCCAGACAGCATTCACGGCCTCAGCATAGATAGAAAACTTTGATTTTATGAGCGGTTCCCATACAACCCGATAGACATTCTTGCCGCAAAGTGACTCCAGCCATTCCCGTATGCTAAGATGTTCTATTGTTTGCCAATCTTTGATGCGACGCACTTGAAAAACCAGTAAACCCAAGCGAATCCGGTCAACAAACGACAACGCGGTAAATTTGAGTAGATCCAGAGGGGTAGAGAGCTTCCACATCCGCCCGTTGAAATACATCCCCGTACGTGTCGGGAGGGTAATCACATCGCCTTCCATGCCGAGCTCCTTCACAAGCTCAGGAACATAGACATCATTGTTGAACCAGTGATGGTAAAACTTTTCGAGTTTAACGCCATCAGCGAATTGGAATGTCCCCGCAAGTCCACCCGAAGTGGAATCGGCCTCAATAACGCGCACCTTGTGCCCGATCTTTGACAAAACATAGGCCGCTGTTAACCCGGTAAAGCCTGCTCCCACAATCACTACGTCAAATTCTTTCATGGTTTCTACCTTGTTTGTATCCAGCTTTTAAACAGCCTGTGATTTTGCTGCACGAAAAAGCTCGGGTCTGATCCAAATCGCGATGGCTCCCACCAAGGTGGTTGGCAACCACAGTGCCAAATGGACGATAACAGCGTAACTGCCCGCCTGCGCCGCAGTCGCCCCTACCAATGAAATAGCGGTAAAGGCAGCGAGGTGGAACGGGCCAACGTAACCGGGTGACGATGGAACTAGAGTTGATAGCGTCGCAACCGACATGACGAGAAGTGCTACCAGCGGTGAGCCATCAAGGCCTGCTCCCAGCAATACGAAATAAAAGAGGCCAGATTCTCCCGTCCACACGAGCATGGAAACAGCCAGCATGGACAACAGCAATCTGGGTCGTGACATGATGTCGAACCCGTGCAACAAGCTAGCCAAAGTCTCATAAATCCTTTTCAAGCTACTTTTGCTTGCGTCAGTTTCACTTGCAGCCCGGCGGGTAAAAAATCGTCCCAATGAACCACTGAAAAAAAACACCAAGACAAGCGATACGCCGCCGATGATGGCAAGGGACACCGCAGAGGCCTTGAGTTCTGATGGAAGCACAATCTCTTGTATCGTAAAAAGACCAATCGCCAAGCTTAGCAAAAGTGTTATGAGGTCGATCAGACGCTCGACGATCAGACTGCTGGTAGCGGTTGTCTTTGAAATGCCCATAGACCTTGGAAAAACCAATGCCCTTACCAAATCTCCCAGCCGGAGAGGCAGAACGTTATTAAGCGCGATGGACCCAAGAAACGGTGCGCTACAGTTCCTAAATGTCGCCCGTGCCCCGGCAGCTTTAAGCATCATAGACCAACGAATAATCCGCATGACGTAGCCAAAGGCAAGTGAACCCAAGCCAAAAATCAAGTAGACCCAGTGAAAATTCTTTAATGCATTTAATACATCGGAAAAATTGATTTGCCGAAAAAAAACAAACAAACACAGGAGCGTGATGCCGCCCCCTGTTAGATGCCTGATCCAACCATGCTTGCTGGGGTGCCTATCATTGTTCATGCATCTGCCCAAATACGCCAAGGCGCTTTGTCCCCCAACCACAGCGCTTCTAGCTCTCGCTTATCACGCAAGGTATCGCATGGCTGCCAAAACCCAGTGTGATGGAAAGCCGCAAGCTGACCGTCTTTGGCGATATCGGCAAGCGGAGTGCGCTCCCATGATGTGTTGTCTCCCTCAATGTAAGGAATTACACTCGGTTCCAAAACGAAGAAGCCACCATTGATCCAACCAATTTCGTCACTTGGTTTTTCTTCAAAGCTAGTAACATTATTGTCTGCATCGATGTTTAGTACACCAAATCTGCCGGGTGGCTGGACGGCTGCCACGGTAGCCAATTTGCCGTGCTTACGGTGGAATTCGAGTTCTGCAGTGATATTTATATCCGAGAGCCCATCTCCATAGGTTAAGCAGAACGTTTCCTGCCCCAAATATGGGGCAACTCGCTTAAGACGCCCGCCGGTCATGGTTTCTGGCCCTGTATCCACGAGGGTTATTTGCCAATTTTCCGCCTGGCTATTCAATACCTGATGATCACCATTCTTCAAATCGATGGTCATGTCGGACATGTGGCGATAGTAGTTGAAGAAAAATTCCTTTATCACATATCCCTTGTAGCCCAAACAGATCACGAAGTCATTAATACCATGGTGAGAGTAAGTTTTCATTATGTGCCAAAGCAGGGGCTTGCCCCCTACTTCAACCATGGGTTTCGGCTTGGTATCAGACTCTTCTGCGATGCGCGTGCCAAGACCACCAGCAAGAATGACAGCTTTCATATTGTTTTCCAATCACAGTTTCAATTCAGTGGGTTGAATGTTTAGGCTTTGCTCAACAATCGCTACGGGTTCTGCGCGTAGTACTAGATAGATGCGCAGAATGTACTCGCCGATAAGGCCAAGCAAAAAAGAATTCAAGCCAATTCCAAATAAAACAAGAATATGGATACTGGCGAGACCTTGAGGAAGCTCAGGGTACAAAATCTTTAATAGCAAGTAATATAGTGCCCCCACTAAACTGGCAGTCAAAATAGTTGCACCCAGAAATGAGGATGCACGCAGTGGAAGCGTCGAATGATTAAAGACGGCCACTAAGCCAAGACGTACCAAGCGGGAAGTATTGAACTTGCTCTCGCCGACTGTTCGTGCGTCTCGGTCATAGGGAATTCCGATTTGATTGAAACCTAAACCGGCGATCATTCCACGAAGATAAGGACTGGCAGTTTTGATTTGTAAAAGGGCTTGGATGACCTTCCTGTCAATCAGACGGAAATCTCCCGCATCTCTTGGTATTCGGTGTTCGCTCATTTTATCGATTGCCCAATACCCAACTTTTCGAAATGTGTGCAGTAAAACGTTTTCTGGTCTTTTTTTTCGAATGCCATAAACGACTTGATAACCTTTTTGCCAAAGGTCAAAGAAATCTTCCAACATTTCGGGAGGGTCTTGCAAGTCTGCATCAATCTGCATGACTGCATCACCCATAGTATGCATGTAGTTGGCGAGGATCGAGCGCTGGAAGCCAAAATTTTTTGAAAAGCGAACGGCCCTGATACGATCATCCTTTTCGGCCAATACAGAAAGAAGCGCCCAGGTTTGGTCGTTGGAGTGATTGTCGGAGAACACGAATTCCAGCTCACAACGATCTTTCATTCGCTCTGCCAAAGCGCAAAGTCGAGCGTAGAGCGCATCAAGATTTCCTTCCTCGTTCAGAACGGGGATGGAGATTGATATCAGTGGTTTTTTCTCCGTCATTTTCATATCTCTCACGCACTCCAAGCCTCTTGGCAGGAGTGACATTCCTCCATGTATTGAACAATCGCAGGCAATGAATCCCGAAAAGCCACTTGTTGCAAGATTTCTGTGGGGTTGAGAATTTTTTCATAGTTTTCTTCCGGTGGTTCGGGTAGTGCGCCCACTTGCAATAGGTCATCCCTTCCCAGGGCTTGAAACACCCCATCAGCAATTATCTTAAGACTGAGCGGCCTCCCATGGCTCACATTCACGATGCCAGAAACCTCTGAGTCTGCAATTTTTCTGATCGCCTTGGCCTCATCAACCAAGTGGTGATACTCACGCAGCTGTCGCCCTGATGTCATCTTGAACGGCACGTTGTCTCGAATAGCCGCAAGCATCTGACCAAGAAACATGAATGGGCTTGGCTGTCCAATTCCGTAAAGTGTATGAATTTGCAAATGGATTACAGAGCTGCCGGTAGCAGCAGCTGTGTTGATATATTCGCCCAGTGCTGTTTTGGTTTGGATGTAGGGGTTCTTTGACTGCAATAACCCTTCCATTACCGTACCAAAAGTAATGACCCGTAAGCCAAGCTTGGTAGCACCCTCAATCAAGTTTTTGGGCAGGTGGTAGTTGACTCTGAGCAAGTCATTTTGCGACAGTTTCGGATCAAGTAAACCAGAGGCTACAAATAACGTCGCCCCTTTTTTTGAAAACTTTTCAAAATAACGGGAGACTTGGTCTGGTACGTTAGGTTGTGACCAATTTTCATAGATTGAACGGTCCAGTGACACGATTTCATTGTCAGAGTACTCATACGCAATGGCCTGCCCGAGACGACCTCTTGCTCCAAACAGGTAGTAAGTCATCACAAGCCCTCCCGCCAAGTGCTTATCTGGGCGAGCGTAATTGCCCGTGCGGAATCCAGTTTCGCATAAATGTCGTTATACCAAGCCCTAGTCCAGTTCAAATATTTACGAGCTAGCGAGCTGACAAACGCGAGTGCATGCGCATCCGTAAAGGGGTTATTCATGTAATCAAGGGCGGTTTGATTCCAAATGTTGATCACAATCACAATCCAATACCTTCGTAACGTACTATAGTTTTTTTACTTAACATGCGACGACCATCAATCAATAGTGGCGGCATAGCCATAGCATTAATCATATCAGGTAACTCATTAAATTCAGGCCAGCGCGTCATTAATATAATCACATCCACACTATTAATAGCCTCAGACAAAGAATCAAAATATAGAATTTTTGAATTCTTAAACTCTTGTTGAGCCTCATGCTTGGCAACAGGGTCAAAGGCCCTCACATTTGCAGAAGTAGACAGTAGATAATTAATAACCGATAGGGAAGGTGATTCTCGGATATCATCTGTACCAGGTTTAAAGGCCAAGCCCAGCACTACGACGTTGACGTTTCTTAAATCTTTAAAGTGTTTATGTAACATGTTAATAATTTGCATGTACTGCGAACTATTAATATCAATAACAGCATTTAATAGTCTCATCGGCTGACCACGTTGTGCGCCAAATGAACACAATGCTTTGACATCTTTAGGAAAACAACTGCCACCAAAGCCGCAACCTGCTTCTATGTATGTAGTAAATCCAGGCGTAATACGTTTTCCGTCTTCTAATATTGGTGACAAACGTCTATCTAAATGTACGCCTTTTGTTACTTCAGTAATATCAACACCCCCGACCTTAGAGCACAAGTTGGCAATCTCGTTTGAAAAAGAAATCATTGTTGCCAACAGTGAATTCGCCGTATACTTTATCATTTCTGCTGTCTTGCAATTCGTTTCAATTTTATCCACATTGTCAAATACTTCATATAGTTCACGTTGAAAACTAAGACTTTTTTCATCAATGCCTCCCAATACAATACGATCAGGATTCATAAAATCAGAAATAGCTTCGCCTTCGCGCAAAAACTCAGGGTTCATTCCTAAGCCAAAATCTATACCCGCTCGTTTACCAGATGACTCTTCTAAAATACTCAATACGACGTCCTCGGTAGTACCTGGCACTACTGTGCTTTTTACAATAACTAGGTGATAACTATCCTTAGTTTTTAAAATCTCACCAATCTGACGACAAACGGATTTTATAAATTTTAAATCAATTTCAACGCCATTAAAAGGCGTACCAACCGCGATCATGGAAACTTGTGTATTTAAAACTGCTTCGCGTAAATTAGAAGTTGCATTGAAGCGAACACCTAAATTTTTCTTCATCAAAACATCCAACCCTACCTCATAAATAGGTGCGATACCTGCATTTATTTTCTCAATTTTAGATTGATCATTATCTACACAGGTAACGTAATGCCCTTTATCGGCCAAGCAAATACCAGAAATAAGTCCAACATAACCCGTGCCTACAACTGAAATATTCATTAAGCATCCTCCGCTATTCGATTACTACCGTACCAAATCATGGCACGCCTTAGACCATCATCAATGCCAATTTTAGGGCTGTAACCAAGATCATTTCTAGCTTTAGTGATAACAGGGCACCGACGATTAGGATTATCCACTAGGTAATTTTTGTCAGGGCTAGATTGTTTAACTATTTTACCCTGATAACCAAATAATTCTTTGGCTAAATTCACTACACGATCAGCTAGATTGATAATTGAAATTTCTGGCGTCTCGACACCAATATTATATGATTCACCTATATTCCCATTAATTAGAATTTTATAATAACCCACAATAGCATCTGAAATATAGCAAAATGTGCGCATAGGTGATCCATCCGATAGCATCACAATATCGCGGTTATTTATAACATCTCTTGCAAAATCTGGCAAGACACGGCGATCGGTAATTTTTAAACCAGGTCCATAATTATTAAAAGGTCGTGCAATTTTAATTGGGATTTGATGTTGTTTTGCAAAATTTACGCATAAAGATTCTCCATAGCGTTTGGATTCATCGTAGCATGCGCGTGGCCCTGTGCACGATACGTTGCCACGATACGTTTCGGGTGTCGGTATATTTTCAGGTGTTGGATCCCCATAAATTTCACTAGTTGAATAAAATAAAAAACCTTCTACTGGCTTGCCTTTTTCTTTTTGATTTACACAATAATCTAGTAAGAAACGTAGTCCATTTACATTTGCATCCATAGTTTCAATAGGGTACTTGCGATAAAATATGGGTGACGCAATAGAAGCTGAGTGAATAATGAAATCAAAATCACTTATATCAGATGGTAATGGGTGAGTAATATCATGTTTTACGATCTTTAATTGTGGATTTATAGAAATAGCCGATAACCATTTAGGTACGCCACGTATAAAATTTTCATAAATTGTTATGTGAATAGGCTTTTGGGTGTAACACTGTGCATTCCAATGAAGTGCGGCCTGCACAAGGTAATAGCCTAAAAATCCTGCCCCACCTGTTATAAGCAAGTGTTTGCCAGACATGGAGTTGAACTCGAATTTAAGATCATCGCATATATTCTTCAAATCAGCATTGACAACGTCTTGCCCGCAGCTATATTCTGCTAAATTTGGTGAAACCATTATTTCATATCCTTTCAATTTTATCATCACTTAGTCCATTTCTTTGTAATATTATAAGGGTGTTATACAAGCAAATCAATTATTTTTTCCGGCCAACCGACTTTCAAAATCTAGTTTTAGAGTCATAGAAATTTCACCGTAATGCCACCATCGTAAATCCTGTGCCGCCTGTTTAGAGAATTAAATATTTCTAGCCCACATAATGATCCTATTTTGCATATCTGCCGAAAAAGATCTGTTCCATCTTAATGAGGCCAAAAGTGCGCGCAACCCAATTTCAAAAACAAAACGCTTAGAGTGTAACCGCCGATCAATTTTGCTCTCCACCACCGCATGCGCATAATTAAATAACCATATATCAGGCACTTTAGCAAAAGATTTCTTAAACATATCGTTGATTTCTTCATGCACCTTAACGCGCGCGCCCAACGTTTTATTTTCGGCATAAAGCCTGGATCCTGCTAATTTCTCTTCAAGGTAAGCAAACCTAACTCCAGCTTTTCCGAGCCGCAGCCAATACTCATAGTCCATGCAGTAGTTCAGCGATTCATTGAGCAAGCCATGTTTTTCTACAACGTGACGCCTGAAGAACAGTGCAGGCTGGCAAATAAAACAGGTTTCTTTGAGCCGCTCGAAGTCCCAAGGCCCGGATGGGTAAGATTCGAATGCTTTATCTTCAAGGTCGATGTGATCCGCCATGCCATAAACGACGTCAATGTCGGGATTCTGGTCAAAAAATTCGACAACGCGTGCAATGGCACCGGGGTAATAAATGTCGTCGGAGTTCAGCCAGCCTAAAATCTCGCCATCCGTTGCGCGAATGCCTTGATTAACGGCATCAGCTTGCCCCTTGTCTTTTTTTGATACCCATCGAACTGGTGGGCTGAAATTTTTGAGTACTTCTACTGTGTTGTCTCTACTGCCGCCGTCGAAGACCACATGCTCAATTTCTGCGCCAGCCTGGCTGGCCACGCTTTGAAGAGTGCGCCCGATGTATTGCCCCTGGTTGAAGGATGGGGTGACAATGCTGACTTTCATACTGAAACCTTCTCGAGATAAAATTTAGTAGGTGCTGGCAATTCAATAGGGAGGACAAAAATTAATTTTTTATGTATTATTTATGAAATACATAATTTTTTTTCCAACTAAGTCAATATCATATTTTTATTTAGGGCCTGACATAGATAAGGTTTCAGTATTCACATTTTGACCCATTCAGCAATAGTCTTCAAGAGGTTGCTGGCTGGGCGGTGATTGAACCTCCACTCGCACTCTTTTAGAAACAAATGGAAGTGGGTTTTCGGTATGCCGTTATAACGGCGCATATGCCGCTTTGCTTGGTTACAGAAATTCTCAATCCCGTTGATGTGATTTTTCTCTTCGACGAATTTTTCGGAATGATTGATCCGAACATGGTGGAATTCTGAAACATCCAGAACATCATAAGATCGAAAACTGTCGGTATAAACAA
>Ga0214921_10003549_pt1 | contig 23732 bp, 18 predicted proteins | sample LL1505_MetaG_FD_177992 | JGI IMG/M metagenome (GOLD analysis project Ga0214921, IMG submission 177992) | Freshwater microbial communities from Lake Lanier, Atlanta, Georgia, United States - LL-1505 | ecosystem: Environmental > Aquatic > Freshwater > Lake | place: USA: Georgia | collected...
CCACCAGTGTATTTTCGGGGATGAATCCCTCGGCATTGAGTTTGTTGTAATTCCCGAACTTGACGCCCTTGGTCTTCGCCGGGTCGGGTCGGCATCTGATAATTTCGTCGCGAATAATATTCTTGTCTTCGTCTTTTTCGGTGTGATAGATAGTGGCGAGGAAGAGTCCGCGATCTAGTGAGCCCTTGTTCACCAAGACACTATCCTCTTGATTATAACCCGTGTGAGTCATAATGGCTACGTGAATCTGAGTACCAGAGGGGATCTTATTGAGATGGAGGAAATTCATGAGTCGGGTATCCACGAGGGGGCGGGTAGGGTAGTTGAGGACATAGGCGGTTTTGTCCATGCGATGGTCATAATTAGTGGCGTAGACACCCATGGCCTGCTTTGCCATCGCGCAGTTGCTACTGGCAAATCCATCTCCTGCAATGAATGAGTGGTTGTCACTTGCAACTTCAATGTCGGAAATAAGACCATCGGGTTGTAGAAGAACCGAGTCAATATCAACGAACTCAAACGTTTTTTTGGCACTATCATAGTGAGCACCAATTTTGAAATCGCCAATATTCTTTTTGATATCCCCAACGGTTTTCCAACCAAAGTTCGTCATGAATTTATGATCTTCTGTGGCCACTATTTCACGTCCACTGCATGTCCGTAATTTGTAAATTGGGTGATCATTTTTACGAACGAAATGATTGACAACGCTGGTTTTTGTAATGTTCAATGTTTCAGGATGAAATGATAATACTCGTTCACCAACAGTAATATCACAAATCCTCTTTTTTGTTCCATCTGACATCCATACAAGTTCATCTGGTCCCAAGCATTGATACGTATTTCTCGGAGCCTGATTATGATCCGGGTAAGGAATACAAGAAGCCAAGACGCCGAAAATACTACTCGGATGAATCTCACAATGAGTATAATTGAACTTTTTATCGGAAACCTTGTCATCCTTTGTCTTCAATCCTATCATGGCGAAGTTCTGCTCCTCGGGGTCAATATATTCAATGACAGACTCGGGCAACTTGCAGTTGGTAAGCAAATCATTCCATCCAATTCGCTTTTCAACGAGGTCATTGATGACAGTTTTATCAATGATGGCGCGATTATCGCGGACGCGCAAAACCGGTCGTGTTAATCTACCACCATCACTACAGACGCGGATTTCCAATAATTTTATATCAAAGACTACGGATGTATAAATGTTGATGACTCCACGATGCTTCTTATCCTTGATTTCATTATATAGCTCAAAGGGTGTTTCCGTTATACCCACCCAACTACCATTGATGAAGACCTTGACCTTTCCCTGTAGCTCCCATGAGCTGACCTTTTCAAGAGAAACAATCAATGGTAAGATATACTCGTAGAGGAGGGAACTGTTGGTGGGGATGGTGATGTGGGCCATGTAACTGATGTTTTTGACGACACCGATGGACTGCCCCTCTGGCGTCTCTGCTGGACAATTATGCGTCACAAATGATGACGCAACGAAGGAATGATTGTCACTATGGGTAGTAAAGTCATAGACAAGTTCGGGTTCAATTTCACGAATGGCGAAAATGGGGACACTTATGCAGCCATTCTCACTGATGTTATCTTTGATGAATTGATCATAAATAATGTCCGTTGTAAATCGTGTAGTTTGACGAATGCCCTTGTTATTTTTAGTAATGACCTTTCTAACTTGGTTTTCTGTAAGTCCCGTCTTACAAACCATATCGGCAACACTTACAGTTTTATGATTTTCTATAATATACTGGTAGTGTTCGTCGCGCCTCTTTTTATTAAATTCTTTCATTTTTAGGTGCTCTATAACGGGCGCAGATGCTCGTCTCTTCTCTTCACAATATGTATAGTTGATTACATCTGCATATTTTGCCAAATTTTCTGAGCTCTTTTCAAATACAATGCAGATCTTTGACTTGTTTTCATCGGCCACTGTCGTCTTAATGTTTGATACAATTCCGAATTCAGCAAACATGTTCCGTATTTGTGACATATATTTCACCGTATCCTCAAGACATTCATTGGAAGTTGTCTGAAATGTGATTCCGAGATTTGGTTTCCATGTTCTGTCATTCTTCTGATAAGACAGTCTAGAACCATCACCACCCTGGAATGCAGACAAGAACTCTCGCTTAATTGACAACTCTGAATGGATCAACCATTCGGGTACAACGCGACGCATATTCGTTTTTTTACCAACAAACCCTCCCAACAAAGTCATCAAATATGCAAAAGCGCCATTCTTAGCTACCTCCCATGTCCTATACGTCGTAACCCTTCCAGAAATTTTATCTTCATGATTACTAATTTTTCTCTGTACAGATGCGTTTCCAAAACCAAGAGCCGAAATATCGTCAACCACTTGACATGCGTCGGCTTGTTCACCCAAATGGAGCGACGCGCAATAGTACTTTTTATCGCCATCCAATCGCTCATGCAAATGGCCATCTGTATTCAATGCGGCAATCAATCTCGCAATGACCTTCAATTTATAAACCGGAATATTTCGGTTGAGCAAATTCAACTCCAATAACTCCATCTTATAGTGATCTAGAACATCCGCATCGCTAATTTTTAAGAAAGTAGTATTGTCGTCAGCAATATTTTTCACAACATGACGAATAACCACACGATCGTTACTAGACAAATCCTCCAGGTTCTTCCATTCGTATTTTCCCTCATTATTTACAAGAAAGGGGTGGTTCGCGGTCGCTTTTATTTTTCTTCCACTGATAGTCGTAATCTCAAAGAGCTTATCCGGCATCTTACTGAAGAAGGAATGGATATCCGATGGCTCATCCATTAGAGTTTCGGGATTGACCGTATTGACACCCTCTCCGTCTCGCATGTCTTTGATTTGTCGGATGGTCAACCGATTGGAAGCCAAAACTTCAGTATCTCCAGTTAAACACAGGAACCCCCACGTCGTGTTATGCAGTTTACGCGGAGCAATCAATTCGCCACTCTTTTCCAAAGGAGTATTGATCCTCCGCAAATGACTCAAACTGGACACATAGGTCAACCTATTCAGTACCTGCGCCACCCCAACCTTGCTACTATTGGACTGCTTGATACTGAAATCACCAGTAGACAACGCACGGTTAATGCCATTCTCAATCGTAGTGGACTTCATGATCTTATAAATATTTGTCATATTCACAATGTTCTCAAAGTCCTCCGTAGAACGCCATGAACCATTGTTAATTTCACGCAAAATTTGCTTCTGCATCTCCTTGACCAACTTATTGAAGTAGTTGCGAAACAGATTATTCAAGAGAGTCCCCGTCAACTCAATGCGCTTGTTCAAATAAGAATCACGATCATCGGGTGGTAATAGACCCAAGCTCGTCCTCAAAAGCTTCAGTGCCATATATCCTATCAAATAAATCTTCTGTGAAACCGTTTTACAATGCGGAAACAAATCATTCTCTAGCACCTCCACCGCAAACTCGGCCTTCTTCCTGTTCCCAGTCTCTTTGTCCATATTCATGGGGGTGAATGTGACGTTGGCTGTAATATGTGCAAGAGCTGATTCCTTGTCCATATATTTGTTGGCGTCAATGATAGAGGCTTGTAGTAACGGTAAGATATCTGCATTTTTCGCGTCACCAGTGTCCAACAAGATGTATTCACAGATGGCCTTGTCCGAAATGACACCCAGCGCGCGAAAGAGTACGAAAAGCTCAATTGGCTGTTTCACTCTTGGAATGTTGATAAAGATGCCATGTCCAAAACCATTGTTTTTACTCGCAATCATCATCTCTATTTGTTTGGGTGAAATGCACTTGTTATCGGGAACAGACTTGATTTCCGCGAACCAGTTCCACTTGGTGGTGTTCTTTCCGTCAAAACAGTAGATCTTGTTTTCCGCCGCGCGCTCTTGTCCTAAGACCGTCTTCTCCGAACCTTTCATGATGAAATACCCCCCACAATCCATAGAGCATTCTCCTGTCAGTTGACTACTTATGAAGTTGTTTTGTGAAAGAGTGCATATGGAGGACTTCAACATGATCGGCATTTTTCCGATATTGATTTTGGGGAGAACCTTTTCAATAACGCGGGGCGTTTCCATGTTCATTGTGTTGCGAACGACGTATTTAAGATTGATATCCACAGTCATATTTGCAGAATAATTGAAATTACGCAACTTGGCCTCTTGTGGAAACATGAGCTTCGTTGCTCCATTATTCTCATGAATCTGAGGAGGATACATCTTGAAATTGGTGAAGGAAACGAAGACTTCTAGAAAATATTTGTCGGTGTCGGCAACGTAATCATTTTCCGAATGAATCACCACCGGATTGAACATATTGATGGTACGGATGATTTGGTAGTTGATAAAGTGATTATAGGATTCAATCTGATGGCGAACCAAGCGCTCCAAATGCTGGCCTTCAAAATAGGATTCAATGATATGATAGGGTTCCTCAATATAATTGCCGAGATGTGATAGTAGACCCTCACGAACAATCCCCTCTTTTATTTTCTCGGATGATTCTTCAATGGCCACACGGATTTCTTCGCGGAGAATGGTTTCTATTTCACTTGGTTGAACCTTTGTTTTTCCACGCCCTCCTCCTCTCTTTACTTTGATTTTCATATTTTCAGGAACACTGACCCCGGAAGAAGAACTCGCACATTTTAGATCGTAATTCATTCTTAAGTTATAATGCAGTTATTTTTATATAAGTTTCTAGATTCAATTTTTCAACGTCCCCGCAAAAATACAACGAAGAAAAGGGGATAAATAATAGCCATCAACACAATGAAATGGGGAAGAAAGGGTATAGAAAGTTCATCCAATTTTTGGACGCCTATCATCTAAAACATCAAGTAAACTATTATGACCATATTCAGATGATGAATGCAACCTATAATCATTTTGTGGAGAACCAATTATCAAATCCGGCGTTTTCATATGAATATGATAAGAGTCTTTATTATACCAATTTTTCCAATTCATTATGGAATGGTAGTACCCTCTGTATGAATCAGTATTTTTTTCAGAATTTGGAAATGCCGATGCCCGATTTATTGGAAGAAACGAAAGAGTCCGCTCCCGTTATCACTATACCAAGACCAAAAATAGAGAAAACGATTGAAGCCAAAGTCAATAATATTTCGGATCTGTTACGCATTGTTGAAGAAAACGAATATAGCGACGATTACGAATATAATATTGATTTGAAAACTTTGCATGCAATCAAAGTGGATCTTGCATCATTAAACGAGATGATCGGTATGACAGAACTGAAAACATCTATTTTAGACCAGATTCTTTATTTCATCCAAGAGCTTCATATAAGTGAAAAAACAAGTGAGTTTAAACATACGGTTATTTGCGGACCACCCGGGACGGGAAAAACGGAAATTGCCAAGATCCTGGGGAATATGTATTCCAAGATGGGGGTTCTCAAAAACAATGTATTTAAAAAGGTTACGCGTAATGATTTGATTGCTGGCTATTTGGGACAAACTGCTATAAAGACGCGAAAGGTAATAGAAGAATGCATAGGAGGAGTCCTTTTTATAGACGAGGCCTATTCCCTTGGTTCTCAAGAAGGAAATGGTGATATTTATTCCAAAGAGTGCATTGATACATTGTGTGAGGCTCTGAGTGACCATAAACACGAACTTATGGTTATTATTGCCGGGTATGAAGAAGAGTTGAGAACCTGTTTTTTCTCTATCAACCGGGGGTTGGAATCTCGTTTTATTTGGCGATTCAAGATTGAGAACTATTCCGCACCCGAATTGATGCGGATCTATGCATTGAAAGTCAATCTGATAGAATGGACCTGTGATGTAACCGAGAAATGGTTTGAAGAGAAGAAGGCGAATTTCAAATTTTACGGTCGTGATATGGAGGTTCTCTTGAATTATGTGAAAATAGTACATGGAAGACGCATTTATGGCGAGCCAAAAGATCTACGCAAACGAATTACTTTGGATGATATGAATAAAGGATACGAAATGTTTTTAAAGAACCGGACAACAAAGGAGGGACCGAATGTTTTATTGACTACGCTTTATATTTAGGTATTATTTCGTAAATATTTTACTATGAATATGTAAATCATAGTAAAAATCAAGAATTCATATGTCACAAACGAAAAATATTACGATTAATCCGGATGATTTTCAATTTGCAGGAAAAACCCGGAAAAAACGGCCAGCAAATGAGAATCCGATAAGAATAAAGTCGGCGCAAAAATCGTCCACGAATCATGACAAAACCCTGAAAAAACGGTCCATTCTGAATATGATTCGCCAACACCAAGAAAAATACAAGAAACAGTTTGATGATACAGCAACAAGATCCCAAAAAACAGATGATGTGGCAAAATTTGATGACAGCTTTGAAAAATCCAAAGAATTCTTTGAAAAAATGATGGAAAATGATAAACAAAAGGTGCAGACTAATATCCATGCAAACCATACATTGAAAAATTATGCGAGCTTGCGAAGCAGTCCTATAACGCCGGTTCCCCAGAATTTACCAAAAATAGATACGAGACTTTCCGAGATGGTGGACCTCGGAATTCCGGTGGATTTCAATTCTCAGCCCGTGATGGAACTGAAAACGCCTTTACCACAAGCAAAATATGGATGTTTAAAGAATGGCACATTGCCAACGTATCGCCAATATCATAACCTTACCTTGAAAAATGCGCCGGTGAAAAATAATTTATTATCCCCTGCTTCTTATTTGAAAAATATAGAGGATCCGGAGGAACTAAAACAGCGCCAGGCGAAAATGGAGTGGAAACAAACACAGGATCTTTTGAATAAAGGGGGGCAACAGAAAAAACCGCAAAGAATGAAACAGAAAAAAACGATTCGGAGAACTTTCAAGACAGGAAAGCAAAAAACGGCACCTAAAGTATGCGTTTTGGTATCTAATAAAACGATTCGTAATAATATAGTCGCAAAATCGCACCAATTGAAACAGACGCCGATAGCGGATGTGAAAAAATATTTGGTGAAACATGGTTTCATACGGGTGGGATCAACTGCTCCGAATGATGTTTTGCGTAAAATGTATGAGAGTGCGAGTCTTATATGCGGTGAAATCAAGAACCATAATGAGGATAATTTACTGTTTAATTATTTGAACGCCGAGGAATAATTATTTCAAGAAAACTGCAATAAACAAGAGTTCATGTAATACGTAAAATACTACTACGCAAATGCAGAAAGAAACGGTTCGCGAAGCCATTTCAGATCTTGGTTGAACAAAGACAACAGTAATTTGACCCTTTTTATTCTGGGTTACTATATCGCCAGGTTTATCAACGGTTATATGTGCTGTTCTCAATTTTGCATATTTAGTGAAATACGTGTCTAACTCTGGATCTAGCGATTCAATGTCGCAAAAATGGCCGTAGTCCATCGCTTCTTGAATATTCATATTGATATGTTGAATGAAAATTTTATAATATTCCAAACGAAAGTCAATTTTACCGAGCGAAACAAAATAATAACAAATATAAATAGTTCTCCTCATATTCATTAGTAAACCTAATAAATATGACAACCGAAGAAAAATCCACCAATGGTATCATGAATGAATACTTGGAACTCACCCAAGAATACACACAAAAATATGGCCAAAAAACAATCATTCTCATGCAGGTGGGAAGTTTTTATGAAGTCTATGGACTCCGAGACCCATCAACTGGTGATATCACTGGTTCTCAAATCATTGACTATTCTCAGATTTGCCAGCTCAATATCGCCGAAAAGAAACTCGTGTATAAATCCAAACAGGTTCTCATGGCCGGATTTCCTCAATATACCCTGGAAAAATACCTAGAGCAACTCAATGAAGCCGGATACACTGCCGTCGTAATAAAACAGGAAAAAAACGGAAAGACCACAAAGCGCGTATTAGACTATATTAGTTCATCGGGAACTTTCGTATCTTATGAAACCGACGCATCACCGAAAATGTCAAACAATGTTCTCGCCATTTGGATAGACTTGTACACGACTCGCCAGAAAACGCAAAACATGGTGTGTGGGCTCTCCGTCATCAATACATTCACCGGAAAATCCGCGCTTTTTGAATACGAAACTCCTTTCGCAATGAATCCCACAACTTTTGATGAGATTGAACGATTCGTCTCTATTCACTCACCCATGGAAGTTCTCTTTATTTCGCCTTTTGACCAAGAAAAAAACCGCCAAATTCTACAATACTCGGGTGTCCGTTGCGCAACCGTTCATCACGTGAATTCGGTGACAAACGAGAAGGCGACGAATTGTGCAAAACAGACCTATATTAAACATATTTTGACAACCCATTTCGGTGAAGATGCTTACGAAGTGTGCTCGGAATTTTATACAAACGCAACGGCAACCCAGTCGTTTTGCTATCTTTTGAACTTCATCAAAGAGCATAATATGTCACTTATAAGAGCGATCGCCATACCCGAATTCATGAACACCGGTGAGAGAATGGTTCTCGCGAATCATACATTGAAACAATTGAATATGATTGAGGAAGAAAATGGGAAAACAGAGAACGCGGGGAAATTATCATCGGTTTCTCGCTTTTTGAATCATTGTTGTACGGCCATGGGAAAGAGATTATTCCAGTCCCAGCTTCTCACCCCAGTTTTCAACACGGAATGGATTAATCAAGAGTATGCAGCGATGGAACTTTTATTGTCCGATGAAAAATCCCATTTCATAGAATTTTTCCGTAAACAACTCGCCCAAGTTCGTGATATGGAGAAAATTGTCCGACAAATTGTCATGAAGAAAGTCTACCCTTCATCTATTTGTCATTTATACAAGAGTGTGAAAACGATTGGACAAATCCAGACATGTCTATTAGAGAACCCCGAAATAAATAGTTATTTATTGGAGAATTCTGACAAGGTTCTCCGACCCTCCGATGAATTTGTGGATTTCTTGGACCAACGAATGAATATGGAAAAATCGGCGTTTCAAAATTCAGCCACGAATCTTGATATAGAGATCATACGCCCGGGAGTATCAGAATTACTGGATAAGACGCGCGAAACCTATACGAAACGACTCTCTCAAATCACAGAAATCAAAGAGGCGCTTCAACAAATCATTCGTAAAGATAATCCCGGAGCGAAGCAGGATATTGAATATATAAAAATAAACGAAACAGAAAAAGCGGGGATTACCTTGCAAATCACCAAAACCCGCGGAGAACTTTTGAAAAAAGCCATCGGAAAACTGGGAAATCAACGAATCGCTCTCGCAAATAATGAGACCGACGTCGCTATCACCGATATAAAAATCGTTTTGACCACAGGAACCACGTGTGATATAAAGTTCCCGCTTTTGAGCGAGATTTGTAGTGAGGTTCTCATATGTAAGGAACGCATTTCTATTCTTACAAACATTGCTTACCAAGTTATTTTGTCTCAAATAGAGAGCCACTGGTTAAATTATTTGGCGGAATTGAGTAAATACACCTCCCGATTGGATGTTTTACAGAGTAAATGCTATGTGGCGCAAAAATACCGGTATTGCAAACCAACTCTAGACAATAATGAAAAATCATATGCATCGGCCAAGGGAATTCGTCACTGTTTGATAGAACGGCTTCTAGAGAATGAAATCTATGAGAAAAACGATATCACGATTGGCCGAGACCATACCGATGGTATTTTATTGTATGGAACAAATGCAGTGGGTAAGACGAGTATCATTCGTGCATTAGGAATATGTATTATTATGGCACAGGCCGGTATGTATGTTCCCTGCGACGAATTCGTTTACTCACCCTATCACTCCATTTATACGCGTATTCTTGGGAATGATAATTTGTTCAAAGGTCTCTCCACATTTGCAGTAGAAATGAGCGAACTCCGTACGATTCTCAATATGGCAACAAAACAGAGCTTGATACTGGGAGATGAATTATGCTCGGGAACAGAAACGGAGTCTGCGCTGAGTATTTTTGTGGCGGGTGTCATGGACCTATCTCAAAAACAGGCATCCTTCATGTTTGCAACACATTTTCATGAAATCGTGGATTTTGATGAGATTAAGGCCCTTGAAAACATTCGCATCAAACATATGTCGGTGATTTATGATCGCGAGAGGGATTGTCTTATTTATGACCGTAAACTCCGGGATGGTCAAGGTCTGAAAACATATGGTTTAGAAGTCTGTAAATCGCTCTATTTACCACAAGAATTTTTAGAAACGGCTTACGGTATTCGTAATAAATATTATCCGGACACGCGTGGGGGGGCTTCCGCAAGAACGAGTCATTATAATGCGAAAAAGATAATGGATATGTGTGAGATTTGTAAAACAGAGATTGCAGGGGAAGTTCATCATCTCCAGCCACAAAAGGACGCAGATGATAGAGGATATATAGGGACGATACATAAGAATCACGCCGCGAATTTGGTTGCAGTATGCGAAGCATGTCATGATAAGTTTCATACAGATGTGATTAATAAAACAAGGCGATCAAAAACGACAAAGGGATACATAATAAAAACCGCGTGATTTTTATTCTTTTTCATCATTTTTTTCTTCGCTTGGTGCAGGAGTCGTTGGTGCTGCCGAGGGTATTTGAAAAACGGATGGATAGATACCATATGTTTTGCTCAACAAAATGCTTTCTTCATAAGATGGAACATAAGAGGCTGTTCCATATTTATAATATGCGGGGTCGTTATAAATAAGAGAGCCTTGGGTTTTATCACGGGAAATCTTCGTTTTTTTCCCTTTTGCGTCAGTAATAACTATGATGTCGGGTTGAATACTTGACTTGGAATTTTGTGCTTGTATATCTTCTGCCGAGTCATGGAATTTTAGATCATAATTGTTTATACTATATTGACTTAATCCTATGTTTGAATAATCTGCAGAACTGGTGAATGACTCGTTATTCGCAGAAAAAAAGAAATAGATGATAAAACCGGCTAAAATTCCGAAGACAATGATGATTCCTATACGAGATTTCATGTTATATTTAGTGTAGATTTTGTATGTCAACAAGAAAACAAATTGAAAAAATTGAATTAAAGAATCGTCCTCAATAATATATTATTTTACTATAACTATTATCCAAGCAAAATGATTATTCCTGTTAAATGTTTCACCTGTGGAAAGGTTTTGGCAGATAAGTACAGATATTATCAACAAGAGGTGCGTAAGGTTAAATTAGAGAAGGGAATGAAGGTGGAAAAGGTCGTTTATATGACAAAAGAAACGATTGAAAAAACACCAGAGGGTACAGTATTAGATAATATTGGAATTACAAATATGTGCTGCCGTCGTCATATGTTGACCCATGTGGATATAGAATGAATGAACGGATTTAGTAATATTCGGAGACGGATAAAATGTCACACCAGTATATAAAGATGGCAGGAAAACGAAGCTTAAAAAAGAGAGAAAACCTGAGAAAGAAAGGTGGCTGTTCAAGCTGTGGAAAGAATATTACATCAGGTGGAGGATGTTCTTGTAATAAAAAAAATTTTTTTGGTGGAAAAAAGAGTAGAAAAAAAAGACGTAGTTTGAATGGTGGTAACTGTGGGTGTGGCGGAACAAACTTGTTCAAATTTAAAGGTGGCAATGGCGGATTTGCGATAGAACCAACAAGCCAATCTTTTACGAATAATATTGTGCCAGCATTTAATGACCCCACCACTCCTGCGTTTATACAGAGTGGCCGGTTAATGGGCGATTATTCAAGCCCTACTTTTACAAATGCTGGAAGATATTTTGGAGGTCGCAAAAAAGGAAAGAAACATACAAAAAAAATGAAGGGTGGTGATTTGCTATTAGGTGCAAGCGCGCCCGCTAATATGGTTTTGAATTCGGGCACATCCATCGGATCTGGGTCTATTGTAAACGGTTTGACTACAAAAGTAAATATTGATGGTGCTCCGTATTCACAACCGAACCTAAAAACAACGGTTGTTTAGGAAAATTGTCATAAAAAATATCAATAAGAATATATAAAACATGGCAATTGTCGGTCTCAAGAACTTGTGTTCACCAGCATATTTATATTTTGTATTTTCCATGATATTACTATTGGTAATGATCATACAGAATTTTGGAAATACAAACACTTATTGTATTGGTTCTCTTTCATGTGATGTACCAAGCACTGTATTGATTTTTATAATCAAGGTCGTTTATATTTTATTCTGGACTTGGATATTGAACCTTATATGTAAAGCGGGCTATTCAAGCATATCTTGGTTTTTAGTATTCTTGCCAATTATTTTATTCTTCGTTTTGATCATCTCCATTTTTTATTGGCGCATTTGATTGATTGTTTTGGAAAATTGAATTAGAAACAAACCTATAAAATATATATTATCAGGCTATATTTTATAACTTCATAATGAACCCAATCCTAACGAATCCGTCTGAAAATGGTGATCTCTATAAGTTTACATTATCGGGAATCAATGTATCTCTGGCAAATGCACTACGGCGAACGGTTTTAACGGATATCCCTGTAAATGGTATTTTGACTGAAACCATTATAGACAATCAATGCACCGTGGAAATAAATACGTCGCGTCTTCATAATGAGATTCTGAAGCAACGTTTATCATGCATTCCTATTCATATCAAAGAGCTTGATATTTTGCCTGGAAAATATGTCTTAGAAGTGGATGTGAAGAATGATTCCGAGAACATTTTATTTGTGACGACTGCGGATTTTCGTATTAAAAACAAGGAAAACGGACACTATTTGACGAAGGAGGAAACGCGCAAAATTTTCCCACCATGTGTTGCTACAAATAGTTATATTGATTTCGCTCGTCTTCGTGCGAAGATTAGCGACACCATACCTGGCGAACATATCAAACTTACAGCAGAATTCTCTGTTGTAACTGCGAAACAGAATAGCATGTACAATGTGGTATCAAAATGTTCATATGGAAATACATTGGACCAGGACAAAATAATGATGGATTGGGAAAAAATTGAGAAAAAATTATTATCGGAAGAGATGACTTCGGAGGAGATTGATATTCAAAAAAAGAATTATTACATATTGGATTCGCAGCGAGTTTTCGTGGAGGATAGTTTTGATTTTGTCATAGAGACGATTGGCATTTATGAAAATCGTGAGATTCTGAAGAATGCCAGCAAGATCGTATTTGAGAAGCTAGTTGGAAACGAGAAAACGGGTGCAGTTGGAATTGTCCAACTTGTGGATTCCGAGTTGATGGATATTCATCTAGGTGAAACCACGATGGAGAACTGTTATGATATCATTTTAGAAAATGAGGATTATACTCTCGGAAAGGTAATTGAATATGTAATGTATGAGACTTATTTTAAGAAAGAGGGGTTATTGTCATATTGTGGATTCAAGAAATTTCACCCGCATAATGCGAATAGTACCTTGCGTCTAGCGTATAAGGACGCCACAAGTAAAAATACAGTGCGAAGTCATCTTCGCCATGTTTGCATTTTGGCGTCAGAGGTTTTCCAGAAGATGTATGGCTTGTTTTGAGATAAATAGATTATATCACGAAAAATTGAATTTGCATTATGTATATTTTTTAATGCAAATTCAGAACAATCATGGACAAGCAAATTAACAAGAAGGCAGAAAGCTATGTTTCTACATTCAAACATGAGATCAAGGCGAAAATAGCCACTATGAATATAAATCCCGAGGAGGCAAATGAATTCATGGAATTTATCTATGAATACCCACGCCTACAATTTGAAAAAGACGATCTAAATAAACGCCAAAGAGTAAAAACAGCTATCCCTTGTGATTTTCGTTGTTCCGCAAAAAGGGCGAATGATGAGCAATGTACTCGCCGACGCAAAGAAGGTTCAGTATTTTGTGGTACACACGCAAAAGGAACTCCCAATGGTCTTATGAATAGTAATAATCCGTACGCAAATGCAGAACAACACGTAGAAGTTTTCGCACAAGATATATGCGGAATTATTTATTATATTGATAATAACTATAATGTTTACAAAACGGAAGATGTCATGTTAGAAAAAAAGAACCCAGGAATAATCGCTAAATATGTAAAAAATGGTACTAAATATACGATTCCGGAATTGGGACTATTATAGAATTATTTGTTTATCTTGCGCTCAATCGTTTCTTTCACATATTCTTCCCTGTTATCATCAATAAAATCTTTCACTTCTAATGCTTTACTAATGTCCCCATGATAATATTTTGATAAAACTTCCACCAACATTTTTTTTGTAATCGGTTTTTTAATATTGCGCTGCGTATATGATAACTGTCCGTCTTTCAAATCAAAACAGTCAATGTCATTCTGCTTCATTATATTCATCAATTTTGCAGAGGCCTCTTTTTTTACTTTATTGCGCTTATTTAGTTCTGATTTTAATGTTCGTATTTCATTGTCAGTTTGTACCCATTCTTGAACAGTTTTTATCAATATTTCCTGGTTATTCATTTGTCCTATATAGAGAAAAAACTTTATATTCATGCGTCGTATGTAAAATTTTAGACATTATTTTCCGCATTCATTATATAAATAAGTTTACAATGAATACGATGCGATTTACAACTCAATCTAAAAATGAACCTATAAAACATAATAAGGATGTGGCTACTCTTCAAACTATACAACCGCGAACTATATTGAATAGACCACAGTATAGTGAGCAGATAGAAAATCCAGATCCAGTTGTAAATAAAATGAGATGGGGTCAGCCCATTTGGTTTTTCTTTCATACTGTTGCACAAAAGGTGAAGGACGAAAGTTTTCCGATAATAAGGCAAGAAATGTTAGGGCATATATATAACATATGCAGTAATTTGCCATGCCCAACATGCAGTGCTCATGCGAAAGAATATTTTAAAGGAATTAATTTCAATACGATTCAGACAAAGGATGATTTGAAGAATATGCTTTTTGTGTTTCATAATGTCGTAAATGCGCGAAAGGGTATTCCGCCTTTTCCGCGGGATCAACTTGATGATAAATATTCAAATGCCGTGACGAAGAATATTATTTATTACTTTCTTTTTCATTTTCAGGAAAAATATAATAACATAAAAATAATGGCGGATAATATGTTTAGAGAACGACAGGCTAAGATACTACAGTCTTGGTTGCAGTCAAATATTCATCATTTTGACCCTTGAATATAATAATATCTATATTATTTAATAACGATTTATAAAATATGCACAAAAGAACAATTCTTATCTCTCTTCTTCTTATTATGGTCATATTTTATTGTGTAATGAACACAAGAATGGAGAAATTTGTAAATGGTTATGAAATACCAATAGTTGTGGTATGTTGGAATAATTATTTTTTTGTAAAGAATTTTGTTAATCAATTGAAAAAATATAAAAATCCAATTATTTTATTAGACAATAATAGTAATTATCAACCCTTATTGTATTATTACAAAGATATTAAAGAAGAATTGGGTGAGAGAATTGAAATACGATTACTTGAAGAGAACTATGGTCATAACGTGTATTTAACCCGGAAGGAAATATTGCCTGATATTTATATATTGAGCGATCCTGATTTGGAATGGAATTAAATGAACGTATGCCCGAAGATTTTGCTGAGATTTTATTGGATATTTCTAACAGATATAAATGCTATAAGGTAGGTGCCGCATTATCAATAGATGATGCGGATGATTTCATCAAATGTGAAAATTATTGTTTGGGGAAAAGTATATACCAATGGGAGTCACAATTTTGGGAAAAACCATTACAAGACGACCAGTATGAATTATACGAAGCAGGAATAGATACAACATTTTGTCTAATTAATAATAATTATTCGGGAAATGAACTCAGAGCAATACGAATTTCTGGAAATTTCAAGGTAAGACATCTACCTTGGTATAAAGACTATATAAAAATGAATGTTTCGCAAGATGAAATAGACAACTGGAAGCAAAACAACAAATCATCTAGTATTTTAAATACATGCTTGAAACTATAAAATATCTTACCATAATTGCTAATATATTTTATGAAAATAACCATTTATTCATATTCTTTATTAAGGTCTATTCGTGAACGAATAGGATATTGGTTATCCTGATTTTTTTAAGCGAAGCGGTATCCATTTGGATTTTGCGAAGCTTAAAAACCACGGATAGACCTTAAAAAGCAAAGATAGACCTTAATCTCTATTCGTGGACGAATGAAATTCGTCTGTGAAAGAGATAGCAGCTAGCCACGGTTTTTTAAGCGAAGCGGAATCCATTTGGATACAAAACCACGGATAGACCTTAATATTTTGTCTTCACAATTTTGCATTTAAATACTTGTTTGGATGGCCTATCACAAACAGTTTTGTCGCCCAAAGAATTGAAATAAAGGAGACTCGTAAATTTATTTTTTAAGAAAATAAATGCCCATAATGCACCAATTCCTCCTCCAATAATTATAGCCGCAATTGAACTAAGTGGGCCATGACAATCATTGGAGAGATTCCAAAAGAAGTCAAATGTGATAATAATTGGGAAAAAGATTAAGGTGGGAATATTTCCTGCAGAAACTTTATTCCATAAAATAATTGTAAGTAAATAAAAGAATGTAAAACTAATGATTGTCTGGCCCATAGGAATTCCGTTTATGCTACTCGCATTCTCTCCGATAGTTACTAAATTACATACTTCATTACCTCCTGCACCAATACCAAGAGAATCTTCAAAACTTTTTATAAAACCAGTATTACCAACAATTATTGAAAAGAAGCAAGCAAAGATAACACCAACTAAATAAATGACCCCTTTAAAGTCTTGATTAAAAAGCGAGTTTAGTATAAAAAAACTTACTAAAATAAATGGGGATAATCGGGCAAATAGATAAATAAGACTTATAAATGTTAAATTCATATTAATTAGGATATATAATAGTTGGATAGAATAATTCTTATTCAAAAATGTATTGGAATATTTCAGTAATCGTATTGACTGAAATAAAGGAAATATTTTCTAAACATGAATTAGGTGCTCTATTATAAATAGTAAGGAATTCATCCAGATCTTTTTGATTGGACTTTGGATACAAAAATGTCTGAATCCCCCCCCTTATACCGCCTAATATTTTGCTATCTAATCCGCCGATTTGTGTTACTTTACCCTGAAGTGTGATTTCTCCTGTCAACCCGCATTTATTATTTATTTTGCGTTTATTTAATAGACTGTAAATTGCTACGGTAATTGCAGCTCCCGCCGATGGACCGTCTTTAGAAACTGCTCCTTCGGGGCAATGAATATGCAACCCTTGGCACTTTGTAGTTTTAAAATATTCAATCCATGTTGCTTTCTTATTGTCTGGTGTTAGATGCCATGCAAGCGTTTTTGCTACATTCATACTTTCCTTCATTACATCGCCTTGTAATCCAGTGAGTTTTAGTTCTAGAAATTGGTCGGACGGATAAAATACCGTCTGCACAGGCATGATTCCTCCCATTCCCAATGAATTGGCCCATAGTGCATTTACTAAGCCAATCTCTGCTGTTTCATTTATCTTTTGAGGAATGATTTTTTGATATTTTTTAAGATATTTATCATCCACAATATCTTTTGTTAATTGGATAGGGAGATCAATGTATGTGCCCGAGCTAGATTTCAATAATTCTAGGTTTATTTCACCATATATATCAAAAATGATTTCCTTTAATTTTCTGACTCCAGGTTCTCTCGTATAGTTATCAACAATATGGAGAATTGTTGCATTGTCTATTGTAATCGTATTCTGAAATCCCATTTTTTTATTCATTTCAGGTAAAATGAAGTCGTTGCAAATAATTAGTTTATCATTCGCAGTAAGATTATCAAACCGAATGCGGTGTATTCTATCTAATAAGATTTTATCAATTTGATCTGGATCGTTATAAGAAAAAATAAAAAGAACCTTGGATAGATCAATGTCAATACCAGTAAAGTATTTATCTTGAAATAGAGAACTTTGTGTACTATCTATCATATTTATGAGTATACCAATGATTTCCTTTCCATTTTCTGTTTTACTTACCTTATCCAGCTCGTCAATATAAATGATTGGATTCATGCATTTTTTTTCCATAAGAATATCTACAATTTTCCCCCAAGTGGAATTCATATAGGTATATCCGTGGCCCTCTAATGTAGAGCCATTGGATGCACCACCGAGTGCAATAAATGCAAAGGGTCGTTCATTACCAAATTCGTCTATCAAACACTTGGAAATGCCATTCTTCGCCAAAGATGTTTTTCCAATTCCCGGAGAACCTTCAAACCCAAAACAATGGCCCGTTTGTTCTCCATTCATCCATTGGCCGATTATTTTTAATATTTGATTTTTTGCATGTTTATGTCCATGTATTGATTCGTCCAACACCCTTAATATATTATTCATATCAGTTTCTATTGAACCTAAGCTATTTTGAATCCCTGACATTTCTGTCATTAGTTGTTTTAATGTAACTTTATTTGCAAATAGTATATCACATACGTCTTTACGAATTGCCTGGGAGTTCGGAATCGTTTTTAAGAAATTTTGTATTGTATTTATTTTGCATTGTTTTGGACCACTTATTTTCAAAAATGGTTTTTTCATATTATCATTGTAATCGTAGTTATTAATAAAAATTATCAATTGTTTTAGAGAACTAATAGTCATTGAGTTCAACTTTTCAGAAATATCTCTAGACACCCTCTCATCTATTATTGATTTCAATTGTGAAATATGGTGATTCATTTCCGCATTTGTAAATCTGTTTTTTATGGGTAAATTATAATTATTAATAAGTTGCTGTTTGTTTACAACCGCCAATAAGTTGCAGAATTTGCTATTTATTTCCTTCGGTTTATTCAGTAATGTCTCTTCTTTGAATATGCCAAATGGTATTCGCACTAAACCTTCAAGAAATTGTTTTGTTTTTACACTAGATTCTTCCGACTTATTTTTCAATTCTCTTAGTTTGTAAATAGCCTTTTCTTTTACCTTTTCACTGACTTTTAATAAGAGGACTTGTTGCTCTAAACTTACAGTTTGTTCTTCGCTTTTATGTAGAGATTCGGATACTTGTTTATTGATTTCTTTTGAAATAGTAGTCAACTGCTTTTTTATAGAAAGCGGTAAACTATCGTTTAATATTTGGAGTGTCGCATTGTCAATGTTATCTATTTTATTAATGTCTATGAAACTATAAAGTATATTCGTTATGTATTGGGTTTCAATGTCATTTTCATAGTTTAATAAATTAATTATCATATTTCTTTGTACATAACAGTCTAGCTCTAAAAATGTCTTGATAGTAATATCCAGGCGGTTTTTCTTGATTTTTGTGATGTCGCTATATATTGAAAATACTTTCCGTTTGATATCTTCGCAACCCAATATCAAAAAGTCTTTTAATGAAAGACTTTTAATGATTCGTTTAAATATTCCGCGTTCTTCTTGTATTAATGCGTTCTCCGTTATTTTCAGTTGATTCTTTCTGGCATTCATATATTCATTTGTAATCCAATCGGGCTCAATTTCTTCTGTTATTCCAGAAATAATGAGAGTTTTTTTTGATATTTCATTTTGAAATACTATTTGAATTCCGTACAACTTTTGATATAATGAAGATGAGGCTGGTTTGTCTATATCAAAACATTCAAGAGTGTTTGAATCTTCTACATAAATGATATGTTCTACTATTTTATCCGAGCATATACATTCGTTTTTCGTTTCATTTGTTTTGCCATTTTTCCAATTTATTATTTTATATCCTATTGGAGTTATGTATGCGTTGATAATATCAAATTTGCTCTTTAATATTTCACTTTGAGGCAATTTTTTTTCTACATATTCTGTTCCAAAACTTATGAATAATAAGTCGCTAATTTGTAGAGTTCCGAACCCAGAAATTATCATAGATAATTTATCAATAATTTCTTGAAGTGAGGAAGATAGCAAATTTGTAGGAACCGTATTCATTTTATTATCAATATCAACTGTTTTTTGGTATAATTCATACAGCATTTGAATAGATATAGTTGCGTCATTATTACTAAATAGATCCTTTTTTCTGTTCTTTTTTATTGATATTGTAGTTTTCCGAATGATAGATTGAACTTGTTTTGTTTTGTTTTTAATGAATTCTAATGATATTTCGGAAACCGTTGGTCGTTTCCTCTTCTTTTCATTCATTTCCACTATACACTATATTTTTATAATCTATGGCCGTCGCTCTAAAATATATTGTTAAATGATATAAAAATAAAGCAGCTAACTATATTATTCGGTCAGCATTAAAAGAGTCAGACTCGCAGAAATGGGAATCCCAGGTTATTTTTCGCATATTATTAAGAATTATCCTAATATTATACGAAATTTGCAGTATTTTACAAAAAAGGATTGTATAATACAGCATCTATTTATGGATTGTAATTCGCTGGTTTATGATGCATATAATAATCTTTCCAAGGCTGATCTTTTTACTACACAAACAGAGGAGGAAATAGAAAAAGATTTGATTGATGAAGTCATCGTGGCGATAAAGTTACTCATTCAAAAGATTTCTCCAACAGATACAATAATGATTGCGTTTGATGGTGTCGCGCCTTTTGCAAAAATGGAGCAACAGAGAACAAGGAGGTATCGGACAGATTTTATTACAAAAACAACTTCTTCCCAAAAAATAGGAAAAAAATGGAATACCGCAGCAATTACGCCAGGAACTCTTTTTATGGATAAATTGGCCAAAATAATAGAATATGAATTTCAATATACCGAAAAGTTCTATCATGTTAAAAGTGTTGTCGTCTCTTGCTCAAATGTCCCAGGTGAAGGAGAACATAAAATAATGGATTACATTCGCTCTACCGGATCGTCCATGAAAGATGATAATATCGCACTGTATGGATTAGATTCCGATTTGATTATGCTTTCCATATTCCAGTTGGATTATTGTAAAAACATATATGTATTTCGTGAAGCGACCGAGTTTATAAAATCCTCCATTCCAACCAGTATTATCTCTGATTCATCAAACCTTTACTTTTTGGATATTTATCAGTTAGTGACGTTTATTATTAAAGAAATGAAATGCGAATATTCTGAGAGGACACGTGTTTATGATTATGTTTTTATGTGTTTTTTATTGGGTAATGATTTTCTGCCACATTTTCCTTCCTTCAATATTCGGTCCAATGGTATAAATTTACTCACGGATATATATCGCATCCATCTTGGTTCATATCCATTACGCACATTAGTATCCAAAGATAAGAAAATCCAATGGACAAATCTTCATAGGTTTATAGGTAAAATTGAGGAATTGGAGCATTCACTGCTATTGCATGAGTATTCTGTGCGTGAAAAGTGGGGAAAAAGGAGTTTTTTGGAAAAGACGGATGAGGAACGCGAGGAAATTTTTCAAAATACACCCATAATATATCGTGGCGAAGAAGAGTACATTTGCCCAAAAGAATCCGGCTGGGAAACCCGATATTATGATACACTCTTTCACCGAAAAGGTGATGATAAAAAGGCAATCTGTATCAATTACTTGGAGGGATTGGAATGGGTTTTTAATTATTATACTTCGGAATGTTGTAGCTGGCGGTGGAAATACAACTATCGTTATCCACCACTATTGAAAGATCTTATTAAATATATTCCGCATTTTGATACAAACTTTATTCAAAAGAAAGAAGAGAACTTGATACCGTTTACACACGATTTGCAACTAGCATATGTATTACCCAAGTCGCAATTTCATTTACTTCAGCCCAGGATCCATAGATTCCTATTGGAACATTATCCGGAGCATTTCTTGGACGAATTTTCATTTCAGTGGGCTTTTTGTAGATATTTTTGGGAATCACATCCGATGTTACCGGATATTCCGTTGGCTCTATTAGAGCAATGGGATACTCAATTCAAGATGTCTCAGACAATACCGCGGTAATCATTGGCTTATAGATTGTTTTCAATTCATGAATGTTGTCTTGTATATACAAAACAACTTTCTCTTGCATCTTTATCAAACCGGTGATCTTTTCTTCCAATTCGCGCTTGGTCATATGAATACGGTCATTGATGACAACCGTTTCACATTGTGTTTTATTTATCATTTCTTGCATGCAGATAATATTTGTGTGTAATTTTTCTGCAAGCCTTTCTTGGTATTGGAGAACCTGTTGTATTTTTATATCGGAAATTTGAATATTTTCGCGGAATACCCGGACGGTCCAATCCGTCTCTTGCATTTTTGTATCAAAAATTTGTTGCCGGCCTTGTAGAATCTTTATTTCATTATGATGGGTCGCGACAAATATGAAAACGGCGGTTTGTGATAATAGAAATAGTAATTGTGTAAAAAGGAGGGCGTAGATATTTTCCATAGTAGTATGGAAATGTAAATAGTTTATATTTTGTTTTATGAAAGAATGTAAAAACATTTTATCGGATAACTATAAAATGCTTCATTTAACTTATCAGCCGAAAGAGGATGGTTTGGGTGGACAATATCAGCGGATCTTTGGTATTATGGCTTTGGCAAAGAAATATGGTTTAATATATGTCCATACTCCCATTAGGGCAATGGAACATTTACCCAGTTTATCGTATTTAGAAAATATAGAGAACTATTTCCAGATTTTCAGATTCTATGCAAGTTCCACTGAAACACAATATGACGAAGAAGTATTGATGGATCGTGCGAATGAGACCGATATTTTACATCTAAGAGAACTATCATACAAAAATGGTAAAAAAATATTAGTGAGAATATTTCTTCCACAATCCATTCTAGATAGAAATCCCGAGTGGTATAAATTAATAACACCAAAGATTCGCGAAATCAAGCAGAAGCTATTGTTACCTTATTTTTCATCGGATACAACAAATATCGCTATTCATATAAGACGTGGTGATGTCAACAGTAACGATCATCCAATCCGGTTTACTCCGATTGAATATTATTATAACATTGTTGAACATTTTATTAAAACCGTGACAAAACCAAACATTTGCATATTTAGTGAGGTCTCTGATGGTAATCATAATGAATTTGAAGAGCTCAGTAAAAAAAACCATGTAAGAGTTCTAACAAATCTAGATATTTTGACTACGTTTGAGCACATGGTTTATTCAGACATTTTAGTAACAAGTAAAAGTTCCTTTTCTTATCTTGCTGCATTATTAAATACAAAATCGGTTATTTATATGGATTTTTGGCATAGTCCATTGTCACATTGGAGCCGTTTATAGTAATGTAACTGTATTTGTTGATGGGTTGAATGTTCCGACTTCGTCGTGTGTTTCTGGATTGTATAGATTATTTTGGTCGTCAATAAGGTAGTTGACGCCATTGATTATAAATGGGCGTACATCTAGTTCTTCATCTTCGTCTGTGCTAGTGGAAACCGGAACAACTGGTTGTTCGGGTTTAGCAGATTTCTTGGTGGCTTTGGGAGCCTTAGGTGGCTTCGGTTCTTTGGGAACCTTGGGAGTCTTTTCCTTGGATTCCTTTGGTGCCTTAGGTTCCTTGGTTTGCTTAGGAGTGTTAGGGAGAGGGGTAGGAGAAGGAGTCGGAGGAAGAGAAGGTTGAAGGGGAGTAGTAGTATCAATGGAAGGTTCAATGGAAGCCTTAGGCGGAGGTTGCAAAGGAGTCAAAGGAAGGGAGGATTGAGCATCAGAGATGATATTAGCGATGAAATCGGATTGAGACTTATCAGAGAGGGGAGCCTTTTTAGATTTAGGGGGTGGTTTATTAGCC
>Ga0214921_10003550_pt1 | contig 23729 bp, 21 predicted proteins | sample LL1505_MetaG_FD_177992 | JGI IMG/M metagenome (GOLD analysis project Ga0214921, IMG submission 177992) | Freshwater microbial communities from Lake Lanier, Atlanta, Georgia, United States - LL-1505 | ecosystem: Environmental > Aquatic > Freshwater > Lake | place: USA: Georgia | collected...
GTATGCGCCACTGGCGAACGAAAAACTGCCTTGGGGTGCAACAAGCCCACCAACTCGGCCATGTCTTTCTTGGCAATCATGGCGTGCCAATGGGCCAACGATTGCGCGACGGCGGGTAACAAAGGCAGGCTAGGCGCTGCGGGGGCTGCCTTGGACGTTTCCTTAGGCAGGTTTCCCAACGTCAGCGCCAGCTCGGTGCCTTGCTTGATGGCATGCTTGGCATCGAGTTCCGCCGCCTTAAAGGCTCCACCGATCAGGTGCACGGTACAACCCGCGGCCACCAGCGCATCCTGCAAGTCTCTCTGGGGCTCTTGACCGGCACACACGACCACCGTATCCGCCGGGATCGTGATCTCTTTGTCGCCAACCGAAATATGCAGGCCCGCATCGTCCACCCGGCGGTAAGTCACGCCATTGAGCATTTCAACGGCGCGGTTCTTGAGCGAGGTGCGGTGGATCCAGCCCGTAGTCTTGCCCAAGCCGTCGCCCACTTTGCCTGCCTTGCGCTGTAACAGGTACACCTTGCGCGGGCTTTTCTCGATGTGTGCGGCCTGCAGGCCGCCCGCCGTGGAATAGGTGGTGTCCACGCCCCACTCAGAAAAGAATTTGGCCTTGTCCTGGCTGGGGCTCACGCCCTCGTGCATGAGATATTCGGCCACGTCAAAGCCAATTCCACCCGCGCCAACCAGTGCCACGGTCTGGCCCACAGCGCATTTATCGCGAATCACGTCCAGATAGCCCACCACCTTGGGATGATTGATGCCTTCGATCTCGGGCTTGCGGGGGCTCACACCCGTGGCCAGCACCACCTGGGTGAAGCCGGCCTGGATCAGCGACTCGGCGCTCACCTTGTGGCCCAGCTTGAGCGTGACACCGGTAAGTTCTATCTGTTTGGTGAAGTAGCGCAAAGTTTCATAAAACTCCTCTTTGCCGGGGATCTGCTTGGCAATATTGAACTGGCCACCGATCTCGCTGGCCGCATCGAACAGGATGACCTCAAAACCACGGCGCGCCGCCGTGGTGGCAAAGGCCAACCCCGCCGGACCCGCACCTACCACCGCCACGCGCTCTTTGACACGCGCAGGGGTCTCGATCATCAAGGTTTCGTGGCAGGCGCGTGGGTTGACCAAGCAAGACGTGATTTTTCCGCCAAAGGTGTGGTCCAGGCAGGCCTGGTTGCAACCAATGCACGTGTTGATCTGGTCCGCGTTGCCGGCCGCAGCCTTGTTTACAAAATCGGGGTCCGCCAGAAAGGGGCGCGCCATCGACACCATATCGGCCATGCCCTCGGCCAGCACCTGTTCAGCGACTTCGGGGGTGTTGATGCGGTTGGTGGCAATCAGCGGAATAGTGACCTTGCCCTTGAGCTGCTGTGTGACCCAGGCAAAAGCCGCACGCGGCACCTTGGTGGCGATGGTCGGAATGCGCGCCTCGTGCCAGCCAATGCCGGTGTTCAAGATCGTGACGCCTGCTGCCTCCAGCGCCTGGGCCAGTTGGACCACTTCCGCCAGCGTGGAGCCCCCCTCGACCAGGTCCAGCATGGACAAACGAAAGATCAGAATGAAATTGGCGCCGACCTTGGCACGGGTTCGGCGCACGATTTCCAGCGGAAAGCGGATGCGGTTCTCGTAACTTCCGCCCCAGGCGTCGTCACGGTGGTTGGTGTGGGCGGCGATAAATTCATTGATCAGGTAGCCCTCAGAGCCCATGATCTCCACGCCATCGTAGCCGGCGCTTTGTGCCAGGGCCGCGGCGCGCACAAAGTCTTCGATGGTTTGCCCCACCTCTTCGGTGCTCAGCGCATGCGGGCGAAAGGGGTTGATAGGCGCTTTGATGGCGCTCGGCGCGACCAACTCGGGGTGGTAGGCGTAGCGGCCAAAGTGCAGTATTTGCATGCAGATCTTGCCGCCGGCTTCGTGCACCGCCTGCGTCACCACCTTGTGTTTTTCGGCTTCTTCGGGCGTCGTCATGCGAGCGCCACCGGGCATGGGGCGAGCCCGATCGTTGGGGGCAATCCCTCCGGTCACCATCAGGGCCACGCCGCCTCGCGCGCGCTCTACATAAAACGCGGCCATGCGCTCAAAGCCGTTCTTGGCTTCTTCCAAGCCCACATGCATCGAGCCCATCAGTACGCGGTTTTTCAGTACAGTGAAACCCAGGTCCAGCGGACTGAGCATCAGGGGGTAAGCGGTCATGGGGCACTCTCCGAAAATACAACTACGCGCCATTGCGTGCTGTGACGCGGCGCGAGTTTAGGTCAGAGCGGCCGACCGGAAGATTGCTTTATGCGACAGAGATGGGCCTCCGAGCCCGCATCGGCCGTCAGTCGCCGTGTTTATCTTCCTGCGCATCGCGTTCGGCGCGCGTCGCTGGGCGGGCAATCTTTTTCAGGCGCACCAGACGGTTGTGCTCAATCTCGTCTTTCTTGAGCTGACGCTCGGCGTCAACCTTCTGTCCCACCGCCATCCACTGGGCAAATTCGTCCGGTGTCTCGAGCGTGATCCGACCCAGGCTGCCTGCGCGGAAATCGTAAATCGCAATTTCTGCCGCCTTTTGCAAGTTGATGCGCCCGCCCGACTGCAGAGCTCCGCGCTTCTTGCCAATCGCTGCCAATAAGTCTTCATCACTCAGCGCCTCCACGCCTTCGAGCTTGTAGCGGGCCTCGATTGCGTGGGCGTAGTGTTGGCGCAAATAATCCAATAGCTCCAGTGCCACCTCTTCTTCGTTGAACGCATTGCGTCCGATGGCACCACTGGCGGCGAGGTTGTAACCACTCTTGGCGACGATGATCCGCGGCCACAACACGCCCGGGGTGTCATAGAGATAAAAGTCGTCGGCAATCGTGATGCGCTGCTCAATTTTGGTTACGCCCGCCTCGTCTCCGGTTTTTGCGGAGCGCTTGCCTTTGAGCGTATTGATCAGCGTCGATTTGCCAACATTCGGGATCCCGCAAATTAACACCCGCATGGGCTTCGCCATGCCGCTGCGTTGGGGCGCCAGGGTGTGGCACGCAGCAACAAGCGCGCGCGCCGGCGTGCTCATACTGGCATCCAGACCTAGGGCCTGCACACCCGGCAAGGCGTTGTAGTGCGCGAGCCACTGTTCGGTACGCGTCGGGTCGGCCAGATCTTGCTTGTTCAACACCTTGAGTGCCGGCTTGCCGCTGGTAATTTCGGCCAGCATGGGGTTGGCGCTGGAGCCGGGCAAACGGGCGTCAAGGAGCTCAATAACGACGTCGATGTCCTTGATGCGCTCGCCAATGGCCTTGCGCGTCAGGTGCATGTGGCCGGGGAACCATTGGATCGCCATAGAATTAATGCTCTTTCAATCGGTGTCTGAGCTCCGATTGTCCGGCACTTTGGGTGCGGCACCGGCGGGCCGCACCCTGGAAATGCCTCAGACGCTCCGGCCCAAGCGCTCTGGAGAGAGGTACTGGGTCAAGTACTGCGCAAATGGCAGCGTGTCTGCACCTTCGATCGCCGTCTGCTGCTGGCGCGAGGCCTGCGACAACAGCTCAAAGTGGGCGAGTTCATGCGCTTCGAGCGGGGTCGCCAGCTCTTGCGCCTTGGTCTCCATCGACCGCGCCTTGGCGAACGCTGCAAACGAGCCTCCAAAATCTTGTTCCATGGCTTGCAAAACCCGCGCTGAAGGCAGCGTCTCGGGATGGTGCAAGGCGTGTTCCGCATGGGCGACGGCATTGGCATAGTCGCTGCCGCCATGCGCGTCGTCCAGCATTCGGGCCAAAGGGGCAAATTCATTGACCAATTGCAGCCCCCATTCGGTCAATGCGATCGGGGTATCACCCCGCTGCAGTTCAAGCCCTGGCGTACGCCCTCGCTCGGCCACGGACTGCTGGTTGCGCGCCATGGCCGCAATTTCTTCTGGAGAATCCTTCGGACTGGCTTGGCTCAGGCAGTGCAACAAAAAGACATCCAAAAAGCGCAGCGTCCGGGCATTGATACCGACAGGCTCGAACGGATCGAGGTCCATTAGCCGCACCTCAACGTACTCCACGCCGCGTTCACGCAGGGCATGCAAGGGGCGCTCGCCCTGAAAAATCACCCGCTTGGGGCGAATCGTGCCGTAAAACTCGTTTTCGATTTGCAACAAGCTGGTGGTCAATTGGCGAAACTGACCATCTGGCGCCTGCAGACCCATGCTTTGGTAGGGCGCATAGGGAACCGTGAGCGCCTTCTGCAGCGAAGCGGCGTAGCCTTCAAGGCTGTTGTAACTGACCGCTAGCGCGCTCTGCGCATCACTTTGGTAGCCCAGGCGGCCCATGCGCAGCGATGTCGCAAAGGGCAAGCCCATGGTGCCAGGGCGCAAGGACTGTAGGGAGTGGCTGCGTCCAGCAACAAAAGACTCGCACACCGCGGGCGAGGCGCCAAACAGGTACAAGAGCAAAAAGGCATGCCGCCGAAAATTGCGAATTAGTCCGAAGTACGCCTCACTGGACACGCCGGGCATCGACCAGTTGTAGTGGATGCCTGAAATGGTTTGCATGCGCCGCCCATACCGGTGTCCAAGCCCACGGCGATAAACCGTCTTGGCCTGACCCACGTTAGAGCTGCCGTACCGCCCCAAGGGAATAGCCTCATCTGCAGGCAGCTTGCAGGGCATGCTCGACACCCACAGCAGCTCGTCACCCATGCATTGCAAAGTGAACTGTTGAACCTGGCGCAACTCGTCAATGCAGCTCTGCACACCGGCATGCACGCCGGTGATTAGCTCAATTTGGGCCTCACTAAAATCGGTGGTGATGTGCGGGTGCGTCAGGGCCGAGCCCAGCTCCGCGGGGTGCGGCGTACCCACTAGGAGGCCATCCAGGTCGCAGCGCAGACTTTCCTTTTCGATGCCGCGCCGAATGCCCAGCAGGCTTTGCGTGTTTATGCCTTCCAGGGCGGTATTGCTTTCTGTCATGCCCATAGGCCCTCAAAATTCCATTCAACTTCTTTGAAGTTAGCACAGTCAAATGCAACTGGGGTGATAACGGGCTATTACAAGCACCACCGCCTGAAAAAACCAATGGGGATCAGGCTAAATGTTTGCTCGCTCGCCCAATTTCGTGGGCGCCTTGGGCCGCACCACTGGCGGGCACTGCCGCATCGGCGCCGTCACTGACCTGCGCCAACTGCGCGTGCAACCGCTCTGGGGCATCCTCGTCCAATCCCATCCAAATGCCCTGGGTGAGCGTGATCTGAGCCGCCTCCACGCTGCCCGCACCCGCACACAAAATCGTTCGGGTGGGCGCGTCCTGCGCCACCAGCACCAGCATCGCCGGCACGACCGCTTCGGGTTTAAGCGCCTCGAGAATCTGGGGCGGCATCAGGTCTTCGGTCATGCGGGTAGCCGCCGTGGGCGCCAGGGAATTGACATGAATATTGTTCTTGGCACCTTCAATCGACAACGTTTGCATCAATCCCACCAAGGCCATCTTGGCGGCGCCGTAATTGCTTTGGCCAAAATTGCCATACAAGCCGCTGCTGGAGGTGGTCATCAAAATCCGTCCATACTTTTGCGCGACCATGTGCGGCCAGACCGCCTTGGTGCAATGCACGGCGCCCATCAGGTGGACATCCATCACCAATCTGAAGTCATCGAGCTCCATCTTGGCGAAGCTCTTGTCGCGCAAGATCCCGGCGTTGTTCACCAAAATGTCCACCCGGCCCCACGCATCGACCGCCGCCTGCACCATGGCTTGCACTGCGGCATGGTCAGTCACCGATGCCCCGTTGGCCATGGCGACGCCACCCGCTGCCTCAATTTCAGCGACCACCGACTGCGCAGCACTGAGCGAACCCCCCGAGCCGTCTCGCGCACCGCCCAAATCGTTTACCACTACTTTGGCTCCCCGTTTGGCCAGCGCCAGCGCGTGCAAGCGGCCCAGGCCACCCCCTGCCCCGGTCACAATGGCTACACGGTCTTTGAAATCCAAAGACATAAAATTCTCCCATCAAATAGCAACCTGCCGCCTGAGCCGGCAAGCCAAAAGCGTGACTCTACTGCACCCCAGTGGCCGTCCCCATCAACACCGAAACGAATGTGACACGCATGGAACTCAACTCCGAAGTCCCCACCCTGCCCCCGCGTGATGCGGCAACGGTGGTCATGCTGCGCGATGGCACCCAAGGGCTCGAAGTATTTTTGGTCAAGCGCCACGGTCTATCGGATGTATTGGGCGGGGCCTACGTCTTCCCCGGTGGAAAGCTGGACGCCGCCGACTGTGACATCGGTCACCACCATCATTTTGACCGCAGCCCCGCGCTGCTGCACAGTGCACTGGCTGAGTCTGAAACCGACCTGGCCACGGCCTGCGGACTATTTGTGGCGGCGCTGCGAGAGACGTTCGAAGAGTCAGGCGTGCTCTTTGCCAAGCCCGCCGGTGCCAGCACCGGCAGTGCACCCCAAGACTTTCATGCGCGCCTTGCGGCGCAACAATTGCACCTGCACACCAGTGCGGTGCAGCCTTGGACTCGGTGGATTACGCCGCGCATGCCGTCGGTGACCAACAAGCGCTTTGATACCCGGTTTTTCATTGCGGCGATGCCTCATGGGCAACTGGCAGCCCACGATAACGTCGAAGCGACCGAGAGCGCCTGGCTGCCGCCGCGTACCGCGCTACAGCACTACTGGGAACGCAAAATCGAACTGGCGCCGCCCCAAATCATGAGCCTTGCGCAGCTGTCCCGCCACGCCACGGTCGCCAGTGCATTGGCAGAGGCGTCGAGCCGCCCACCTCCGGTCATCATGCCCGAAGCCTTTAACGAAAATGGTGAACGCGTGATTTGCTACCCCGGTGATTCGCAGCATTCGGTGGCCCTGCGCGCGATGCCAGGGCCCTCTCGGCTATTCTGGCGCAACAAGCGCTTTGAACCAGAAGGTGGTTTTGAGGCGCTCTTTGATTAGCCTCATCCCCATAGGCAGTCTCAATCATCGGTATTTAACTAGCCAATTAGACGTGGCGCCATGTCGGGGTTAAGCTGGACGCGTCTTTGGCAAATTCTTGTTCAAAGCAAACGCGTTTTCTTTAACCCTCCAAGGAGATTTCCATGGCAGCACTCAAAGGCTCCAAAACGGAAGACAACCTGAAAGCCGCCTTCGCAGGCGAGTCTCAGGCCAACCGCCGTTACCTGTATTTCGCGAACAAAGCCGACGTTGAAGGCCAGCCCGACGTAGCAGCACTGTTCCGTTCCACCGCAGAAGGTGAAACCGGACACGCCCACGGCCACCTCGAGTGGCTTGAGCAGTGCGGCGACCCCGCCACTGGCATGCCTTTTGGCGGCACCCGTGAGAATCTCGCCTCTGCAGTAGCTGGCGAGACCCACGAGTACACCGACATGTACCCCGGCATGGCTAAGACCGCCCGCGACGAAGGCCACGACGAAGTAGCGGATTGGTTTGAAACCTTGGCTAAGGCCGAGCGTTCACACGCCAACCGTTACGCCAAAGCATTGGCCGAACTGGTCGATTGATTCTGACGCGCCAGCCCTGTAGGGGGCTGGCCTCGATGAATTGTCTGTGTTGGGCGTTGCGTGCAGCGCCCAATGCAGAACATTTCTCTCCTACCCTCCTCCGAGCAAAGAATCACCATGGCAACCGAAGGCAATCTGCAGGCCCCCACCCGTCACCCAATCGACTGGAAGGGTCCGGACTATTACAACGAGGCATCGGTTTTTCATGAAATGGAGCGCATTTTTGACATTTGCCATGGTTGTCGGCGCTGCGTAAGCCTGTGCGGTTCATTCCCCACCCTGTTTGACCTGGTGGACGAGAGCAAAACCATGGAAGTCGACGGCGTGGCAAAGCAAGACTACTGGAAAGTGGTCGACCAATGCTATTTGTGCGACCTGTGCTACCTAACCAAGTGCCCCTATGTGCCGCCGCACGAATTCAATCTAGACTTCCCGCACACCATGTTGCGGGCCAAGGCCATCAAATTCAAAAAAGGCGAGGTGAGCGCAGGTGAAAAGTTTCTGGCCAGCACTGACCTGCATGGCTCTTTCGCTGGCATTCCTATCGTGGTGCAAGCGGTCAACGCGGTGAACCAACTAGAGCCCACACGCAAGCTCATGGAATCCACGCTGGGGGTCGACAAAGACGCCTGGCTGCCCAAGCTGGCCAGTAAAAAATTCCGCTCCAGCGCACCTAAAGCCAAGACCACGGTGGTTCAGGATGGTGCAAAGACGCCCGGAAAGGTGGCCATTTTCGCCACCTGTTACATCAACTACAACGAGCCCGGAATCGGCATGGATCTGCTCAAAATCCTAGACCACAATGCCGTGCCCTACGTCATCGTTGAAAAAGAGAAATGCTGCGGCATGCCCAAGCTAGAGCTTGGTGATCTTGAGGGGGTGAACGTCTCCAAAGAAGCCAACATCCCGGTCCTGGCCCGATACGCCAAAGAGGGCTACGCAATTTTGGCCGCGGTGCCCAGTTGTGCGCTGATGTTTAAGCAAGAAATCCCGCTCATGTATCCGCAGGACGCAGATGTGCAACTGGTGAAAGAGCATATGTGGGACCCGTTTGAATACCTCATGCAGCGCAAGCGCGACGGCTTTTTAGAAACCGATTTCAGCACGCCGTTGGGCAATGTGAGCTACCAGATTCCCTGCCACGGTCGCGTCCAAAACATTGGCAAAAAGACCGAAGAAATGCTTAAGATGGTTCCTGGAACCACGATAAATACCCTCGAGCGCTGCTCAGGCCACGCGGGCACCTTTGGCGTAAAGAAGGCTTACCACCAACAGGCCATGAAAATTGGGAAACCCCTGTTCAAAGCCATGGCCACCATGAAGGACGGCAGTAAACCCGACTTCATTAGCTCAGACTGCCCCTTGGGGGGGCACCACATTGCCCAGGGCTTTGAGGTCAACGGCCTGGGTGCGCCCGAACTGCAACACCCCTTGAGCCTGATCGCCAAGGCCTACGGACTGAAATAACCTGAACCGCGAGACCGTTATGCAATTAACTGGAACCATCACCCCCGAGAGCCTCATGACCTTAGAGGCCTATACCAAGTACCGCAAGACCCACAAACAGGAAGTGATGGCGCACCGCAAGCTGCGCAGCGTTCGGCTTGGTGAAAACATCAATCTCCAGTTCGAGAGCGAGACCACCATACGCTACCAAATTCAGGAGATGCTGCGGATTGAAAAGATTTTTGAAGAAGAAGGCATCCTGCAAGAAATCGAGGCCTACGCCCCGCTGATGCCCGACGGCAGCAACTGGAAGGCGACGATGTTGCTGGAGTACCCCGACGTCAACGAGCGCAAGCGAGAGCTGGGCCGGTTGATTGGCGTGGAGGACCGCATGTTTGTTGAGGTGGAGGGCCAAAACCGCGTTTACGCCATCGCCGACGAAGATCTAGACCGGGAGAACGATGAGAAAACCTCCGCGGTGCATTTTGTGCGTTTTGAGCTTACGCCCGCCATGTGCGCTGCCGTCAAGGCGGGCGCGGGAGTCAAACTCGGGTGTGACCACACCAACTACCCCGCCCATACCCAAATTACCGCAGAGTCATTGGCCTCCTTAGCGGGTGACCTTCGAAGCTGACGCGCAAGACCGCGCGCCCAACAAAAAGGGCTTGAACTTCGCAGTTCAGGCCCTTTTACGTTGACGCCCTTAAGCGGCAGACTTGTCCGCGATCAATCCTCTACAAACGCTTCTTCCCGCTTGGCCTTCACCGAGGGCATCAGCACCACCGCCAACAGGATTGCGGCGGCGGCCAGCAAGCTTGCCGACAGGGGACGCGTGACGAAAACGCTCCAATCACCCCGCGAGAGCAATAAGGCACGTCGCAAATACTCTTCCATCATCGGGCCCAGGATAAAGCCCAACAAGAGTGGAGCGGGCTCTGCACCGAGCTTGATGAAGATATAGCCGATAAATCCAAAAATGCCGACCATCCAGATGTCGAAGGTGGTGTTGTTGGTCGAATACACGCCAATCGCGCAGAACAGCACGATCGACGGGAACAGCCAACGGTAAGGCACGCTCAACAATTTGATCCAGATGCCGATCAGCGGCAGATTCAAAATCACCAGCATCAGGTTGCCGATCCACATGGACGCAATCAGACCCCAGAATAATTCGGGATTGCTGGTCATCACCTGCGGGCCGGGCTGGATGTTGTGAATCGTCATCGCACCGACCATCAAGGCCATCACGGCATTGGGCGGGATGCCCAAGGTCAGCAGAGGGATGAAGGAAGTTTGCGCGCCTGCATTGTTTGCCGCCTCCGGCGCCGCCACCCCTCGGATATTGCCTTTGCCGAACGGCATCTCACCGGGCCGCAGCTTGGTTTTCTTTTCCAGCGTGTAAGCAGCAAATGCTGCCATCACCGCCCCGCCGCCGGGCAAGATTCCGAGGATCGAACCCAGCGCCGTTCCGCGCAACACGGCCGGAATCATGTTTTTAAAGTCTTCTTTGGTCGGCAGAAGGCCCGACACCGAGGCGGTAAAAACTTCGCGTTCGCTTTCGTGCTTGGAGAGGTTACTGATAATTTCGCCGTAGCCAAACACGCCCATGGCAATCACGATAAAGCCAATGCCATCCGTGAGCTCCGCTACATCAAAACTGAAGCGGGCGACCCCCGAGTTCACGTCGGTGCCGACCATGCCCATCAACAGGCCCAGCACAATCATGGCGACCGCCTTGAGCAAAGAGCCCGAAGCCAGCACCACGGCACCGATCAGACCCAAAATCATCAGCGAGAAGTACTCGGCCGGTCCGAATTTGAAAGCCAACTCAGTCAGGGGTGCGGCAAAGGCCGCCAGGATCAGGGTACCGACGCAGCCCGCAAAAAACGAACCTAGTCCCGCCGCCGCCAGCGCAGGGCCCGCCCGCCCTTGGCGCGCCATTTGATAACCATCGATCACGGTGACCACCGAGGAGGACTCGCCCGGCAAATTCACCAAAATCGCTGTGGTGGAGCCACCGTACTGTGCGCCGTAGTAAATGCCGGCCAGCATGATGAGGGCGGCGACCGGCGGGAGCGCATAGGTGGCCGGCAGCAACATGGCGATCGTGGCCAATGGGCCGATCCCAGGCAACACGCCAATGAGGGTGCCCAACAGGCAGCCCACGAAGGCGTACATCAAGTTTTGTAAAGTGAATGCAACGCCAAAGCCCAGCGCCAGGTTGTTAAACAAATCCATGGGGGTGCTCCTTAAGCTTTGATGAAGGCTGGCCAGACGGGAAACTGCAGCTTAAGCAGCAGGATAAATGCCGCATAGCTCATGACCGCCAAAATACACGCCAGGATGGTGACTTCCTTGAAATTGAACTCCTCGCCCGCATTGCTGGCGATGAAGGTCAATGCAAAGATACCCACGATCAGGCCCAGAGGAGGCAGCCCGATACTTGGCAAGCCGCCCAAAGATGCGCCAAAAACCAGATTGGCCGCGATGATAAAAATCAGCGGCTTCCACGCAAACGCGCCCACTTTGTCGCCGTCCACTGTTTCAACCACCATCGATTTGAAGGTGATGACGGCGCCCAGCACAGCCAGCAGCACCCCGAGGACAAGAGGGAAATAGCCCGGGCCCATGCGCGCGCCGTTTCCAATGGTGTAGCCGCTTGCGCCCCACGCAAAGGCCACGCCCACGACCATAAACATCAGCCCTGAAAAAAAGTCTTTTTGGCTTTTGATATTCATTCGCTGTCTCCTAATTCTGAATGTGTGGGGGATTTTGCCCTGAAAAAGGCCCACCACCGCGCACCGGAGGGCGCGCGGGTCACGATCGTGATGCTCAAGTGACTCAACGACAAGGGCGGACCATCAGCTGCCCCATCAAGGGACGATGGGTTTGAAGCCCCGCAGCCACTTGCCTGCGGGAAGCCCCCAATGCGTTTCGATGTACTGGGCGCGTTCTGCCAGCAGCGCGCGACTGGGGCGACCGGGGGTCCGTTGGGCCAACACCACGGTATTGCCCTCTCGGGTGGCTTTGAAGGCCCAGATCGCATCCTTGCCAAAAGCGGCTGCAATTTTTTCGACGCTGCGATCAAAACTCGAACTGCGGCCAAACAGATTCACCGTCATGCAGCCTTCGGCCGTCAGAACCTTGCGACAGTCGGCATAAAAATCCGGGCTGTCTAACACCGGCGCGGCGGCCTCTTGGTCATACAAGTCCACCTGCAATGCATCCACGGCGCCCAACCAGCGCGCCTTGGTAATCTCGCGCGCCGCATCGGCCAAGATCACCTGCATGCGGGGGTTGTCCGCCGGCAGCTTGAACCACCCCCGACAGGCATGCAAGACCTGGGGGTTGAGTTCAATGGCCGCGGTGCGCATGCGAATTTCTTTGTGGCAGAACTTGGTCAGTGACCCCGCACCCAACCCCAGTTGCAGCGCCTGAAGCTTGGGGGCCGTCGTCGGGTCCAACAACAGCAGCCAGGCCATCATGCGCTGAATGTACTCATGCACCAGCACGTTAGGCGCGTCCAACAGCATCGAGCCTTGAATCCATTCGCTGCCCAAATGCAGGTGGCGTACCGGGCCTTCCTCCGAAAAATTCACTTCGGGCAGTGCGTGTTCAGTGTTCATGGGGCAATTCAAAAGGGGTTAGCACAAGGCCGCCAGTCTAGGCAATGCCTGGTGGGCATTGCGCGACACGGCCGCCTGGAGTTCTTCTAATTCAAGGCCCCGCAATTGCGCCAGCACCTGGGCGATTCGGGGAATTTCGGATGGCGTGTTGCGCACCTGCGGGGTGCCGCTTTCGCGGGCCTGCGCGGTCACGTACAGCCAATGGGGCGGAATGTCGGGCGCGTCGGTCTCCAACACAAGAGCGTCTAGGGGCAAGGTTTGCGCCAGACGGCGCAACTGCAAGGCACGCTCAAAGGTCAGCGCACCGCCAAAACCCAGCTTGAACCCCAAATCGACAAACGCCTGCGCCTGGACCACGCTGCCATTAAAGGCGTGCGCAATGCCTCGCCAACCGGACACCGGGCGCAAGGCGCGCAGGTACTTGAGCAGTCGATCCGCACTGCGCCGCACATGCAGCACCACCGGCAACTCCGCCTGTGCGGCCAGTTGCAGTTGCGCGCAATAAAAGCGCTCCTGTTTTTCGCGCAGGGCCGGCGAGCACAGGGCGGGCACAAAAAAATCCAGTCCGATCTCGCCCACCGCTACCAGGCGCGGGTCATTTCGGTGGTGTTCGATCTCCACTTGCAACGCCTTCAAATCCGCATCGCTGGCCTGCGGCACATACAAAGGGTGAATGCCCAGGCAATAGCTGTCGTTCCATCGGTGCGCCAAACCGCGCACTGCGCCCCAGTTGGCCGCCTCCACGGCGGGGAGAACGCAATGGCCTACGCCGACAACGCGCGCGGCATTGCGCATCGCGTCGGCGTCCCCGGCGCTGCCAAACTCTGGCGCGTCTAGGTGGCAGTGCGTGTCGATCCAGGCGAACGCCATGGCTACGGCGTGGCCGCGATCCAGTCGGTGATGCGGGATACCGCCTGCGCCTCGGCGCCAATAAAGCCATGAAAGTGCAAAGCTTCACAGGGGTTACCCGATTCACCTTCACCCCCAGTGACCATCACCACTGCGTGTCGGCGGCTGTTGACCAGGCCGCGATCGATCGCGGGCACTTCATCCGGGCGGCAGACCCGACAGGCGTCTTTTTCATGGTGCAACACGAGCACAGGAATGTTGATCTTGTCCAGCGCCTGCAGCGGCACCGCACCGATCGTTTTGGCAGCAGTCACGCTGGCGGTGAGCACCAGGCCGTCGATCAAACCCTCCTCGCGCAGGGCAATCGCTGCAGCAGTGCCGGAGACGGTCCCTCGGCTGGTGCCGACCACCCAAACAGGACCTGAAAAACTGCTTCGCACCTGGCGTAATACGCGCCGAAGGTCGTCCATGGCCGGCGCACTGATACGAAACGGATAGTCCATGTCGCTCAGGTCACTGGGGCGGGCCACGATGGCCAGATTGAACCCCTGGGCGGCAAACAGAGGCGCACTGCGCACCAGAAAGTTCGATCCGTCGGGCCAGCCCTGGGGACCGATCTTGCCGATGCCTCCAGCTCCGCCCGGCAGCAACACCAACGTTGCCTTGGCGCCCGGCGTGGCGCGCAGGTACACCGGAATATCGGCGCCCTCACGGGCAGAGGCGATGCGCTGCATTCGGCCCGGCGCCAATTGGGCCTCGGTCAAACCCTGCAGCAGATCTGCAGCGCGCACCGAGGGCAGAAATAAAAAGAGGCACCACAGCACACGGATCCAACGCATCGCTTCACCCTTTCACCAAAGTATGTTTCTAGGCGACCAACAGTGGCCGGAGCTGGCCTTGCTCCAATCGCAGTTGGCGACTACAGCGTTGCGCCAAACTCGCATCATGGGTCACCAGCACAAATGCGGTGCCATGCTCGCGGGCCAGGCTGAGCATCAGGTCAAAGACGCCGTCCGCCGTGTTGCGGTCCAAGTTACCGGTGGGTTCGTCGGCCAACACACAGTCGGGCTGCGTCACCAGGGCCCGGGCAATGGCCACACGCTGGCGCTCGCCCCCGGAGAGCTCGGCCGGGCGGTGGTGCAGACGCTCGGCCAGCCCCACACGCTCCAGCATGGCCCGCGCCTTGGCATTTGCCTCCGCAGGCGCAGCGCGGCGAATCGTGAGCGGCATAGCGACGTTTTCCAGCGCGCTGAACTCAGGCAGCAGATGGTGAAATTGGTAGACAAAACCCAGGTGCCGGTTACGCAGACGGCCTTGGGCCCCAGCGTCGAGCCCGGCCAGCGGCGCACCGCACAAACTGACGCTGCCGGCGCTGGGGGTGTCCAGACCGCCCAGCAAATGCAGCAAGGTCGATTTGCCCGAGCCTGAGCTGCCAACAATGGCCACGGTCTCACCCCGGTGTACTTGGAAATCAACGCCCTGCAGCACAGTCACGTCCAGCCGCCCTTCGGTGAAGCGCTTGCGCAGACCCGAGCATTGCAGAATCGCTTGGGGCTTATTCATAGCGTAGCGCCTCGGCCGGGTTGATTTGTGAGGCGCGCCAGCTCGGGTACAGGGTGGCGACAAAGGCCATCAACAAGCTGATCAGCGCCACCGGCAAGATGTCCGCCTGCTGCGGATCGCTGGGCATGCGGCTGATCAGGTAGATGTCTTGCGGCAAAAAAGTAGCGCCTAAGAGGTGCTCAAGCGCCGGCACGATTACATCGATATTGAATGCCACGCCCAGGCCCAGCAGCAGTCCGGTACCGGTTCCAATCACCCCCACCATCGCACCTTGCACCATGAAAATGCCCATGATGCTGCCAGGGCTCGCGCCCAGGGTCCGCAGGATTGCAATATCGGCACGCTTGTCAGTGACCGTCATCACCAGCGTGCTGACCAGGTTGAACGCGGCCACCGCCACGATCAGCGTCAGGATGATGAACATCATGCGTTTTTCTACCTGCACGGCGGCAAACCAACTGCGGTTTTGCCGCGTCCAGTCGCGCACCAGCAAGTCGCCGCTCAGCCGGTGGCTCAGGTCGAGTGCCACCTCGCGCGCCAGGTGCAGGTCGCGCAGCTTCAGCCGGAGGCCGGTGGGGCCTTCTAGACGGAAGATTTTGGCCGCATCTTGCCAGTGCACCAGTGCCAGCGTGGAGTCGTATTCAAAATGACCCGAGTCAAAAGTACCCACCACCGTCATTTGTTTCAGTCGCGGTACCACGCCTGCCGGTGTGATCTGTCCGCTCGGCGCGACCAGCGTCACTACGTCGCCCGGGTGGACGCCCATCGCACGCGCCAACTCGGCGCCCAGCACCACGCCGAATCCGCCGGGCTGCAATTGTTGCAATACCGCTTGCTGTCCGGGTGTCGCCAGATCGGTGACCTGCGGCTCGAGAGCCGGATCAATGCCCCGCACCAGCACACCTTTCATGTCCTCGCCGCGCGCCAGCAGCGCTTGCGCCGCAATGAAAGGCGCCGCGCCCACCACCTGTGGGTGGGCCCGGGCTTGCAGCAACGTTTGCGCCGGGTCCGGCAACGCGGCGCCGCCCAGCGCATAAATCTCGATGTGCGACACCACGCTCAGCATACGGTCGCGCACCTCCTTCTGAAAGCCGTTCATCACGCTGAGCACGATGATCAGCGCAGCCACGCCCAAGGCAATTCCCAGCATCGATACGCCGGAAATAAAGGAAATAAACCCGTTACGCCGCGTGGCGCGGCCGGCGCGGGTGTAGCGCCAGCCAATTCGAAGTTCAAAGGGAAGTTGTTGCAGCATCGGGCTTCGATCTAATCGGGCAATACCGCGCCCACCACGGCGCCCGCGGCTTTGACCCCGGTTTTAACGACGACCGCACCGGTCGTCACCACGGCGTCCGCAACCGCCACGACGGCGCATCCGGAACACCCTGCCGCCAAGGCCAGCACCAAAAACCACTTCATACGTCATCCATTCGCATCATGGGGGCCATTGTCGCAGGGGCGCAGCCCATCCCGGTTGAGCGCGGCCCGGGCCAGTGCGAGACAATCGCGCCATGCATTTCATCATCCCTGCGGCGGCGCCCTCCGGACCCTCGTGCCAATCGGCACTTGCGGGTCTGAAACTGCCTAATTTGGTCACTCTGCTGCGCACCTTGACCCCGGTGGCAACACTTCAAGGTCAGGACGATGACCTGTCCCCTTTGTCAGAGCGGGTCATGAGCCAAAACGCCTTTGCTGACGGCCTCATCCCTTGGGCGGCATTGCGTGCCGCCGATCTCCCACACGCCGCGCCCCACGCCGCCTGGGGCTTGATCACTCCATGCCACCTGGTGGTGCACGCCGACCACATCGCCATGCGCGACCCCGCGGAATTGGACCTCGAGGATGCTGAGTCGCGGGCCCTGCTGCAGTCGATGGCACCCTATTTTCAAGAGGACGGCCTGCAATTGCACTATGTGCAGGCGGACATCTGGCTGGTGCAAGGTGAAGCGTTGCGGCGGCTGCCCACGGCCTCATTAGAGCGCGTGCGCGGGCAGACCATCGACCCATGGATGCCCGGCACCGAGGCGGCTCGTATGCTGCGCCGCCTCCAAAACGAAATGCAGATGCTGCTCTACACCGACCCGGTCAACGATGCCCGGGCGGCGCGCGGCGCACCGAGGGTGAACTCGTTTTGGCTGAGCGGTACCGGGGACCTGCCCGCCGGGCCCTCGCCGTTCCTGCAGGCAACCGTCCTTGGCACCCTGCAAACCGCCGCATTACGCGATGACGGCGCGGCCTGGGCGCACGCCTGGCAAATGCTAGACAGTGGACCGCTCGCGCAGTGGGTGCAGTCACTAAGCAAGCACCCCACCGCGACCGGCAGCCCCGGCCTCAGCCTGTCGCTGTGCGGCCAACACGGAGCGCGCACCTGGCGCCAGCAACCGCGCAGCCTGTTGCACCGCCTGGTAACCAGGCTGCGCGGCGCCCCCCTGACCGCTTTGTTGAAAGACCTATGAAGATCATCCCCCGCGATATTCCGCCCCGCAGCGTCTGGGCCCTTGAACAAGCCGGCGTACACCCGCTGTTGGCGCAACTCTATGCCGCGCGCGGCGTAAGCCAGCCGGAGGAGCTCGACTACGCCTTGTCCAAACTTCTGCTGCCTGATGGTCTCAAGGGCGTGCGGCAAGCCGCCACCTTGCTGGCTGATGCCATTCGGGCTCAAAAGCGGCTTTGTATCGTGGCCGATTACGACTGTGACGGTGCGACCGCGTGTGCCGTGGCAGTGCGGGGGCTGCGTTTGATGGGGGCACAGCAGGTCAGCTACCTGGTGCCCGACCGCGTGGTCGACGGCTACGGTTTGACGGCGCCTATTGCCCAACGCGTCTTTGACCAGGGGGCGGACGTGCTCATCACGGTGGACAACGGCATTGCCAGCCTCGAAGGCGTGGCGCATGCCAAGGCGCTGGGTTTGCAAGTGCTGGTTACCGACCACCATCTGCCCGCCTCGGAATTGCCGCATGCCGATGTGATCGTCAACCCCAACCAGCCCGGCTGTACTTTTGAGAGCAAGTCGATCGCCGGTGTTGGCGTGATGTTTTACGTTTTGCTGGCCCTGCGGAGCGAATTGCGCAGCCGGGGCGTGTTTGACGCGGCGACCCAACCCAAACTTGACCCGCTGCTGGCTTTGGTGGCGCTGGGTACCGTGGCCGACGTGGTACGTCTGGATGCCAACAACCGCCGCATGGTCGCCCAAGGCCTCAAGCGCGTGCGGGCGCAGGCGATGCCCGCGGGCCTGGCCGCACTGTTTGTCGCCGCCGGTCGCAATGCCCCAAGCGCGACGACCTTTGACTTTGGCTTCGCCTTGGGACCGCGTATCAACGCCGCGGGACGGCTTTCGGACATGACGCTGGGGATTGAATGCTTGCTGACCGACGACCCTGACCGCGCGGCTGAACTGGCCCGGACCTTGGACGCCATCAATCGCGAGCGCCGCGTCATTGAAGGCGACATGCGCGAACAGGCGATGGCGGTGGCGGAATCGCTGTTTGAGGAGGGTGATGAGCCGCCGCCGGCGATCTGCGTGTTTGACCCGGATTTTCATGAGGGCGTGGTCGGTATCGTGGCCTCGCGCATCAAGGACAAACTCCACCGCCCGACCTTTGTCTTTGCGGCCAGCCAAGCGCCAGGCAAGGAACACGAGCTTAAGGGCTCCGGCCGGTCGATCGCAGGCTTTCACCTGCGGGACGCGCTCGACCTCGTGGCCAAGCGCTACCCTGGCGTGCTGTTGCGCTTTGGCGGCCACGCCATGGCGGCAGGCTGCACCATCGCCGAAGAACATTTAGACACTTTTGAGCAGGGCCTCAACGAAGTGGCCCACGAATGGCTGGACGCCGCGACACTGCAGCGGCGCTTGGCCACTGACGGCCCGCTTTTACCCGCCTACCGCCGTGTCGATTTGGTCGACACCTTGCACGAGGCCGTCTGGGGCCAGGGCTTTGCCGCACCCACCTTCAGCGAGGAGGTCGAAGTCATCTCGCAGAGCTTGGTCGGTGAAAAGCACTTGTCGCTCAAACTCAAACACCAGGGCGAGCCCGTAGACGCCATCTGGTTCGGCCACACGGAGCCCCTCCCCGCCAAAGTGACCATGGCCTTTCGTCTGGATGCCGACGAGTGGAATGGCGTGCGCAGGGTGAAGTTTTTTGTGGAAGGCGTGCAGGACTGAGGGAGGTCACTCTGCTGTTTCGGCAATAGGCTGGGGGACAACGCCTTGTACTCAACATATGGCGCGTGGCGCTTGGTGAGCCCTTGGGGGCGTCAACGCGTTCAGAGTCTCGTTTCTGTGGATATAATCTTCATGTAGTCGGTTTATTACCAAAACCTTAAAGTCAATGCGCTTGAGGATTTCGCTAGCTTGGCTAGTTTTTAATTATGTTTTAGAGGTAAATATGTCGGTTTCAAAAATTGTGAGTGGATCGGTGGTATTCGGCGCCATGTTGCTAACAGGTTGCGCGTCGATCATGAATGACGAGATGCAAAGCATCAATGTGACAACTTCAGGCAACAAGCAAATTTCTGGCAATGTCGACGGCAAGCCTTTCACCGCCCCCGGCGTGGTCAGTGTCAAGCGTGAAAAAATTGCGCGTCTGTTGACGGTAGACACCGCTGGTTGTGCCAAGCAAACCACCTTGCCCAACGAAGTGGACTCCAAGTTCTGGATCAATATTCTGAGCGGTGGCCCGTTAGGCTCTAGCACCGACTACGGAACTGGAAAAATGTGGAAATACCAAGAAAACGTGGCCATTTCTTGCCAATAAATGTTTCTGGGATTTTTCACAAGCAGCCGCAAGGCTGCTTTTTTGTTTATGGGACTTTGCTGCATTCACGCACTGCTTAGCGCGCAGCAACTGCGTCCTGATCCGTCTGCGCTAAGCGCCATCGCCTTAGAAAAAAACTTGGATGTGCACCCCGTGTGGCAGGCGCTCATACATCAAACCACAGGAAAGCCCCAAATACGCGACTCGGAATTTATTTTGAGCGCGGCGCATTTTTCATCGCGCAACGAATTGCTGGTAACGCTTGCCGCTCTGTTTGGCTCGCAAAGTCCGCGTGCCATGCGTTGCAAATTTCCAGCGCGCTACTTGTGGTTAGTGCAGCAGTTGAACCTTGCAATGGAGTCGCTAACAGATTGCGAAGCGCTGACCGAGTACACCGAAAAGGTTCCCGTCGATGCAATCAGCCTCATTTTTGCCTCAGAGAACCTGAATCAACCTTCAAGCATGATGGGCCATGTTTTTTTGAAGCTCAGCGGCAAAAATCATGACGGTCCATTGCGCGAGCATGCTGTCACGTTTTACACCGACGCGGACACCATCAACCTACCCAAACTCTTGCTGCAGAATGTTTCTACAGGAATGCCAGGGTTTTTCAGCGTGCTCCCCTACCAGGAATTGCTAAGCCAGTACACCGAGGCTGAGGACAGGAACGTCTGGGACTTTGAAATTCGCACGGAACCGGGCATCAGGGAGCTTTTGCGCCTGCATCTGTTTGAGCTGCGCGAAGTCCGACTGAGCTACTACTTTCATACCTACAACTGCGCGAATCTCATCGACGAGTTACTCACCTTGGTCTATGCACCCGCTGGTGCAACGCCGCCTGCAGACCCGCTGTGGACCACGCCGAAAGATGTCGTCAAACGTGCGCGGTCGTTGGGCCTAATCGATAGCGCCAACGTGACACCTGCGCGGACCTGGATGGTGCGCAGCATCGAAAAGCAGCTCAAACCTGACCAAACGCACTCCGCAATGCAATGGGCAAATGGGGAAGTGCACGCGCTTGACTTGGAAAGCATGGGGAGCAATGCGTCTCGTGCACTTGCATGGCAACTGGCTGCGACTTACAACGATTTTTTGTACGCGCAAAAAACCATCAGTCCCACACTTTGGTCGCAGCACCACCAGCATCTTTTGCAGCGCAGGCCAGAACTGACTTTTGAATTGCATGTTCCCGAGAGCGCCAACCCTCAGAATGCCGCCGGTGATTCGCAAATCAGCCTAGGCCACACGGTGCGCGATGGCCTGGCTTATCTGAGTGCGAGTTACTTACCTGCGTCCCATACCTTGTTGGACGACAGTGCCCAGGGCCTTGGGCAAAGTGAGCTCAAGCTAGCACAAATGACGGTTTTCAAATCCCTCAGCAACGCGGACTTTTTTCTTGATGAGTTCGTTTTGTATGCCAGCCAAACCCAACTGCCCTGGAGCCCCCTGGTCGGTGGTGTATCGCGAGCAGTGCGTTTAGCCTATGAGCGGCAGTATTCGCAATCTTCAGAATCGCAGCACGTGGCCCATGCAACAACAGCCTGGGGCCTGACCTACGCAATTACCAAAGACCTGTTCGCCTACGCTGAATTAGGCGCCGGTCTCGGACTAAACGAACATGATCTGTACTGGGAGGTCAGCCCTGGCGCAGGCATATTGGTGAATGAGTTTTGGGGTATGAAATCCCATTTTTCATACCACCAGCAACACAACGCGCTGGGAAAAGGAGGTGTCACAGAACACGTCGATGTGACCCACAAGCTGCAATTGACGCCGAGCAGCACCTTAGAAACAAGCTGGTCCAGTTTGCAGGGAAGCAACAAAGACCTGCGCTCAACCCAAACATCCTGGCGCTGGAAATGCATTTTTTAACGCACGTCCTATAGGATGCGAAGTAGCTACCAGGCGCATTGCAAACAAGGTCTGCCACCGGTCGATTGACATACGGCAAAGCGCCGTGTGTTTGCACGCTGCTAAGTGCAGGCGGAGCAGGCTACCTCCACCGAACCGGCTCAATCTCTACCGTGTTGCGATCGTCACTAAGGGTCAAGGCGCCTTCTTGCACCGTGGCCTGCAGCTGCATGCTGCGCTGGGCCAACGGAATGAGCGCTTGGGAGGCCAGGGTGGGGATTCGGTAAACGCGGAGATTCTTGGGTCGGCTGAGCTTGCACTCCATGCCACGCCACCAAACTTCTGCAGCGTGGTTAAAACTGTAGAGCACCACTTGGTCCGCCTTGCCACAGGCCTTGATCAGCGGTTTGTCTTCAGGTTGCCCGACCTCCATCCAAAGCTTGATCTGACCGGTAAAGTCCCGAAGCCAGATGTCTGGCTCTTCGGGATCGGACAAACCCGCACCAAATGCCAGGGTGCCGTCCCCGCCACAGACCGTCTGCAGCTCATGCGCGTGCAGCGCCAGCGCCACCAGGCGTAGCATCATCCGTTCGTCGGTTTCGCTCGGATGCCGCGCCAAGGTCATCGCATGGTCAGCGTAGTAGCCATGGTCAATATCCGCTATTTGCAGGTGGGCTTTGAAGATGGTTGATTTAATGGCCATGGGTAGATTGTGACGGATGCCTTGTACGCCATCACCCTGCAGGCACCGATGTCAGAATGGCGGTGCCCTGCTCGGACCTCCGTTTTTCCCACTCTCGATGACACCACCATGACCCAAAAATCGCTCACGATTTTGACCGGCGCCTCACGCGGCATGGGCCACGCCATGGCAGAACAGCTGCTGCAAGATGGTGCACACCTCCTGTGTATTTCACGCAAAAGCAGCCCCAAGTTAGCCGCGCTGGCACAGGCCCGTGGCGCGGTTCTAGACCAGTGGAGTGCCGATCTGGCCGACGCCACCCCCGTGGCGCAGCGCCTGACAACGTGGCTCGCCGCCTTGGACCCCGGTTTGTTGACGAGCGCCACCTTGATCAACAACGCCGGCGTCATTCCCGCGATTACGCCGTTGCGCGACACCACGTCGGCCGAACTGTCCAACGCGCTGCGCGTGGGGTTGGAGGCGCCCATGCAACTGTGCGCGGCCTTCCTCCAGGTCACCCAACACTGGGAATTGCCCCGCAAGGTTCTGAATATTTCGTCGGGGCTGGGACGGCGGGCCATGGCGTCGTCTGGGCCCTATTGCGCTGCCAAGGCGGGCATGGACCACTTCACCCGCTGCCTGGCGATGGAAGAGGCATCACGGGTCAACGGCGCGCGGGTTTGCTCCCTGGCACCAGGCGTAATCAACACCGACATGCAGGTGCAATTGCGCGGTGCGGATCCCCAAGCCTTTCCTGATTTGGCCACCTTTGTCGGTCTGCACGCCCAAGGCCTGCTCGCCAGCCCGGCGAGCGCAGCGGAAAGGGTTTTGGCCTATTTGGGCCGGGCTGATTTTGGAATACAGCCGGTGGCCGACGTCCGCGATTAGGGTCTAGTAAACCTCAGGAACAATCATGGACTGCGGCACCGGTTGGCGTTCGTAGTCTTCGTGGCGAACCCGCTCGGGTACCACCACCTGCGGATGCTCCACCTCGACATACGGCATTTGCTGCAAAAGGTGGTGAATACAGTTCAGGCGGGCCTTCTTTTTGTCCACAGCTTGCACGATCCACCATGGCGCCTCGGGAATGTGCGTGCGCTCGAGCATGATTTCTTTGGCGCGGGTGTAGTCTTCCCATCGGCTGCGGGACTCCAAGTCCATCGGGCTAAGCTTCCACTGCTTGAGCGGATCGTGAATCCGGCCCAGAAACCGGGAGTACTGCTCGTCATCCGAAATCGAAAACCAATATTTGATGACCTGAATGCCCGAGCGCACCAGCATTTTTTCAAACTCGGGAACGGTCCGAAAAAACTCTTCGTATTGCTCGTCGTTGCAGAAACCCATGACCCGTTCCACACCGGCGCGGTTGTACCAGCTGCGGTCAAACAACACAATTTCCCCCGCTGCGGGCAGGTGCGACACATAGCGCTGGAAGTACCACTGGGTACGCTCGCGGTCGTTGGGCGCGGGCAACGCGGCCACGCGG
>Ga0214921_10003551_pt1 | contig 23725 bp, 22 predicted proteins | sample LL1505_MetaG_FD_177992 | JGI IMG/M metagenome (GOLD analysis project Ga0214921, IMG submission 177992) | Freshwater microbial communities from Lake Lanier, Atlanta, Georgia, United States - LL-1505 | ecosystem: Environmental > Aquatic > Freshwater > Lake | place: USA: Georgia | collected...
CGTGAAGAGATCAAAACCGTCAGCGTCAAATCCAAGATGATTGAAAACGGCTATGGCTGGATTCGTGTGAGCCAGTTCCAAGAGCGTACCGTTGACGACTTGGCCCGCAAATTGGAAGAGTTGTACAAACAAGACCCCAAAATGAAGGGCTTGGTACTTGACTTGCGCAATGACCCCGGTGGTTTGTTGGATGCCGCAGTGGCCATTTCAGCGGTCTTCTTGCCCGATAACGTGACCGTGGTTTCTACCAACGGGCAGTTGGAAGAAAGCAAATTCACCTTCAAAGCAGCGCCTGAGTACTACCTGCGTCGCGGCGGTCAAGACAGTGTGTCTAGCCTTGCCAATAAAACCAATGGCTTTTTCAAGAAAATTCCTTTGGTGGTGTTGGTCAATGAAGGTTCCGCTTCAGCCAGCGAAATCGTCGCAGGCGCATTGCAAGACCACAAACGTGCCACTCTTATGGGCAGCCAAACCTTTGGCAAGGGCTCGGTTCAAACCGTTCGCCAACTGGGCTCCGACACCGCTTTGAAAATCACCACAGCGCGTTACTACACGCCCAGCGGCCGCTCCATCCAAGCCAAAGGCATCGTGCCTGATTTGCTGATCGACGATACCGCCGAAGGCAGCCCGTATGCAGCTTTGCGCACCCGCGAAGCTGATTTGGAAAAACACCTCAACAGCGGCCAAGGCGAAGAAGCCAAAGACCCAGCGCGTGAAAAAGCCCGCGATGAAGCTTTGAAGCGCCTGGAGGAAGAGTCCAAAAAACCTGTGGCGGATCGTAAAACTCCTGAGTACGGCAGCCCTGAAGACTTCCAGTTACAACAAGCGCTTAACCGCTTGAAAAACCAACCTGTGAAAGTCAGCAAAACCCTGACCGTGCGTCCATCTGACAAAAAGGAACAGTAAGGCGTGAATGACGCCCAGCTGCTGCGTTATTCACGGCATATCCTGCTCGATGAGTTTGGCGACCTAGGTCAACAACGGCTGATTGAAAGCCATGCTTTGGTGATTGGCGCTGGCGGTTTGGGCTGCAGCGCAGCCCTTTTTTTGGCGGCCAGCGGAGTGGGGCACATCACCTTGGTCGACCATGACAAGGTAGACCTCACCAACTTGCAACGCCAGATCGCTCACAGCACCGAGCGCATTGGTCAAGCCAAAGTGACTTCTGCCCAGCAAGCGATGTTGGCGCTCAACCCCGATATCCGCATCACCGCACTGCAACAAAAAGCTGACCCTGCTTTGCTGGACCAACTCTTGCCCACAACCCAAGTGGTGCTGGACTGCAGCGACAATTTCCAAACCCGTCATATGCTGAACAAGGCCAGCGTGAAACACCGTGTGCCTTTGGTCAGTGGCGCAGTCATTCGCCTGGATGGTCAACTGACCACCTACGACCCTAGGCAAGCTCACTCACCCTGCTACGCCTGCGTGTTCCCGCCTGACCAAGCGCCTGAAGAAATCAGTTGCGCCACCATGGGTGTATTGGCGCCCTTGGTCGGCGTCATCGGCAGCTTGCAAGCCGCGGAGGCGCTCAAGCTGCTGAGCGACTTAGGCAGCTCTTTGGTCGGGCGACTGCAAATGCTCGATGGACGAAGCTTGGCATGGACAGAAATGCGTCTGCGCCGTCAAGCCGATTGCCCTGTGTGCGGCACGGACAAGCGCTCGTAAAAACGCACCGCCAAAGCAGGTCGATCTGCTTGTGACGATTCCATTCCAGAACGCACAAAACGGTAGTGCGACTTTTCCACCACCCTGCAGCTGGCAGCATTGCGCTCATCTACGCGGCAAACCAACCGCGCAGCCGGGACAAGCTTTAGGGCTGCATCGCTCAAGGCGGTGACAGCCTCGCTCATCAAACCCCGCCCATGCGCTGAAGTTCTGCACCAATAACCCAGTTCAAATTCCAGCAACTGGGTGTCAATGCGGTGAAAACCGACGCTACCAAGCAGCCTACCGGTGGCTTTGTCATGCATCAACATCGGCCAAGACAAGCCCAAGACAAAAGCACCAAAGCAAGATTGGCAGTAGTCCTCTGCTCTTTCGGGTGTTTGTGGCTTTTGTGCCCAAGGTAAAGAGTCGGGCCATTGGCGAAGAGCAGCCAAACTCTCTTGCACCGCTGAGTACAAGGCGTCGCCTTCTCCTGGCTGAGGACAGCGCAACCACAAACGCGGTGTCTCTATAGCGTCAAGCCACGCAGTGCTCATACGCCGATGATCCAGCCTTCGAGTGCGTCCATTTCGGGCGGTAAACCATACAGCTTATCGCCAGCCACATGGCGCTGATGCGCCAAGGCCGCTTGCACCATGCAAAGCACAGCGTCGAGCTTGTCGCCACTGGCGTCTTGCACCAAGGCATCATGCTGCGCAGGTCGCAAATACAGCGACAAACCCAATTGACCATTCTGCAAGCCCTGCAAAATATCCTTGCGGGCAATCAAACGCTCCGGCGTTTGTTTGGCCTTGTCATCGCTTTTGTAACTGCGCGACCCCATCAATTGCCGAGCCAACCACCCAGGGTAGGCCTCCAAAGCCACACGCTGTGTGTCGCCTGCATGCAGGCCCGGGAAATCTAAGCCCGCTTGCAGCATCAAAGGCACACCGGCATGAAGCATGTAAGCCACGGGGGGGTTCACCCATTTCATGGAGGGGCTAGAACCGGCAGGAATATCGGTGGCGCGGTGGGCAAATTTGCCACCTGCGGGACGGTGATCGCAAAAGGCTTTGAAGGTGGTGCGAATCTCTTCGCGGCTGAGCGAGGCGAAATGGTCGATGCAGGCTTTCCAACCGAGGGGCCACTTCAGCGTGGTAACTAACTCGCGGGGTAAACCGAATGGCAAATCAAAACCGCCCACCCAAGGGCCTGGCGTGTGCAAAGCTTGTTCGAACGCCACAAGGCTTGTGCAAGCTTGCAAACCCTCAAGAACCAAGCGTTTATCTCGCCACGCCCCCCAAGCAAGTGCGATGGTTTTGCGCGTTGAGGGCGAACTGCTGAAGTCACAACCCAGCAGACGTGTCATAGCGAAAAATTCAGGCGCGACCCAAAATGGCTGCGGTGGCCATCAACTCTTCCAGCAAGGCCAAAGAGACGTGGCCCGATACCGCATAAGGGTTGAGTACGGGAAGTTCGGAATATTTCAACACCACCGAGGTATTGAGTTTGGACAAATTCACCTGCCCCATGGTCCAACCGCCAAAACGGCGCTCGGCAATTTCTTCGTAGCAGAGCAGCACCACATCGGTATGGCGCTTGTCACTGACGATTTGTCCGTACAAGTTGTTGACTTGGTTGCGGCCGCCTTCAATAGCTTGCAAATAAATGCCGCCGCCATAGCAAAGAATGCCGGTGATGCCATTTGCCATATTGTGTTCACGGGCAACGGCCAAGATAGAGTCTGTGGCCGCAGAAGCGTCGGGGTCTAAGGCTCGGCTGACATAAAGCAAACGCACCAACATGCCATCAGTCCTTTTTAGGAATCAGTGAAAGAAATTCGCGGCGCAAATTGGGGTCTTTCAAAAATGCACCACGCATGACCGAATTGATCATGCGGCTGTCCATATCTTTGACGCCGCGCCACGCCATGCAGTAGTGAGAAGCTTCCATGACGATGGCCAAACCATCGGGTTGGGTTTTGACTTGAATCAGGTCGGCCAACTGCACCACGGCCTCTTCTTGGATCTGGGGGCGCCCCATGACCCATTCAGCCAGTCGAGCGTACTTGGACAATCCAATCACATTGGTGTGTTCATTGGGTAAAACGCCAATCCAAATTTTTCCAATGACGGGGCAAAAATGGTGGCTGCATGCACTGCGAACCGTGATGGGCCCCACGATCATCAGTTCATTCAAATGCTCTGCATTGGGGAACTCGGTGATGACAGGAGGGCTAACGAAGCGGCCACGAAAGACTTCTTGCACATACATTTTGGCGACACGCCTAGCGGTGTCTGCGGTGTTATGGTCATGCTCGGTATCGATGACAAGGCTGCTGAGAACGCCTTTCATTTTGTCAGCCACTTCGTCGAGCAGTTTCTCAAGTTCGCCAGGCTCAATGAAGTCAGCAATATTGTCGTTGGCGTGAAAACGCTTACGCGAAGCCTGCAATCTTTCGCGGATTTTGATGGACACAGGAACGCCTGCGTCATGTGCCTCAGAAGTCATTTTTGTCTCTGTCTTTTTCAACATGTCAAAGATACTAACAGCAGATGACCGTTGGAGCCTAGGGGCACCGACAAAGACCTTGTCTAGGCGGTTTCGACTTTGCGCAAACGGATATGCAGTTCGCGAAGCTGCTTTTCATCCACCAGCGAAGGCGCTTGGGTAAGCAAGCACTGCGCACGCTGGGTTTTTGGAAAAGCGATCACGTCGCGAATGGAATCGGCACCGGTCATGAGCGTGACGATACGGTCTAAACCAAAGGCCAAGCCGCCATGGGGAGGGGCGCCATATTGCAAGGCATCCAACAAGAAGCCAAATTTGATTTGCGCTTCCTCGGGGGTAATCTTCAAGGCATCGAACACTTTTTGTTGCACATCAGCGCGGTGAATACGCACCGAGCCGCCGCCAATCTCCCAGCCGTTGAGCACCATGTCATAGCCTTTGGCAATGCATTTCTCGGGTGCAGTGACCATCCAATCTTCGTGACCATCTTTGGGAGCCGTGAAGGGATGGTGTACCGCGTTGTAGCGGTCGGCTTCTTCGTCAAATTCGAACATGGGGAAATCCACCACCCACAAAGGTGCCCAGCGATCTTGCAGCAAGCCTTGTTTTTTGCCGAAGTCACTGTGCCCGATTTTCAAGCGCAAGCCGCCGATAGCGTCATTCACCACTTTGGCTTTGTCCGCGCCAAAGAACAACAAATCACCGTCTTGTGCGCCGCTGCGGGACAAAATCTCGGCAATGGCTTTATCGTGCAGGTTTTTCACAATCGGTGACTGCAAGCCTTCACGTCCTTTGGCCACTTCATTGACCTTGATCCACGCCAAACCTTTGGCACCGTATATTTTCACAAACTCGGTGTAACCATCGATCTCGCCACGGCTCATCTCGCCACCACCGGGGACACGCAGTGCAACGACGCGTCCACCTTTGCTGGTGGCAGGACCGCTGAACACTTTGAAGTCCACATCTGCCATGACGTCTGTGAGTTCGGTGAACTCAAGTTGGACGCGCAAATCGGGCTTGTCAGAGCCAAAGCGGTGCATGGCTTCTGCATAGGCCATGATGGGGAAATCGCCCAAATCAATATTCAGCACTTGCTGGAACACGCCTTTGATCATGTCTTGGAACAGGGCACGAATTTCCTCTTCACCTAAGAAAGAAGTTTCAATATCAATCTGGGTGAACTCAGGTTGACGGTCGGCGCGCAAATCTTCATCGCGAAAACATTTGGTGATTTGGTAATAGCGGTCAAAGCCCGACACCATCAGCAATTGCTTGAACAACTGAGGTGACTGCGGCAATGCAAAGAAATGGCCATCGTGAACACGGCTGGGCACCAAGTAGTCACGAGCGCCCTCAGGCGTGCTTTTGGTCAGCATGGGGGTTTCAATATCGACAAAACCATTGGCGTCCAAAAACTTGCGCACTGCCATGGATACGCGGTAGCGCAGTATCAAATTTTTCTGCATATAGGGGCGACGCAAATCTAATACCCTGTGGGTTAAGCGGGTGGTCTCTGACAAATTGTCATCATCGAGTTGGAAGGGCGGCGTGACGGAGGGGTTAAGCACCACCAACTCATGGCAAAGCACTTCGATCTTGCCGCTTTTGAGTTGTTCATTGACGGTGCCGTCAGGGCGTGATCTCACCACACCTTTGATTTGGACACAAAACTCATTGCGAATGTCTTCTGCCACCTTGAACATATCGGCACGATCAGGGTCGCAAACCACCTGCACATAGCCCTCACGGTCGCGCAAATCGATAAAGATCACGCCACCGTGGTCGCGTCGGCGATTGACCCATCCGCACAAAGACACGTTTTGTCCTTGCAGTGCTTCGGTGACCAATCCACAGTAATGCGTTCTCATAGCTTGTTGTCCAGTCTGAAAAGGGGTTATGACCTAAGGCGCTCTAAGGCGCCATAACTTAATGAGGTGTGGTGTTGGGTAAAGCTGTGGGAGAGACAGCACCCATGGAGATGACATAGGTCAGCGCTTCGTCCACGCTCATGTCGAGTTCAATCACATCGGCGGCTGGCACCAGCAAAAAGAACCCGCTGGTGGGGTTGGGCGTGGTGGGGACATACACGCTCATCAAGCCTTCCCCCAAATGCATTAGCACTTCACCTTGAGGCGCGCCAGTTTGAAACGCAATGGTCCACGTACCTTGGCGTGGGTACTGCAACAAAACAGCCTTGCGAAAAGCATTGCCGTTGCTTGAGAAAAGGGTGTCAGATACTTTTTTAACGCTGTTGTAGATGGACTTGACGATGGGTATGTGCGTGAAAAGCTTGTCCCATTGTTTGACCATCCAGCGGCCCGCCACATTGGAAGCCAAAGCGCCGGTCAGCACCAGCACCAAGAACACCATCACAACACCGAGGCCTTTGATGCCGTTGAGTTGCTGCAAAGCGTCTGTATGCACCTGTGGCAATACACTGCCTAAACCGTAAAGCACATTAGCCAAAATCCCGTCGAGGGCACCGACCAACCAACTCAGAACCCACAGCGTGATAGCCAAAGGTAACCACACCAGCAATCCCGCCAAGATGTATTTTTTGAGATTCATACTTTGAGTGAAAAAAACCTGCAACCGCGAATAACGGCTTCAGTGACAAGCACAAGAAGGGGCGCAAGAAGCGGCACTGGCAGCAGCGGGTGTGTCAGAGGACTTGGCAGGCGATGCTGCATCTGGCGAAGCTGTGCTGGCGCTGTCGGTGCTCGCGGGAGCAGCATTGCCCCCACCTTTGAAATCGGTGGCGTACCAGCCAGAACCTTTGAGCTGAAAACCAGCTGCCGTGAGTTGCTTGGTGTAGGAAGGCTTGCCGCAAGAGGGGCAGTCACTCAAGGGTGGGTCGGACATTTTTTGCAGCTGGTCTTTAGCGAAACCGCAAGCGCTGCATTTATAGGCATAAATTGGCATAGATGATTCGCAGAGTGAGCGCAGATTGAAGAATTAAATTGTATGCTTTTTATGCAGGAGGAGTCCCAAACGCCTGAAAACCGGATCCAACTATTCATATACTACGCGCTTGGCACTCGCACAGCGAGTTTCTTTGTTGGGTTATCCACTTTTACTTATGGAGTCTCTGCCATTATGAACAAACGTCTTTTATGGCTTGTCTTAGCTTGCTTGTCTGTTGCGGCTTGCGGCAAAAAAGAAGAGCCCAAGGCTCCCGTTGCTGCCGCGCCTGTGAATGCTGAAGAGAAAGTCTTGAACGTTTACAACTGGCCCGATTACATCGCGGCCGACATGATCGCCAATTTCGAAAAAGAAACTGGCATCAAAGTCAACTACCAAACCTTTGAAAACAATGAAGGCCTGCAAGCCAAATTGGTGGCAGGTAACTCTGGCTACGACATCGTGGTGCCAGGCTCCGTGTTTGTGAAAGCGCAAATCGAAGCGGGTCTGCTGAAAAAACTCGATAAATCTCAAATCCCCAATTACAAAAACCTCGATCCCGCATTGATGAGCAAACTCACAAGCGTTGACCCAGGCAATGAATATGTTCTTCCTTGGGCGTGGAGTTTCACCACGGTGGCCATCAACAAAGCCAAAGTAAGCAAAGCTTTAGGCAGCACCCCCATGCCAGAAAACGCATGGGACCTGGTGTTCAACCCCACTTACACCTCCAAGCTCAAATCCTGTGGCATCGCCTACCTCGATTCACCCTCCGAAATTTTGCCACCTGCCCTGCACTACATCGGCAAGAATGCTTACTCGGAAGATGCTGCTGACCACAAAGCGGCTGGCGAAATGTTGGCCAAGGTTCGCAAAGACATTCGTTTGTTCTCTAGCACCATGATTGACGACGTTGCGGGTGGCAAAGCTTGCGTGGCCTTGGGTTGGGCGGGTGACTTCAATATCGCCATTGCCCGTGTCAATGAAAACAAGAGCGGCCAAGACTTGGAAGTACTGCTGCCCAAAACCGGTGGCCTGATCTTCTTTGACAACTTGGCCGTGCCTGCTGATGCCAAGCACCCCAATAATGCCATGGCATTCATCAATTACTTCCTTAAACCCGAAATATCCGCCGCTCTCACCAATGAACTGGGTTATCCCACTGCCAACAAAGCCAGCTTGGCGAATGTGAACCCCGAAGTGGCCCAAAACAAAGCCGTGTTTCCTGATGAAGCCAATTTGGGCTTGATGGTGCCCCCCGCCGCATTAGGTAACGCAGCACGGGAATCCATGACAGCTGTGTACACCAGCTTCAAAAAAGGCAAATAAAGATTTTGGCGGACACCGAAGTTGTACCTAGGGTGTCCGCCGTCTTTAGGCTAATTCAAACATCTTGAAGACCTTGTCGTCCACTTTGGGACTGCTGTTCTTGCGGCGTGGCCGCTTGATGGTTTTGGGTGTCCCATGGTTTTGGTTATTGCTGTTTTTTGCCGTTCCCTTTTTCATACTGCTGCGCATCAGTGTGACCGACATGGGGGAGCAACTCAACCCCTTTGCCCCGCTCGTTGATATTCAAGCGGGGCATTTTTCTTTACGCCTGAAGTTCTCTCACTATGTCTCATTGTTTCTAGACTCTGACTCGGGTTGGGGACAGACGCTTTACATCGAGTCCTATCTGCTGTCCTTACGCTACGCTTTTCTAACCACCTGCTTGTGTTTGTTTTTTGGTTATCCCTTTGCCTATTTCTTAGCCCGCAGTCCTAGCAACATTCGTCCTTTGTTGCTCTTGTTGGTCATGCTGCCTTTTTGGACCTCATTCTTACTGCGGGTCTACGCCTGGAAGGGCTTGCTGGCAGATGCAGGATTGATCAACAACCTGATGCTGGCAGTGGGCTTGATAGATGAACCCCTGCAACTGCTCTACAACGATGTTTCCATGCTGGTCGGTATGACTTATGTTTATCTGCCTTTCATGGTGCTGCCGCTTTATGCCAATTTGGTCAAGCTTGACCTGCGCCTGCTTGAAGCCGCACAAGACCTTGGGGCCACGCCTTGGAAGACCTTCTGGCTCATCACCGTGCCCATGAGCCGCGCTGGCATTGTGGCGGGATCCATCTTGGTTTTCATTCCCTGCTTGGGCGAATTTGTCATCCCCTCGCTTTTGGGTGGCGCAGAAAACATCATGATTGGGCGGGTGGTGTGGGATGAAATGTTCAGCAGCAACAACTGGCCGCGTGCCAGTGCTTTGTCCATAGTGTTGATTTTGGGTGTAGTCATCCCACTGGCTTGGTTTAACCAACGCTTGGCCCGAAAGGTCGAAGAGGAAAGCAGGTAATGCTGGCCAACCGTTGGCACCGTTATGTCAGCCGCTTGTGGTTGGGTGGCGTGTTTTTATTTTTCTATATGCCGCTGATGTTTTTGGTGGTGTTCTCCTTTAACAGCACTCGCCAAGACAGTCAGTTCACAGGTTTTTCCCTTCGTTGGTATCAGGCTTTGGGACAAGACACCCGTTTGGTTGAAGGTTTTTTACTGTCTTTGAATGTGGCATTGCTCAGCGCCACCTTGGCAACGGTATTGGCTACCTTGGCAGCTTATGCCTTGATACGCTTTGGCGCGTTCAAAGGTCGCTCCCTGTTCAATGCCATGCTGAGTTCACCTCTGGTCATGCCCGAAGTCATCATTGGCTTGTCCTTGCTGTTGCTGTTTGTTGGCATGGAACGTTGGCTGGGTTGGCCTGGACGGGGCGCCACCACCATCGTGCTGGGTCATGCCTTGCTGGGCATGGCATATGCCAGTGTGGTGATTCAGTCTCGCCTCAAAGAGATGGACCGGTCTATTGAAGAGGCTGCACTCGACTTAGGTTGCCGACCCTACCAAGTATTTTTTTTGGTGACATTGCCCAATATCTCTCAGGCTTTGGTTGCCGCATGGTTGCTGACCTTCACCTTGTCGTTTGATGATGTGGTGATTTCCGAATTTTTATCTGGGCCTGGCGTGACTACCTTGCCCCAAGTGATCTTCAGTTATGCACGGCGTGGTGTGAACCCTTCGATTTACGCAGCCGCCACGCTGTTGATGGCCGTAGTCAGTTTGGCAGTGGTGTTCTACGGGGTGCATACGGCTCGAAAGATGCGACGCGAAGCCTACCGTCCAGTGGACTGAAGATCAGCCGGCCAGGCTCCACACACCAAGGGTGGCCGTGATGACGATGCCGGCCATGAAACCCAAAACCAATAACAAAATAGCCTGCAAGTTTTGATGCGTTCGGCGTTGCGCTTCTATCAAACGAATCAATTCATCACGCTCTGCTTTCTGATCGCGCTGCAAATAGGCGTGTACCAAGCGAGGAATCTCAGGAATGAGTTTGGCAAAACGAGGTGCTTCAATCTTGAGTTGCTGCCAAAACTTTTGTGGCCCCATTTGCTCAAGCATCCACTTTTCCAAGAAAGGTTTGGCGGTGCTCCATAGGTCAAGGTCAGGGTCAAGCTGCCGTCCCAAGCCTTCGATATTGAGCAAGGTTTTTTGCAACAACACCAACTGCGGTTGTATTTCCACTTGGAAGCGTCTAGAAGTTTGGAACAGGCGCAGCAACACCATGCCCAATGAAATTTCTTTCAAGGGCCTGTCGAAATAAGGTTCACAAACCGCTCGAATAGCTGCCTCAAGCTCATCCACCCGAGTTTGTTCGGGAACCCAACCCGACTCGATATGCAATTCGGCCACACGCTTGTAATCACGCCGGAAAAACGCTGTGAAGTTTTGCGCTAAATAATCTTTATCAACCTCGGTAAGGGTGCCCACAATGCCGAAGTCAAGTGACACATAGCGGCCAAAGGTGGCGCTGTCAGTGCTGACTTGGATGTTGCCGGGGTGCATATCAGCATGGAAGAAGCCATCGCGAAAGACTTGCGTGAAAAACAAGGTTACGCCATCTTTGGCGAGTTGTGGGATGTTGACGCCAGCCTTGCGCAACGCCTCGGTATGGCTGATAGGGATGCCATACATGCGCTCCATGACCAATACATTGGGGCGGCAATACTCCCAGACCATTTCGGGTATCAAAACCAAATTCAAACCTTCCATATTGCGGCGCAATTGCGCTGCATTGGAGGCCTCACGAACCAAGTCGAGTTCGTCATGCAGATGCTTGTCAAACTCGGCCACCACCTCGCGGGGCTTGAGTCGTTTGCCGTCACTGGAGAGCCGCTCTACCCATGTCGCCATATTGCGCATGAGGTCTAAATCTTTGTCGATGACTTTGAGCATGCCTGGACGCAGCACCTTCACTGCCACCTCGCGTTCAGGCTCTCCTTTGTTGTTACGCAGTCGCCCAAAATGGACTTGAGCGACTGATGCGCTGGCAACAGGTGTGGGTTCAAAATGGCTAAACACCTCGTCTAGTTTTTTACCAAAAGCCTTTTCAATCATGGCCACCGCTTGCGCCGAAGGAAAAGGGGGCACTTGATCTTGCAGTTTGGCGAGTTCGTCTGAGATGTCCTCAGGCAATAAATCGCGACGGGTAGATAGCACTTGACCAAACTTGACGAATACAGGGCCCAAGCTCTCCAAAGCAAGCCGCAAGCGCTCGCCACGGGGAGCACGTAAATTTCGCCCAAAGGTAAGTACACGAGAGACAACCTTTAGCCAAGGCTGCTTGAAGCCGGAGAGCAGTAATTCGTCTAGGCCGAAGCGCAGAACGATCCAGACGATGAAGATGCCGCGGTCTAAGCGGATCATGAGGGGTGTACCGTCGACGAGGCTGGCTCAGGCAAAAAACCTTTAAGTGCCGTGAATACGCGCTTGGCCATGGCCACACATTGGTGAGCCATCGCGTCGCCGAGGACCCGCGACAGGTCTTCCTCGATATCCCAACCCACATGGTCGACCAGCCAATTGATATCTGCTGCCAACATGACGTCCCCCTGCACTTGCATGGTGGGTTTGTTACCCTGAACCAAGCCTTGCGCAATGACCCATGGCGATTCTTGGCTGATCTGCAAGGACAAGTCAGGCGAGTTTTGCAACACGGTTCTTTCAAACAAGCCCGCAGGCGTGATGCGGCACGCCAGTTGCAGCTGTCGCCAGCTGATTTGCAGTGTGCGGTTTTGCTGACGCTTGAGCCTGGTGGTGGCTGCAGGTTCTTGCATCAGGACATGGTTAAGCAAAAGAAGCACACGGTCTTGCACCTCTTCAACCAAGGCCGTAGGTGGCTGCAAATGCATCACAGCCGTGCTGAACTGGGCAGCCAACTCTGCCAACGAAGGTAAAGGTTTCATCAACAGGAGCGCTTACTGCAATGCCTGCACGCCAGCGACCAGCCAACCCATTTGCCCATTTTTGGGCTTGGTCATGTTCCAGACCTCTCGGAAGGGGCTGGGGCCTGCGGTCGCGTCCTCACGAATCAAACCAGAGAACTCGATACTGGCCATATAGCCTTCACCCAAATCTTCAATGCCCAGTAACTGCGCTTCCAACATGACCACTTCAGTGGTGTTGGGGCCAGAGACCATTTGGCCACGCTCTGCCAACTGGGACTGAATCTCAACCAGCATGTCATCGGTCATCATGACGCGCAAGGCTGGAATATCTGATCTGTCCCAAGCGGATTGTAGATTGATGAAATTTTGTTTGGCAGCTTGGACAAAACCTTGCACATCAAAACCTTCTGGAATGCTCCAGTTTTGACCACTGCCCATCAATGAAGAGCCAATGCGGGCTGTTGCACGATTAGGGGCAGTTTGTGAAGGGTAAGGGGCGCTTGGATTTTCCCAAGGGCGGGCCGAGGCATCGTTGCCCACCTTGGCAGGGTTGTACTGCGGGGCATTGTCAGGGTTACCGACAGAGCCAGCACCGCCATAGGCATAAGGAGATGCGCTTTGATTGCCCACACGGCGGCGCATGAACCATCCCACCAGCAGCATCAAACCCAAAGCCAATAAACCGAACATCAGGAATTGACCAAACTCTGCGCCAAAGCCCATGGAATGCGCTAGCCATGCCAAGCCCAAACCAGCAGCCAAGCCACCAAGCATGGCACCCCAAGGGCGACGTGGTGGCTGCTGTACAGGCGGGGCAGCAGGTGCAGGCGTTGCGGCTGGTGTATTGGCTGCGTTTTGACCAGGCGTCGTCGCTGGACGAGCCGCTTCACGTTGGGTGACTGAGCCGGATTGTTTACCGAAAGAGCGTCCTCCGGCCAAGCGCTTGGCCTCTGCCTGCAAGCTAACGGTGAGCAGGACAAGACTTAACAACATAGACATGATTTTCATAAACTTCTTTCCATTCAACAAAGATGCAAATTGCGTCAACAACGTATTCCAACATGCAATGCCACTACCCCAAAGGAAAGGTTATGAATGTCCACATGGGCAAAACCACTTTGTTGCATGAGGACTTTCAACGCCGCCTGATCGGGATGCATCCGAATGGATTCAGCCAAATAACGGTAGCTGGCATCGTCGCCTGCCACCATTTTGCCTAGGCGAGGCAGGACTTGAAAGGAATACCAGTCGTAGACCTTAGATAAAGGTTGGGCAACTTTGGAAAATTCCAACACCAAAAGCTTGCCACCGGGCTTGAGGACGCGAGCCATTTCTGCCAAAGCACGGTCTTTATGGGTCATATTGCGCAAACCAAAGGACACACAAGCCACATTGAAGCTGGCATCAGCAAAGGGCAAGGCCTCGGCATCACAGACGGTGGTGGGCAGCATCAAGCCTTCATCGACAAGCCGGTCGCGGCCTTGACGCAGCATGGCCAAATTGATGTCGGTATGCACCACCGTGCCTTTGGAACCTGCTTGCTTGGCAAACGCTTGGGCCATATCTCCTGTACCACCGGCAATATCCAACACAGCGTCACCTGCCTGCACATGGGCCACCATCACCGCATAAGCCTTCCATGCGCGGTGCATGCCCATGGACATCAAATCATTCATGATGTCGTATTTGCTGGCCACCGAATCGAACACACCACGCACCCGACGAGCTTTGTCTTCTTCGTTGACCTTTTTAAAACCAAAATGGGTTTGCGTCATAGCGGACCCCTAATGGCTGTGGCAAGCATGACCGGCAGCTGATCCCATGGGGTCATCGCGTCCTACGCCCGCATTTTTTAACCGCATTTCATACTGCACCCACAGCTCTGCTTCGCGCTGGCCCAAAGAGTACAGATAGTCCCAAGAAAAAATACCGCTGTTGTGGCCGTCGCTGAATTGGGGTTGAACCGCATAGTGGCCTACAGGCTCCAACGCCACGATGGCCACTTCACGCTTGCCGGTTTGCAGCACCTCTTGCCCAGGTCCATGGCCTTGCACTTCAGCGGAGGGACTGTAGACACGCAGCAATTCGAAGGGGATGCGAAAACGCAGACCATCAGAGAAGGCAATTTCCATCACTTTGGACTGGCTGTGCAACACGATGTCTGTAGGTTGTGGGGTGGTGGGTGTGAGTCCTGCCATGTCTGTTCCTTAAACCAATACGCGTTCGATGCCGCCACTGTTGGCCAGGCGAAGATAGTCAGTCATCCATTTCTCGCCCAAGATTTTTTTGGCCATTTCGACCACGATGTAATCGGCCTCAAGTAAGCCGTTTTGAAGATCATCTTGAAAGCGGTTCAAGCCCATCAAGCAACTCGGGCAACTGGTCAATACCTTGATATTGTCTTTCGCGCCTACCCAATTTTTTTCGCGCATGGCTTCTTCGCCCAAGCGAATTTCTTGCTCTTTACGGTAACGAATTTGGGTAGACACATCGGGGCGTGAATACGCCAATCCACCGCTTTCACCGCAACAGCGCTTGCTCTCAAGGACTTGTTCACCCACCAAAGCTTTCACCGTTTTCATGGGTGCTTGTTGCTTCATAGGACTGTGGCAAGGGTCGTGGTAAAGATAGCTACCACCCGCAGGCAAAGACAGTTGCTTTTCAAGCAAGTATTCGTGGATATCCAAAATACGTGAGCCAGGGAAAATTTTGTCGAACTCGTAGCCCTGCAATTGGTCAAAGCAGGTGCCGCAACTCACCACCACGGTTTTGATGTCAAGGTAATTCAGGGTGTTGGCCACGCGGTGAAACAAAACACGGTTGTCCGTGATGATTTTGTCTGCCTTGTCTTGCTGCCCCGAACCTCGTTGGGGGTAGCCGCAGCACAAATACCCAGGGGGCAAGACGGTTTGCACACCGGCATGCCAGAGCATGGCTTGGGTCGCCAAACCTACTTGACTGAACAAACGCTCTGAGCCGCATCCAGGGAAATAAAACACGGCCTCTGCGTCTGCGCTGGTGGTTTGCGGGTTACGGATGATGGGCACGTAGTCGCGGTCTTCAATGTCGAGCAATGCACGGGCGGTTTTGTTGGGCAAGCCCGCAGGCATTTTTTTATTCACAAAGTGAATCACCTGCGACTTCAGGGCAGGCACGCCCACGCTGGAGGGCGGTTGCTGGGTTTGTTGTTTGGCCAGCACTTTGAATGCTTGGTTTGCAAAGCGTTGGGCTTGAATGGCCACTTGGGTGATTTGGTGTCCAAGGTTGATCGCCTGTGGATTTACCGTCGTGACCAACCACGATTGGAAAGAGGAAGCTGGGCGAAAACTTTGCTGACCCATTTTGCGCAGCAAATTGCGCATGGCCATGGTCACGTCGCCAAAGTCAATTTTGACGGGACAGGGACTGGCGCATTTGTGGCACACCGTGCAGTGGTCAGCCACATCTTCAAATTCTTGCCAATGCTTGATGGACACACCGCGGCGGGTTTGCTCTTCGTACAAAAAAGCTTCAATCAGCAAAGAGGTGGCCAATATCTTGTCGCGTGGGCTGTAGAGCAAATTAGCGCCAGGCACATGGGTGGCGCAAACCGGCTTGCATTTGCCGCAGCGTAAACAGTCTTTGATGGAGTCCGAAATAGCGCCAATGTCTGACTGTTGCATGATCAGGGACTCGTGGCCCATCAAACCAAAACTGGGGGTGTAGGCTTGACTCAGGTCTGAGCTTCTTTGCTCATTGGCGGGTAGCGCTTTTCTGAGCAACTTGCCTTGGTTGAAATGACCTTGTGGGTCTATGCGCGATTTGTAGTCGGCAAAAGGCTGCAACTCTGCATCGGTAAGGTAGGCCATTTTGGTGATGCCGATGCCATGCTCGCCAGAAATCACGCCATCGAGGGACCGCGCCAAGGCCATGATGCGGTCCACAGCCTCATGCGCGGTTTGCAGCATCTCGTAGTCATCGCTGTTGACCGGTAAATTGGTATGGACATTGCCGTCGCCTGCGTGCATATGCAATGCAGCCCACACACGGCCTTTCAAAATCTTTTGATGGGTGTCATCCAAGGCCTGACGCAAAGGTGCAAAAGCAGCGCCATTGAACAAACTGTGCAACGGTTGGCGCACATCTGTTTTCCAACTCGCCCGCAAACTGTGGCTTTGCAACTCTGGAAAAAACTGGTCTATGCCATTGAACCATGAAGACCAGCGGGTTTTCACCTCATTAAGCAATTCCAAAGCCTGGGTCACACGCTCTTGCAACAACTCTGGCGAGGGGGCTTCACTGTCTTCAGATACTTCACCCAAAGGCAAAGCGCCATGGCTGAGCAAGTGAGTGAGTGCATCGCACAGCGCAATTTTGTTACGCAACGACAACTCGATATTGATGCGCTCAATGCCATCGGTGTACTCGGCCATGCGCGGCAAGGGAATGACCACGTCTTCGTTGATTTTGAAGGCATTGGTGTGACGGCTGATGGCAGCGGTGCGTTTGCGGTCCAGCCAAAACTTTTTCCGCGCCTCGGCGCTGACTGCCACAAAGCCCTCGCCCGTTCTGGCGTTGGCCAAGCGAATGACCTCTGAAGTGGCACGCGCCACCGCATCGGCGTCGTCACCGGCAATGTCGCCAAACAACACCATATTGGGCAAGCCGCCACGCTTGGACTTGGTGGTGTAGCCCACCGCTTTTAAATAGCGCCGGTCTAAATGCTCCAAGCCTGCCAACACCGTGCCAGTGGTTTTGCCCAGCTCAAACATATAGTTTTTGATGTCCACGATGCTGGGTACCGCTTCACGGGCATGGCCAAAGAACTCTAAGCAGACGGTGCGTGTATGCGCAGGCATACGGTGCAAAATCCATCGGGCGCTGGTGATCAAGCCATCACATCCCTCTTTTTGGATGCCTGGCAAGCCACTTAAAAATTTATCGGTGACATCTTTGCCCAAGCCTGCCTTTCGAAAGCTGGCTCCAGGTATGTCGAGTCTCTCGGTGCGAACCGGTGTCACACCATCGGCTTCAAAGTAGCGCAGCTCAAAACTTGCCAAGGCTGCGTCATGAATCTTTCCGAGGTTATGGTTCAAGCGAACCACCTCCAACCATTGGGCGTCTGGCGTGACCATGCGCCAGCTGGCCAAGTTGTCCAAGGCTGTGCCCCAGAGCACCGCTTTTTTGCCGCCTGCATTCATGGCGATATTGCCGCCAATACAAGAGGCTTCCGCGGAAGTGGGGTCGACCGCAAACACAAAACCGGCTTGCTCCGCAGCGTCGGCAACACGTTGGGTCACCACACCCGCTTCGGTGGCGATGGTGGCAAAGGCATGGTCTAGACCAGGCAATTTCAGCATTTCCACCTTGCCAAGGTGTTGCAGTTTTTCGGTGTTGATGACCGCGCTTTTCCAACTGAGCGGAATAGCGCCACCGGTGTAGCCGGTGCCACCGCCACGCGGCACAATGGTCAAACCCAAATCGATGCAGGCTTTGACCAGCTTGGCCATTTCGGCTTCGGTATCGGGCGCCAGCACCACAAACGGGTATTCCACACGCCAATCGGTGGCATCGGTCACATGAGACACACGGCTCATGGCATCAAATCGGATGTTGTTGTCGTGGGTGCATTTGCGCAAAGCTTTTTTGGCTTTGGCTCGTAAACGTCCTGCTTCGTCAAAACCTTGGGCAAAGGCTTTAACGGACTGCTTGGCTGAATCTATCAGTTGAACCACCATGACATCGCGTTCGCGCTCATGGGTAACGTCACGGCGTTTGTCGATTTCCGCCAGTCGGTGCTGCAAAGCTTGCACCAGTTGTTGGCGGCGCTTGGGGTTGTCCCATAAATCGTCTTGCAAATAAGGGTTGCGTTGCACCACCCACATATCGCCCAAGACCTCAAACAACATACGCGCAGAGCGTCCGGTTTTGCGCTCTTTGCGCAAAGTTTCCAAGGTCTGCCAAGCGCTTGAACCAAGCAGGCGAATAACGATTTCCCGGTCGGAGAACGAGGTGTAGTTGTAGGGAATTTCCCTTGATCGCTGGATGTCTTGGTCAGCCGCCAGCAAAGGGGGCAATGGAGTGGGTGCGTTCATAGGGGAGGTGGATATTAACCTAGGCAGATTTCAGCGACGCCACGCCCTGAAAAATACCCATTGCAAAGATGCACACACCACCACGAGCAAGGTGTAGGTCAGCATCTTGCCGTCTTGACCGCCCAGCACCAATCCGCCAATCAAAACAGCGATACCCGCCAAACTGTTCAGGACAAACTGCTGCCAGGGCTTGACCAGCGAGGGTTTATGACGCCACAAAAGGCGGCTGAGAACCCCCATCCATGCCGCCATAAAGACCGCTGGGGCTAAAAAATTGACTAAGTGAACAATAAGAGACAAGCTATCCATCACGAAATTTTATAATCCCAGCTATGTCAGTATGGGCGCTAGGACTCAACCACACCACTGCCCCGCTCGATTTGCGCGGTCGGTTTGCATTTGCTATTGAGCAAGTGGGTCCTGTTTTAGACGGGTTACGACACAGTTTTGGTTCGCAAACCGAAGCCACCATTCTCTCGACTTGCAACCGCACCGAAATTTATTGCGCCTCGCAAGAAATCGCCATGCCCCAAACCCTGCAGTGGCTGGCCGAGTCGGGTGGCGTGAACCCCGACAGCCTGCACGACCACATCTACACCATGGTGGACGACCAAGCCGCACGTCATGCGTTTCGCGTCGCCAGCGGGTTGGACTCGATGGTGCTGGGCGAGCCGCAAATCTTGGGGCAAATGAAGGATGCGGTGCGCGTCGCCCGTGAGGTCGGTGCCTTGGGTTCTACCCTGCACCAAATGTTTCAACGCTCGTTTGCTGTGGCCAAGCAAGTTCGCAGCTCCACCGAAATTGGCGCCCACAGCATCAGCATGTCTGCCGCCTCGGTGAGACTGGCGGCACAGTTGTTTGAAGACTTAAGCCAAATTCATGTGCTGTTTGTGGGCGCAGGTGAAATGATCGAGTTGTGCGCCACCCATTTCGCCGCCAAAACCCCCAAATCCATGGTGGTGGCCAACCGCACCCAAGAACGTGGTGAGCGCTTGGCAGTGCAACTCAAAGCGGATGTCATGCGCTTGGCCGACCTCCCTGACCGCTTGCACGAGTTCGATGCGGTCATCAGTTGCACCGCCAGTACCTTGCCTTTGATCGGCTTGGGTGCTGTAGAGCGTGCCCTGAAAAAGCGCCGCAACCGCCCGATGTTCATGGTCGATTTAGCGGTGCCCCGTGACATCGAACCCGAGGTGAAATCTTTGCGCGATGTTTACCTGTATACCGTGGACGATTTGTCGCAAGTGGTGCAAACCGGCCAAGCCAGCCGCCAAGCCGCAGTGGCCGAAGCCGAGGTCATCATCGACGCCGGTGTGCAAAGCTTTGTCAACTGGTTGGACCAACGCAGCGATGTGCCGCTGATTCAACAACTTAACCAGCAAGCCGAGGTGTGGCGTGCCGCTGAGTTGCAAAAAGCGCACAAATTGCTGGCCAAGGGCGAACCGGTGGAAGCTGTGCTGGACAGCATGTCCAAAAACCTCGCCCACAAAATGCTGCACGGCGCCATGTCGGAATTGCATTCGGACGACCCGCAAGCGCGTCAACAAGCGCGCAGTGCCATCGAACACTTCTTTTTGCGCAGCTCGCGTTAGCTGCCGCCTCCCCCATGAAACCCTTTATGCGCGCTCAGTTGGAGCGTTCGGTACAACGTGTGTCCGAGCTGGACTTTTTGCTGTCCCGCGAAGACATCATGCAAGACATGACCCAATTCATGGCCTTGTCGCGGGAACACGCCGAGGTGGTGGCGCTGGTCACGCCTTACCAAAAATGGCAGCAACTCCATGCGGATATGGCGGCGGCGCAGGCCATGCTGCAAGACGCCGACCCCGAGGTGCAGGCCATGGCGCAAGAAGAAATCAGCAGCGCCGAGCCTGCCATTTCGGCAATTGAAGCGCAGTTGCAACGCATGCTGCTGCCCAAAGACCCGGACGACGCTCGCAATGCTTTTCTGGAAATCCGCGCGGGCACCGGCGGCGATGAATCCGCCTTGTTTGCGGGGGATTTGCTGCGCATGTACAGCCGCTTTTGTGCCAACCAAAGCTGGCGGCTTGAGGTGATCAGCGAGTCGCCCAGCGAGTTGGGGGGTTACAAAGAGGTGGTGATACGCATTGAAGGCGCTGGGGTTTACGGCGCGCTGAAATTCGAGTCGGGTGGGCATCGGGTGCAGCGTGTGCCGGCCACCGAAACCCAAGGCCGCATCCACACCAGCGCCTGCACCGTGGCGGTGTTGGCTGAACCTGACGAGGCTGAGGCCATCAAAATCAATCCGTCGGATTTGCGCATAGACACCTTCCGCGCCAGTGGCGCAGGGGGCCAGCACATCAACAAAACCGACTCCGCGGTACGCATCACCCATTTGCCCACCGGCATCGTGGCCGAGTGCCAAGACGGACGCAGCCAGCACAGCAACAAGGCGCAAGCGCTTCGCGTACTGACCGCCCGCATCCAAGAAAAAGACCGATCCGAGCGTGCTGCCAAAGATGCCGCGGAGCGCAAAAGCTTGATAGGCAGCGGCGACCGATCTGACCGCATTCGCACCTACAACTTCCCACAAGGTCGCTTCACCGACCACCGCATCAACCTCACGCTTTACAAACTGCTGGGCATCATGGAGGGCGATTTGGGTGACGTGGTTGAAGCGCTGCAAGCTTATGAGGCGGCCGAGCAACTGGCTGCCTTGGAGGGCGCGGCTTGAACATCGCCCAAGCCTTGGCCCATGCCAAAACCTTGGGGTTGGACCATTTGGAAGCGCAAACCCTGCTACTGCATGCCTTGGGCCTCGACTTGCATGACCGCGCTTGGCTGCTGCTGCACGACAGGGATGAGCTCAGTTTGGGCATGCTGGAAGCTTTCAACGCCTTGGTGCAAAGGCGTTTGCACAATGAACCCATCGCTTATTTGACGGGTTCGCAAGACTTCCACGGCCTGAACCTCGCTGTCGACCCGCGGGTGCTGGTGCCCCGCCCGGACACCGAAACCTTGGTCGACTGGGCTTTGTCGCTGGACCTTGAACAAGCAAAAGTGCTGGACCTCGGCACCGGCAGCGGTGCCATCGCTTTGGCCTTGAAGCACGCCCACCCCTCCTGGGTCTTGAGCGCTGTAGACGCCAGTGCAGACGCCCTCGCGGTCGCCCAAGCCAATGCGCAAGCCTTGGGCTTGGCCGTGCATTTCCACCATGGGCATTGGTTGAAAGGGTTGCAGGGTAGGTTTGACCTGATTGTTTCCAACCCGCCCTACATCGCCGAGGGCGACCCGCATTTGCCAGCCCTGCACGCGGAGCCGCGCCAGGGCTTGGTCAGCGGCGTCGACGGCCTGGACGATATTCGCCACATCATCGAGCAAGCACCCGAGCACCTTAATGCAGGTGCTTGGCTGCTGCTGGAACATGGTTTTGACCAAGCGCCAGCGGTGCAAGATTTACTGAGGCAAACAGGTTTTTCGCAGGTCCAAAGCCGTGTGGACCTTGCGGGCATAAAACGTTGCAGCGGGGGCCAGTGGCCAGAAGTGAAATAATCCGGCATCTGAACGGGCAAATGCCCAGTGTTTACGGGAGTTTTCTATGAGTGATGTGCAACAACGTATCGACCAATTGGTCAAAAGCAATGAGGTCGTATTGTTCATGAAGGGCAATGCCAGCTTTCCCATGTGCGGCTTTTCCGGCCGTGCGGTGCAGTTGCTCAAAGCCAGCGGCGTAGACACCAAAACCATGACCACAGTCAATGTGTTGGATGATGCTGATATCCGTCAAGGCATCAAGGAATACAGCAACTGGCCCACCATCCCTCAGCTCTACATCAAGGGCGAGTTCGTCGGTGGCTCGGACATCATGAGCGAGATGTACGAAAGCGGCGAGTTGTCCAAATTGTTAGGCGCTTAAGTCCCTTGTTTCAAGGCTCAGGGCTGCCAGCGCCGCTGCGCAGCCAGCACCGCCTTCGGATAGGTCAGTTGTCCACGGCTGCCGTTGTAGCGGCCCAAGGCCATGTGCATATTCCCTTGCTCCACCGACAAATAGTGGCGCAAGATGACGCAACCAAAGCGCATATTAGCCTGCCAATGAAACAGCGCTGACTCGTCGCTGATGCCAAGTTGGCGGGTCCAAAAAGGCATGACCTGCATCACCCCCCTCGCCCCAGCGCTGCTAATGGCGAACTTCCTGAACCCACTTTCCACCTCGATCAAGCCCATCACCAGGGCGGGCTCTAAACCGGCGCGGCGGCTCTCGTACCAAACCGTTTGTAAAAAAGCTTGTTGCAATTCGGGGGACGACAGTTCGGGCAATCGTGACTGCCCTTTTTTGCCTTGGAGTTTGCGCTCAAGCTGAACTTGGGTGTGGCTTAGCCACTGCTGGTAAGTGGCTTGGTCTTGCTCAGTGGGCAAGTAAGGTGTGGGCGGTGGCAAGTCGGCCACTGCTGAAGACATGGCGATGCGAACCGAATCGGCCAGGTGTTCTTCGCGTTGCGGGCCGGCGGATGTGACGCTGCAAACCAGACAGAGCAGTGATGGAAATAGCCATTTTGAAAAATGAAGCATTTGCCGGCAGCACATTCAACAGTACTAGGTTTTAAACCCCTAACTTACCCTTTAACAACCCCAACACCTCACCCACCGACACCTTGCTGGCCTCGGCATCTCGCCGGTGTTGGTACTCCACCAAACCGTCTTTCAGGCCTTTGTCGCCGATGGTGACGCGGTGCGGCACACCGATCAACTCCCAATCTGCGAACATGGCGCCGGGGCGTTCGCCTCGGTCGTCCAAGATCACATCCACCCCAACAGCCAGGAAATCGGCGTAAAGCTGGTCAGCGGCGGCTTTCACATCGGGGCTGCGGTCGGGGCCGATGGGGCAAATCACTACAGTGAAGGGCGCCAAGGCGTCGGGCCAAATGATGCCTTTGGCATCGTGGTTTTGCTCGATGGCGGCGGCCGGCAAGCGGGTGATGCCAATGCCGTAGCAACCCATCTCGAAGTGCTTGGGCTTGCCGTCGTCGGCCAAAAACGTGGCGTTCATGGCTTGGCTGTACTTGGTACCAAGGTAAAAAATATGCCCCACCTCGATGCCGCGCTCAATGGCCAACACGCCTTTGCCATCGGGCGAAGCGTCACCGGCCACCACATTGCGGATGTCGGCCACCAAGTCGGGCTCGGGCAGGTCACGGCCCCAGTTGGCGCCCGTCATGTGAAAGTCCACCGCGTTGGCGCCGCACACCCAATCGGCCATCACAGCCACTTCGCGGTCAATGACGATTTTTAACGGCTTTTGCAAGCCAATGGGGCCTAGATAGCCGGGTTTACAGCCAAAATGGTCTTCAATTTCAGCGATGGTGGCAAACC
>Ga0214921_10003552_pt1 | contig 23720 bp, 20 predicted proteins | sample LL1505_MetaG_FD_177992 | JGI IMG/M metagenome (GOLD analysis project Ga0214921, IMG submission 177992) | Freshwater microbial communities from Lake Lanier, Atlanta, Georgia, United States - LL-1505 | ecosystem: Environmental > Aquatic > Freshwater > Lake | place: USA: Georgia | collected...
ATCGTCAGAGGGTGCAGTCGCCTGGGTGATGCTGGGCTGACCGGCCACGCGCAGCTTGGCTTCGTTGGCCGCAGCGCTGAAGGCCTGACCGACCTTATCGTTGACGACTTCATACTGAACCGAATAACCGTAGCGTTGAGCTACCACGTTCATCGGGACTTTTCCGGGGCGAAATCCGTCCATCTTGACGGTACGGGCCAGTTTGCGCAAACGCACATCAACCTCGCCTTGAATCGCTGCCACCGGCATCGTGAGCGTGATTTTGCGTTCCAGTTTTTCCAAGTTTTCCACCACCACGGTCATCGCTGTACTCCTCATAGGAAAAAAATCGGGGCAATCAATGCCGCAACTACGGCACTGGATTGCCCCATAACATCGGGCTTTCGCCGTTGGCATCAGGCTGGTGCGCGGGGGGGGACTCGAACCCCCACAGTATTGCTACCGTCAGGACCTAAACCTGGTGCGTCTACCAATTTCGCCACCCGCGCGGGCATTTCAGGTCAGCCGAAGAGTTTAACCTCCCGGCTATCCCGCAACGCGCTCAGCGCCGTATACGAAACCAGGCCGCATACATGGCGGGTAAAGCGAGCAGCGTCAAGACCGTTGCGAGGATCAGGCCCCCCATGATGGCGACCGCCATGGGCCCCCAAAAAACCGAGCGCGTCAGTGGAATCATGGCCAAGACGGCAGCTGCCGCGGTCAACACAATCGGGCGCAGGCGCCCGACCGCAGAGTCGATGATCGCATCCCAGGCTGGCACGCCACGGGCCCGCTCCTGCTCAATCTGATCGATCAAGATCACCGAATTGCGCTGGATCATGCCCATCAGCGCAATCACGCCCAGCATGGCCACAAAGCCGAAGGGCCGGTTGAAGGCCAGCAAGGCAACCGCAACCCCCACGATGCCCATCGGCCCGGTGAGGAAAACTAAAACTGCACGGCTGAAACTTTGCAACTGCAGCATCAGCAAGGTGAATGTGGCAAACAACATCACCGGAATACCCACCACAATCGAAGATGATCCTCGGCTGCTCTCCTCCACCGCGCCCGCCACCTCAATCCGGTACGCGCCGCCGCCCACCGCCCTCCACCGGTCTTCCAGCGCCCGCAGGGCCGGCAGCATTTGCTGTGTGACCGTCGCACCCTGCAGTCCTTCGGAAATATCGCACTGGGTGGTGATCGCGTAATTGCGACGGTCGCGCCACAGCACACCGGGCTCCCATGACAGATGCACTTTGGCAATCTGGCTCAGCGGAATCGATTTTCCCGTTGATGTCGCCACATAGGTGCTGCCCAAATCGCTCAGGTTGTCGCGTTCCTGTAGAGGCTGGCGCAACACGATATCAATCAACTTCTCACCCTCCCGGTATTGCGCGGCCACCCGCCCGCTGTAGAGAAGTTTGGAGGCCTGCGCAATGCTCTTGCTGGTCACTCCCAATGCGCGGGCCTTATCTTGGTCTACTTCGAGGCGCAAGACTTTGACGGACTCATTCCAATTGTCATTCACGCCCCGCGCATTGGGGTTCTGACGCATGACGTCCTTGACCTCATCGGCTCTGGCCCGCAGCAAAGCAGGGTCATCACCAATCACCCTGAACTGAACCGGGTAAGCAACTGGCGGGCCATTGGGCAGATTTTTGACCCGCACCCGAACTTCCGGGAAATCCTGCGCAATCCATTGCGGAATTTGGAGCCGCAATAAGTCGCGCTCCGCCAGGCTCTTGGGCACCACAATCATCTGCGACACGTTAGTCTGCGGAAATATCGCGTCCAGCGGTAGATAAAAGCGGGGCACGCCCGAACCAACCCAGGTTGTCACCGTCTGGACGGAGGCGTCCTGCATGAACCGCGCCTCCAGGCGCTGGACCACGGCTTCGTTTTTGGCAATGGCTGTGCCTTCCGGGAACCACATGTCGACCAACAATTCAGGTCGGCTGGAGTCCGGGAAAAACTGTTGCTGCACTTGACCCATGCCAGCGATTCCGAGCGCGAAAGCGGCCACCGTTAAACCGATCGTGGTCCACCGGAAACGCACGCACCAATTCACGGTTGCGCGAAAGGCACTATAAAAAGGGGAATCAAAGGTTTCGGCGTGGCCGCCGTCAGCGTGATGCTCCGGTGTTTTGAGTAAAAGAACGCCGAGGTACGGCACAAAATAAACCGAAGCCAACCAACTCAACACCAGCGCCATCACCGTCACAGCGAATATCGCGAAGGTGTATTCGCCCGTGACCGACTTGGCAAGGCCAATGGGCAAAAACCCGGACGCGGTAATCAGCGTGCCAGTCAACATGGGCATGGCGGTGACTTCATAGGCGAAGGTCGCCGCACGCACCTTGTCATAACCCTCTTCCATTTTGCGCACCATCATTTCCACCGCGATGATGGCATCGTCTACCAGCAGCCCAAGCGCAATGATCAAAGCGCCCAGCGAAATTTTGTGCAATCCGATACCGCAGTAATACATACCCAAAAAGGTGACCGCCAGTACCAAGGGAATCGTGATACCCACGACCAAGCCAGGACGGATATCTAGCATGTAGCGCCGGTACCATGGGTGCGCGCCGCTGCGCTTGTGCAGCCCCAGGCTGAGAAAGCTCACCGCCAGCACGATGACGACCGCTTCAATCAAGGTCGTGATGAATTCGTCCACTGACTTGATCACTGCCCCAGGCTGGTCTTGGACTTCGACCAAGCGAACACCGGCAGGCAGTGCGGCATTGATCTGCGTGCTGCTTGCGCGCAGATTTTTTCCCAGCGCAACGATGTCGCCGCCTTTGGCCATGGAAATGCCCAGCGCAATCACGCGCTTGCCCTGAAATCGCACCGGCGTTGAGGCGGGGTCGGCGTAACCGCGTTGGATGTCGGCGATGTCGCCCAAGCGCAATTGCTTGCCAGAACTCGCCCGTATCGGCATATCGCGCAGTTGCTCCACGCCAGAAAATGCACCCGCCACCCGAATCTGCACTACGTCATCAGGCCCCTGCACGGCACCTGCGCTTTCCATCGCGTTCTGGTCATTGAGTTGCCCCATAACCTGGTTCAGATCCAGACCAAGCTGGGCCAAACGCTTATGGGAGATTTCCAGGTAAATTTTTTCGTCCTGCACCCCGAAAAGCTCGACCTTTCGCACATCGTGTACCCGCAGAAGCCGCTGGCGAACATCGTCCGCAAAGGTCTTTACTTCGGCCGGATTGAACCCATCGGACTCCAGCGCGTAAATGGTCCCATACACATCGCCAAATTCGTCATTGAAAAATGGCCCCAACACACCCGACGGCAGCGAGCCCTGCAGTTCACTGACCTTCTTTCGAATGGTGTACCAGGTGTAATCAACATCGCGACCGCTCGTAGCCTCGCTGACGTTGAACAAGATCGTCAACTCACCCGCTTTGGAGAAGCTTCGGATCTTGTCCACGCCGGTGATTTCTTGCAGGGTACGTTCAATCTTGTCGGCCACCTGATCCGCCATTTGCTGCGGTGAGGCCCCGGGCCATGTGGCCTTGATGACCATGGTGCGGAATGTGAACGGTGGGTCTTCATCCTGGCCCAATTGAAAGTAACTGGCCAGGCCTATAACCATCAGCAGCACCAGCAGGTAGCGCGTGAGGGCGGCATGCTCAATCGCCCAGCGCGAGAGGTTGAATCCGGATTTATCCGCTTGATCGCTCATGGACTGCTCACTTCGCGGCAGCGGTGGCTGCTGCTGTCTTTGGCTGGTAGATCGCAACCTTCTGGCCATCCGTTAAAACATGGATACCGGCAGTGACGATCTGATCCCCGGCCTTGACTCCAGCAGTGACGAGCACCTCATCCCCCAGCACCCCGCCGAGCGCAATCTCGGTTTTCTTGACCGTCATGCTGGGCCCGTCGAGAACCCAGACGGCGGTTCGCTCGCCGGCGCGATAGAGCGCACTGGTGGGCAACTTGATACCCTCGCTCGCCGCCGGCGCATTGAACCTCGGAAGGACGGAAACGGTCGTTCCCAACGGGGGAGATTCCTTGCTCTTGAGTACGACTTTCACCGTGAAGGTACGCGTGCCGGGGTCAGCGCTGGGGGCGATTTCCCGCACCACGCCGGGCAGCACGGCGCCGCTGGCCCAAACGCGGACATCGGCCGGCATACCCAGCTCAATCAAGCCCACTTTGTCCTCCGGCACGGCAAACACGGCATCGCGCGGGCCGTCCTGTGCGACCCGCACCACGGGAGTGGCCGCGCCCACGACTTGGCCCAACTCCATGTCCACAGCCGTCACCACGCCCGAGACATCGGCGAGCAGGCTGGTGTAGGCTGTCTGGTTCCCTTGCGATGCGGCTTGGGCCTGGATTTGCTGCAGCTGAAACAGCGCAGACTTGTAGTTGGCTTCACGCCGCTCAAGTTCGGCCGCGCTGATGAAGTTTTGTTCGCGCAAACCGGTGTATCGCTTGAACTCAGCCGATGCAAGCTCCAAGCTGGCCTGCGCGGATGCGACCTGCGCTTTGGAGGCGTCAGCGGCGAGCCGGTAATCGACCGCGTCAAGTTGTGCCAACAACTGCCCGGCCTTCACATATTGGCCGACCTGAACCGTGCGCCGGACTACCTTGCCCGCCACGCGAAAACCCAGCCGTGACTCGGCCCGAGGCAACAGTTCGGCTGCATATTCCTGTGAAGCTGTGATGGGCCCCGCCGCCACGGTCATTACCCGCACCGCGCGAACCGGCTCCGGAGCGACTTTGTGCTCAGAACAAGCCGAAAGCAGCGCCAACAGCAGAAAAGCGGCGGGCGTTTGCCCAAGTCGGAGTGAGCAATATGTCATTGATAATTCCCTGCATCGAATGAAAACGCGGCTGCGGGGCATCGCTGCGTTTTCACGATAGCCCCCGAAATCCTGGGAAAGTTTAACGATAGTTTGCAACCAGATATTTTCTATGCCTCCAGTCCATCCGGATACGGCACCCAGCCACTACGAAAACTTCCCCGTCGCCTCGCTGCTGTGTCCGCCTGCACTGCGGGGCACTATTGTGGCGCTGTACCACTTTGCCCGAACCGCGGACGACCTGGCGGACGAAGGTGAGGCGACGGCCGACGAGCGCTTAGATGCGCTGAGGCGGTACCGCGAGCAACTTGCGCTGGCAGCCTACAGCCCACCTACAGCGCAAGCCGAATGGGCCTGGGTTTTCGGCCCTTTGCACACAGTCTTGTTGCATCACGACATGCCTTTGGACTTGCTGAACGCCCTGCTGGACGCCTTTGTCCAAGACGTCGACATGACGGCGCGCCAGGCCGGGTACGCAGAAGAGGCGCAATTGCTGGACTATTGCAGCCGTTCCGCCAATCCGGTGGGGCGCTTGCTGCTGCATCTCTACGGCGTGCGCAACCCACACGCGTTGACGCAGAGTGATGCCATCTGCACTGCCTTGCAATTGATTAATTTTTGGCAAGACTGCGGTATCGACCTGACGCGCGGCCGCTGCTACTTTCCCGCCGATTGGATGCACCAGCATGGCACCGATGCAGCCGCTTTGCGCAGCGGTGCAGCGCAGGCAGGCGAGCAGGCGCTGATAGCCCATTGCGTGCAGCATGCACGCCATTTGATGGCCAGCGGCGCGCCACTGGTGCACCAGGTGCCTGGGCGTGCGGGCTGGGAGCTGCGTCTGGTGGTGCAGGGTGGCCTTCGCGTGCTGGAAAAAGTGGAGCATCTGGGCGCGCAGGTACTGCGCCAGCGCCCACGGCTGTACGCGCTGGATTACCTGGTCATGCTGTGGCGCGCGCTGCGCATGTGACCAGCACAAACATCAGCAGGCTTGCGGCGACAATCCACCAATGCGCCCAGAGCAATACGTCCAGGAAAAAGCCGCCGGCTCAGGCAGCAGCTTTTATTACGCGTTCTTGTTTTTACCGGCGCCCCGGCGCGCCGCTATCACCGCCTTCTATGCTTTTTGCCGGGAGGTCGATGACGTGGTGGACGAGGCTGTGGACATGGGCGTGGCCGCGACCAAACTCGCCTGGTGGAGCCAGGAAGTCAATCGCGCCTTCCAGGGCAACCCCAACCACCCTGCCATGCGCGCGCTGCTGCCCCATGCGGCCAATTACGGTATCGAAGAGCGGCATTTGCAGGACGTGATCGCGGGCTGTCGCATGGACCTGGAGCAAACCCGTTATCTGGATTACCCCAACCTGGAACGCTATTGCCATTTAGTGGCGGGGGTGGTGGGCGAAGTCGCGGCACGCATCTTCGGCCAAGAGGCTGTGCAAACCACGCAGTACGCCCATACCTTGGGACAGGCTTTGCAGCTGACCAACATCATCCGGGACGTGGGCGAAGACGCGATGCGCGGACGTATTTACCTGCCGGTTTCTGACCTGCAGCAATTCGACGTGAAAGCCCATGAAGTGCTCAACCGTCAATACTCGGACCGCTTCACCGCCTTGATGCAATTCCAGTCCCGCCGTGCCCACGCACTGTACGACCAGGCCTTGCAGCTTTTGCCCGACCAGGACCGCCGTAGCCAAAAACCAGGGCTGATGATGGCCAGCATTTACCGCACCTTGTTGCGGGAAATCGAGGCTACGGATTTCCAGGTACTGCACCAGCGGGTGCGCCTCACACCGCTGCGCAAGCTATGGCTGGCATGGCGCGTGCAGGCCTTGGGCAGGATGTAAGCGCACCACCGTGTTGAAGTCCGGGCAGAAGAACATCGCAGTCGTTGGCGCAGGATGGGCCGGCATCGCTGCGGCCGTGGATGTTTGCCGCAACGGCCACCAGGTGACGTTGATCGAAGCCAGTCGCACCCTGGGCGGCCGCGCCCGCGCACTGCCGCGCCGCGCCCACCCGGACCCCACCGCCGGAGACCCCTGGCTGACCTTGGATAACGGCCAGCACATCCTGCTGGGCGGCTACGCGCAAACCCTGCGCCTGATGGACGCTTTGAACATGGACCCGGATACCGCATTTTTGCGTCTGCCGCTTGATTTACGGGACGCGCAGGGTTTGGGTATGCACCTGCCCGATATGCAGCGCCCCTGGAACCTGTTGGCAGGGCTGGCCATGGCGCGGGGTTGGAGCCTTAGCGACAAACGGGCGCTGTTGACGCAGATGCGGGCATGGCGCAAAAGCGGCTTCTTGTGTGCGGCGGGCCGCAGCGTCGCCGATATTTGCAACGGCCTGCCACAGGCCGTGCGCAAGACATTGATGGAGCCGCTGTGCGTGTCGGCCTTGAATACCCTGCCATTCAAAGCCAGCGGCCAGGTGTTTTTGCGCGTGCTGCATGACGCGCTGATGGGTGAAACCGGCAAGAGTGCGCCGTCATCTTTCGCCACATCCGATGTGTTGCTGCCGCTGCGTGACCTGAGCCGGCTGATGCCGGAACCCGCTGCGCGCTGGCTCGAACGGCGCGGTGCGACCTTGTTGCGCCAGCACCGGGTAACGCGCGTCGCGTGGAACGCCGGCCGCTGGGACCTGGAAGACGCAGACGGTGAGCGCCAAACCTTTGATGCCGTCATATGGGCAACCGCGCCGGAGCACGCCCTACAAGTAATCCGCCACAGCGCCGAGAGCGCGCCACCCAATGTGGCCGCGCACTTTGCCCGCTGGTGCGCGGCCGCCGAAAAATTGCGCTTTGAGTCGATTGCCACCGTGTACACCTACTCGCGCGATGCAACGCTCCCACGGCCGCTCCTGCGCCTGAACAACGCACCGGGTGCACCGGCGCAATTCGTAGTGGACCGTGGCGTGATGGGCGACCCCGGCCAGTGGGCATTTGTCATCAGCGCCGCTCGGGGCGAGAAGAGCATCCTAGAGTTCCAAGTCTTGAACCAGGCCCGCACCGAGCTGGCTGACCATTTGGGTCGGGACGGCATCGCGGTCGTGCAAACCGTGATCGAAAAACGCGCGACGTTTGCCTGTACCGCAGGACTCAAACGCCCCGGCCCCCGCATCGCGCCGGGCCTGCTGGCATGCGGGGACTACACCTACGCGCCCTATCCCGCAACCTTAGAGGGCGCCGTGCGCAGCGGCCAGATGGCAGCCATGGCGGTGGAGGACATGGGCGGGTTCAAATGGAAAGACTGAAAACGACAAAGGCCATTTGTCGGACTACAACAAACGGCCTTGAACTGTGAATTGGTCGGTGTGAAAGGATTCGAACCTTCGACCCCTTGCACCCCATGCAAGTGCGCTACCAGGCTGCGCCACACACCGAAGCGGTGAATTATAGCCATCGGGTCGAAATTGGAAGCATCCAGAGCGGCTGGGCTTTACCCGACACCGCCAGCCCCGGGCCTATCCAACTTCTGCGAGCAAGTCTCGGATTTGGAGCAACTCGTCGCGCACCGATGGCGACAGAAAAAGCCGGGACGCTTGGACAATTTCGGGGCCATGAGCCGCCGCACCAGCCAATGCACCCGGCGCACCGTAGCCAATATCGTCTGACACATCTTCCGCCTTGAACTGGCGATCCTCGCCCGCGGTTTCCAGCATCTTGTTGCGGGCACCGCTGATCGTGAAACCCTGCTCGTACAAAAGACCCCGGATCCGGCGCACCATCAACACTTCGTGGTGCTGGTAATAGCGGCGGTTACCGCGCCGCTTCATCGGACGCAGTTGCGTGAATTCCTGCTCCCAATAGCGCAAGACATGGGGCTTGACGCAGCACAACTCCCCCACTTCACCGATGGTGAAGTAGCGCTTGGCAGGGATGGGCGGCAGGCTGTTTTCCATGGAAATCAATGTCTTTGGCGATGTTGCTAAGAGCTTACTGGAACAGGGGGCGCGAGATTACCCGAACTTACACGCGCTGGGAAGGCTTATTTTTCGCCCGCCGCTTGACCAGCCTGCGGCACCTGATCCTGGATCTGGTCTTTGAGCTTGTGGCTGGCGTGGAAGGTCACGACCCGGCGCGCTGCAATCGCAATGGTTTCACCGGTACGCGGGTTGCGGCCCGGGCGCGGTTTTTTGGTACGTATCTGGAAATTGCCGAAGCCGGTTATCTTGACGTCAGTACCCGTAACCAGCTGCTGAACCATGAGCTCAAAGAAAGCGTCCACCATGTCTTTGGCCTCGCGCTTGTTCAGTCCGATGTTCTCGTACAAAAGCTCGGCCAGATGCGCCTTGGTCAGGGCCGGGGTCTCAAGGCTGTTAACGGATAGTTCCATGGCGGGCGGTGCGGAAGCGGAGTGCGACTGTAGCGCTCAGGTACGGGGGCGCGCACCTAGGGTTTGCGCTAGGTGGGCCCAAATCGCCTGCATGGCAGCGTCAATTTCGGCGTCCGTCAGGGTCGCCAGTGGCGAGGCCAGCGTCAGGCGCACGGCCAGGCTGCGGCAGCTGTCATCCGCTTGGGGGGCTTTGGGTCGGTACACATCAAATAATTGCGCGTCTTGCAACAAACCACCATGCGGCGCTTGGCGAATGGCGGCGATCAGCGCCGCGTGGGTGAAGGCCTGCGGCAACAGCAGGGCGATATCACGCTGCACCGAGGGGAATTTGGGTATTGGCTCAAAAGCCGGCACGGGGCGGTGCAGCAAGGCAGCCAGATCGAGCTCGAAGACGATAGGTGCTGCGGTCAAACCGTAGCCCTGACGCCACTGCGGATGGAGCTCGCCGACCACGCCGATGTCCAATCCATTGAGCCGGACCAACGCGCTGCGTCCGGGGTGCAGCGCCGGATGGTGGGCACTGGCGCTGGCGGGAATAAATTCCAAGCGCTGCGGGGCGAACAATGCCTCCACATCGCCCTTCACGTCAAAGAAATCAACTGCCGCGTCGCTGCGGCCCCATTGCAGGGCGTCGGCGCTACCCAGCGCGAGGCCGGCCACGCGCATGGGTTGGTCAAATTGCGCCACCGTGGTGTCGCTGTCCTCGACCGATGCATCCCGCAAAAACACGCGGCCCAGCTCAAACACCCGCACGCGCGGTACTTTGCGCGCCTGGTTGAATTGCGCCACCTGGATTAACGAACCCAGCAAAGAAGAGCGCATCACGCCCATCTGACTAGCTATGGGATTGAGTAACTTGATAGGGTTCGGATTGCCCGCCAGTTCGTGCTCCCAGCGCGCGTCTACGAAACTGAAGTTGATCGTTTCCTGGTAGCCCAAGCCGGCTAGCGCACGGCGCAGCGCGAAGGAGCTGCGCTGATTTTCGGGGCGCAATCGGGCCGTGACCGGCGCCTGCGGCGGGGTGTGGGGAAGATGGTCAAAGCCGATGACGCGGGCGACCTCTTCGATCAGGTCTTCCTCAATCTGAAGGTCAAAACGGTAGGACGGCGGGTGCACCGTGATGACTCCGGCTTGTCCTTGCGGTTGCAGGCCGAGGCGGTCCAGGGCCAGGACGCATTGCGCCGCACTCAGCGGCATACCAATGATCTTGGAGGCACGCGCCACCCGCAGTTGCACCGGGCTGGCGCGCGGCATAGCGGGTTGCTGGTCATCGATAGGGCCGAAAGTCGTGTCAGGCGTGCCACAAATATCCACAATCAGCTGGCTGATGCGCTCGATATGCGCCACCGTCAAGGCAGGGTCCACACCGCGTTCAAAGCGGTGTCCGGCATCGGTCGAAAAATTGAAGCGGCGCGAGCGCCCGGCCACCGCCGTGGGCCACCAAAATGCAGCCTCGACATAAATATGGCGGGTGGCGTCTCCCACCGCCGTCGCGTCCCCACCCATGATGCCGGCCAGCGATTCGACCTGCTTGTCGTCGGCAATCACGCCAACCTGTGCGTCCAGGGCAACCGTGGTTCCATTGAGCAGCGTGAGCTGCTCGCCAGGATGGGCCCAGCGCACCTGCAGACCACCATGGATTTTTTCCAGATCAAAGATATGCGTGGGACGACCCAGCTCAAACATCACGTAGTTGGAAATGTCCACCAGCGCGCTGACGCTGCGCTGCCCACAACGCGCCAGCCGGTCCACCATCCAGCTGGGCGTCTGCGCCTGCGGGTTGACGTGGCGCACGATGCGTCCGGAAAAGCGGCCGCACAAATCGGTTGCGGCAATGTGTACCGGCAGAACGTCGGCCAGCCCGACCGGCATAGGTGCAATCGCCGGCACTTTCAGCGGCGCACCCGTTAGCGCAGCCACTTCGCGCGCGACACCGAGCACGCTCAGGCAATGCGCCAGGTTGGGCGTGAGTTTGAGCGTGAACAGCGTATCGTCGAGCTGCATGTGCGCGCGGATGTTCTCTCCAATCGGTGCATCAGCAGCCAACTCCAACAACCCGTCGCTGGCATCACTCACCTGCAACTCGCTGGCCGAGCACAACATGCCCTGGCTTTCCACGCCCCGCAACTGGCCCAACTTGATCAGAAAAGGTTTTCCATCTGCGCCGGGCGGCAACTCCGCACCGACAGTCGCGCACGGCACGCGGATACCGGCACGCGCATTGGGCGCGCCACACACGATGTTCAGCAGCGCAGCCGCGCCAATATCCACTTGGCAAACCCGCAAGCGGTCGGCGTTCGGGTGCTGTGCAACGGCCTTGATTTCACCCACAACCACGCCGCTGAACGGCGGGGCGACAGGCTGGAGTGCTTCAACTTCCAGCCCGGCCATGGTGAGCGTTTCAGCCAGTTGCTGGGTACTCAGCGCGGGATCGCAGAAGGTGCGCAGCCAGGATTCAGGGAATTGCATGGTGGGGAAATAAAAAGCGCGGCCTCAGGCCTGGAACTGGGACAAAAAGCGGATGTCACCATCGAAAAACAAGCGCAAATCATTGACGCCATAGCGCAACATCGTCAAACGATCTGGGCCCATGCCAAAGGCAAAACCGATGTATTTTTCCGGCTCCAGTCCCATATTGCGGATCACATTGGGGTGCACTTGGCCTGAGCCCGCGACCTCCAGCCAGCGCCCGGCCAAGGGGCCCGTCTGGAACTGGATATCGATCTCCGCGCTGGGCTCGGTGAACGGGAAAAAACTGGGGCGAAAACGCAAAACCAGGTCGTCGCTTTCAAAAAATGTCCGGCAAAAATTAGTGAAGACATACTTCAAATCTTTGAAGCTGACGTCCTCGCCGACCCACAGGCCTTCGCACTGGTGGAACATCGGCGAATGCGTGGCGTCGCTGTCCACCCGATAGGTGCGCCCGGGGGCGATGACGCGAATCTCGGGCATATCGCCGCTGAATAACGATGTACCCGCGCTGCCCGCGAGGGTCCTGTATTTTTTGACGTGCTGCACCGCATAGCGGATTTGCATGGGGCTGGTGTGGGTGCGCAACAGGTTCGGGGCCTCGGCACTGCCGCCTTCCACATAAAACGTGTCATGCATAGACCGCGCGGGGTGGTCTTGGGGCGTGTTGAGGGCCGTGAAATTGAACCAGTCGGACTCGATCTCAGGACCGTCCGCGACGTCAAAGCCCATGGAAGCAAAAATGGCCTCGATACGCTCGAGCGTCAAAGACACGGGATGCAAGCCACCCTGCCCGCGCTGGCGTCCTGGCAAGGTCACATCGAGCGCTTCAGCGCGCAACTGCAAATTCAGTTCAGCCCGCGCCAGTGCGGCGCGGCGCTCTGTCAAAGCAGCTTCAATGGATTGCTTAGCAATATTGATAGCAGCACCACGGGATTTTTTTTCCTCGACGCTGAGCGCGGCCATGCCCTTCATGAGTTCGGTAATGCGCCCGGTTTTCCCGAGAAAAACCGCTTTGGCATTTTCCAAATCGGCAGGCCCAGGCGCAGCCGCAAAAGCCGCCTGCGCGTCCTGCACAATGGTTTTTAGCTCATTCATAGGGGCAGAGTGAAAAGGTAGGAATGCAAAGGGCTAGTGCTCTTCCAAGCGCTAGCCCTTATCTGGTGCGGACAATCCGACTATGCGGTGCTGGCCGTACCGCCAGTCATCAAGCCGCCAGAGCAGCCTTGACCTGGTTGACGATGCCTGAAAAAGCGGCCATGTCGTGCACTGCGATGTCGCTGAGCACTTTGCGGTCGATTTCGATGTTGGACTTCTTCAAACCATTGGCGAATTGGCTGTAGGTCATACCGCATTGGCGCGCTGCGGCGTTGATACGGGCGATCCAGAGTTGGCGGAATACACGCTTTTTAGTACGGCGGTCGCGGTAGGCATATTGCCCCGCCTTCATCACCGCTTCTTTGGCGATCCGAAAAACATTACCGCGGCGACCGCGGAAACCTTTTGCAAGGGCGAGAACTTTTTTGTGGCGGGCGCGAGCCGTTACACCACGTTTGACGCGAGGCATTGTGTTACTCCTTGTTCGTCGTTAATCAAAGACCACGGCCGGGCAGCATTTGTGCCATACGACCCATATCGGTCGCGTGCACACCTGTTGGTCCGCGCAAATGGCGCTTATTTTTGGTGGTCTTCTTGGTCAGGATGTGACGTTTGAAGGCTTGGCCGCGCTTTACGGTTCCACCGGGACGGACGCGGAAGCGTTTCTTTGCCGCGCTTTTGGTTTTCATTTTGGGCATTTTCATGCTCCTTCTTACATTGTGCTCGTGAGGCGTACGGGAAACGTTCCCGGCCTTGTTGGCCCCGAGCCACTTTTAAAGGGTTGACTTGCAACCCTCTTTTTGCCGCACTTGCGAGCGGCGAAACCCTCTGTCTTCTATTCCGCCGCCATTTCGGCAGCAACCTTGACCACCGACCCGGGCTTTCGCTTGCCCGGTGCCAGCATCATCACCATCTGGCGGCCTTCCAGTTTAGGAAACTGCTCCACCACAATCAAATCCGCCAAGTCATCGCGCATCCGGTTCAAAAGTGCCAAACCAATTTCTTGGTGGGTGATCTCCCGTCCGCGAAACCGCAGCGTGATCTTGCATTTGTCGCCGTCATCCAAGAAGCGCTTGATATTGCGCAACTTGATGTTGTAGTCGCCGTCATCGGTACCGGGGCGGAATTTTATTTCCTTCACCTCAATGACCTTTTGTTTGGACTTGGCTTCAGCCGCCTTCTTTTGCTCTTGGTATTTCAGCTTTCCGTAATCGATCAAGCGGCACACGGGTGGGTTCGCGGTCGCCGCGATTTCCACCAAATCCACATCAAGCTCCCCGGCCATTCGCAGCGCTTCGGTGATGCTCACCACGCCTAAGGGCTCGTTTTCAATGCCCGTCAAACGGACTTCGGTAGCCATGATTTCCCGGTTTAACCGGTGCTTGCGTTCTTCGCGCTGACGGCGATCACGGAATTCTGTAGCGATGGTTCAATCCTTCACAAATTCAAAAAACAAGGCTTCAGTCGCGCAAGCATCAATCTTGGTATCAGGACGAAGATTTTTGAGCAATATCGCTTTGGAGTTTCTGCGTAAAAGCCTCCAGGGACATTACACCGAGGTCTTGACCTCCTCGTGCGCGCACCGCAACCGCTCCTGCTGCCACCTCTTTGTCACCAACGACCAGCAAGTACGGCAGCTTTTGCATCGAATGCTCACGGATTTTATACGTGATTTTCTCGTTGCGGAGATCCAATTCGGCTCTAAGACCTTGATTTTTCAGCGTTTTGGCCACAGATCGAGCGTATTCGCCCTGCGCATCGGTGATATTGAGCACCACCACCTGCACTGGAGCCAACCACGCCGGTAGCGCGCCGGCGCTCTCTTCGATCAAGATCCCGATGAAACGTTCCAAGCTGCCGACGATGGCGCGGTGCAACATCACAGGGCGATGACGGGCTCCGTCCTCCCCCACATATTCGGCATCCAGGCGCTCGGGCATCGAAAAATCAACCTGCATGGTTCCGCACTGCCACTGGCGGCCGATGGCATCTTTCAGGGTGTATTCGATCTTGGGGCCATAAAAAGCGCCGTCCCCCGGCGAAATCTCGTAGCTGCAGCCGGAGGCGTCTAGGCTCTCGATCAGCGCGGCCTCGGCCTTGTCCCAACTCGCATCGCTACCAATGCGCTCCTTGGGACGCGTTGCGACTTTGTAAATGATGTTGTGGAAACCGAAATCGGCATACACCTTTTGCAGCAAGGCCGTGTAGTTCACACACTCCAGCAAGATCTGGTCTTCGGTGCAAAAAATATGGCCGTCGTCCTGGGTGAAGCCGCGCACCCGCATGATGCCGTGCAAGCCGCCCGAGGGCTCGTTGCGGTGGCAGTTGCCAAACTCGCCGTAGCGCAGCGGCAAGTCGCGATAGCTCTTGATGCCCTGTTTGTAAATCAGGATATGGCCCGGGCAGTTCATCGGCTTGAGCGCGTACTCGCGCTTTTCCGATTCCGTGGTGAACATGTTGTCGCGGTATTTGTCCCAGTGCCCGGTTTTCTCCCACAGGTTTTTGTCGATGATTTGCGGACCTTTGACCTCGAGATAACCATTGTCCTGGTAAACACGCCGCATGTATTGCTCCACGTGCTGCCACAAGCGCCAGCCCTTGGGATGCCAGAACACCAGACCGGGTGCGTGGTCGTCGATATGGAACAAATCCAGCTCGCGTCCGAGCTTGCGGTGATCCCGTTTTTCCGCCTCTTCCAGCATGGTGAGGTGTTGCTGCAAATCTTCTTTGCTCGCCCAGGCCGTACCGTAAATCCGCTGCAGCATTTCGTTGCGGTGGTCACCGCGCCAATATGCACCCGCCACCTTCATCAACTTGAAATGCTTGAGCTTGCCGGTGCTGGGCACGTGCGGGCCGCGGCACAGGTCTTCAAAAGTACCTTCGCGATAAAGACTGACGTCCTCGCCCGCAGGAATGCTGGCAATGATCTCTGCCTTGTAATGCTCTCCGATGCCCTTAAAGTGAGCGACCGCTTCATCGCGTGGCAACACCCGCCGCAGCACCGCCTCGTCCTTAGCGGCCAGTTCTGTCATGCGCTTTTCGATGGCGCTGAGGTCTTCGGGCGTGAAGGGTCGACTGTATGAGAAGTCGTAGAAAAAACCGTTCTCAATCACCGGGCCGATAGTCACCTGAGCCTGCGGGAAAAGGTCTTTCACCGCATAAGCCAGCAAGTGGGCAGTCGAATGGCGAATCACCTCCAACCCATCGGCGTCTTTGGCTGTCACGATGGCCAGCGAAGCATCTGCCGTGATCGGGTAGCTGGTGTCCACTACCCTGCCGTCCACTTTTCCCGCCAGCGCCGCTTTCGCCAGGCCGGCGCCAATCGACGCGGCAACTTCGGCAACCGTCACGGGTCCGGGGAATTCGCGCTGGGAGCCGTCGGGCAGAGTGATGTGGATCATGCAGGGTGTCGCAAATAAGGGGTTTGGTAGGCCCATCCGCGTCGGCAAGATCGAGGCACTTGCAGCGCGGCACCACTGTGCCGGACGCCTTTGGACAGGCAGGGCATTCTAATCAGCGGCCCGTCAGCTGCGCGCTGGTGCGGGCACGCAGCGCGCGCCTCAGCCCTGCTTGGTCGCCCCTGCGTGGCGATTGCGCGCCAGCCAAGCGTCCACCCGCGCCACTGTTGCATCCACTGAATCCGACTGCATACCGCGTTGGGCGGCCACCAGCTTGATCAGCAAATCAATGCGCTCAATCTGCTCTGCACCTGCTGCCAAAGCGCGGGCAGCGGACGAAGGCTTGAGCAAGCCCATTGCCGCCGACGCGTACTTGTCGAAGACCACCATGTCATCTGGCGAAGCGCCAAGCGAATGGCACAAATCGGCTACCCAAGCGTAGACCTTGCGGGACTCTTCCAATTCGGCATGGACCGCCTGCTGAATCGGCTGCACGGTCTCGTCCAGCACGCAGCGGTAGTTGCCGGTCAACAGCATGCTCCATTTGGCCAGGGGCACGAAAAGCGACTCGTGCAGCTTGAGCTTGACCGGAATATCCAGTAATTGGCCATCCACGGTCCAGCGCGCAGCGGCGATGTCGGCGTCCAGTTGGGCCAGCATAGCGTTGTGCTCAGGGCTCGCGAATTGCGCCACTTTAAAGTTAGTCGGCAGCCCCACCTGCAAGACATTGGGCGGTTCGTCCGGCGGTCGAAAGGCCTGCGGATCCGGGCTGCACAGCGTCATCAAGCCTGGCTCAAATCCATCCCAAACAGTCGGCTCCAGGTACGCGCTGGCCAGGCCTTTTGCATCCAGGCCCGGAATGCGCGCCAGATACGGCAGGGGCGGCATGTTCATGATGGACATACACGGCACCCGGGCCGCAGCAATTGCATGCATCAACTCGCGTACGCCCGCAGCGCTGTACTGCGGCTCCTGCATAGCCAAACAAACCAAATCGTAGTTCTGGGGCACGACGTACTCCGGGGCGAGGGCATCCAGCTTGCCCGGGGTTGCGCGGGAATCAATTTCCACCCATCCTTCGCGCCCCTTCACCTGTATACGCACCCGCGTGCCCTCCCGCCGGATCAGCTCCGCCGTTTGGCTGCGGCAGACCAAGGTCGCGTCGTGCCCAGCCATCAACAATTTGGTGGACAAGAGCGAGCCGTAGGACGCGCCCAAAATCAAAACCTTGTATTTTTTCGTCATATTACTTGCCTCAAATTTGAACGCAGATTTCGCTTGAACAATTAATGAAATTGCTCTTCTTCCGTTGAGCCGCTGAGCGCTTTCACGCTGGACTGACCGCCCTGGATAACCGTCGTCACATCATCAAAATAGCCGGCGCCCACCTCTTGCTGGTGAGACACAAATGTGTAGCCCTTGTCCCTCGCCGCGAACTCGGGTTCTTGCACCATATTGACGTAGTGTTTCATGCCTTCGCCATTTGCATAGGCGTGCGCAAATTGGAAGCTGTTGTACCAGTTGATATGAATACCTGCCAGCGTGATGAACTGGTATTTGTAGCCTAGTTCCGAGAGGTCTTCTTGGAAGGTCGCAATCTGGCTGTCATTGAGATTTTTCTTCCAGTTGAATGACGGCGAGCAGTTGTAAGACAAGAGCTTGCCCGGATGCGCAGCGTGGATGGCCTGTGCGAACTCGCGCGCGAAGCCGATGTCCGGCACACCGGTCTCGCACCACACCAAATCCGCGTGCGCGGCGTAAGCAACCCCACGGCTGATCGATTGCTCAAGGCCATTGCGCACGCGGTAAAACCCCTCGGCCGTGCGCTCGCCGGTGAGAAAGCGTCTGTCATTGGCATCGTGATCGCTGGTGATGAGATTGGCGGATTCGGCGTCGGTGCGCGCCAGAATGATGGTCGGCACACCCATCACATCGGCCGCGAAGCGCGCAGCCACCAGCTTTTCAACTGCCTCCTGGGTTGGTACCAAGACTTTGCCGCCCATGTGTCCGCATTTTTTGACCGCGGCGAGCTGATCTTCAAAATGGACACCGGCCGAGCCAGCAGCAATCATGTTCTTCATCAGCTCAAAGGCATTGAGCACGCCACCGAAACCCGCTTCTGCATCAGCGACGATGGGCAAAAAGAAATCGATGTAGTCTTTGGATCCAGGCTCTACGCCACGCGACCACTGAATTTCATCGGCGCGCTTGAAGGTATTGTTGATACGCCGCACCATGGCCGGCACCGAGTCGTAGGCGTACAGCGATTGGTCAGGGTACATGTTCTCCGAGGTGTTGCCGTCGGCGGCTACTTGCCATCCGGACAGGTACACCGCTTCCAGCCCGGCTTTGGCCTGCTGCATGGCCTGACCGGCCGAAATGGCGCCATACGAGTTCACGTAGCCTTTTTTCGACTCGCCGTTAACCAGACGCCACAGCTTTTCCGCGCCACGCTGGGCCAAGGTGTGCTCAATGTTGACACTGCCCCGCAGGCGCACCACGTCGGCAGCGCTGTAGTTGCGGGTGATGCCTTTCCAGCGGGGGTTGGAAGCCCAGTCTTTTTCCAGCGCAGCGATCTGCTGCTCTCGGCTGAGTTGGGTGTTGATGGCGTTTGGCATGGCGGTCTCCGGTGGGTTGCAGGGGAAGTCAGCGGGCGAAACAAAACCGCTTAGACGGCGATAGTATAGTCTTATATAAGACATAAGATAAACAACAAGTCTTATAGAAGACAAAAAAATAATTGTCTCAGTCTGATGGGCACTGTTCGCCACCGGCGGCCGGTGGGGCATGATCAACCTCTCAAACAACCACCCATTCGATGCCCCCCCGTTTTCACCGCCCACTGGCCTTCCTCTGCCTGAGCGCCAGCATGGCGCTGGTGGGTTGCTACGTGGCGTTGTGTAAACCATTGGTGGCAGCGGTTCCTATTTTTTTGCTGGGGTGGATGCGCTTTGGCATCGCCGGCGTAGCTATGGCATCGTGGTGGCGCAAACCGGCCGACGAAGTGCCCATTAACCGCGAAACAAAAAAACTATTGTTTCTGGAGTCTTTTGTCGGAAATTTTCTTTTTTCGCTGTGCATGCTTTTCGGGGTCAGCATGACAAGCGCTGTGTCGGCAGGGCTGATCCTGGCGGCAATTCCGGCAGCCTCCGCGCTCATGGGACATTATGTTTTGGGGGACCGCTTGGGACCGCGCGTGCTGGCGGCGGTCGCCTGCGCCGGTGCGGGTATCGCTTTGCTGGCTTTTTCCAAATCCACCATGACAGGGGAGCTCGCTATTGCCCGTACCGCGGCAGAAAATCGCGAATGGCTTGGCGACCTGCTCGTTTTTGGCGCCGTACTGTGCGAAGCTACCTTTATTGTTATCGGCAAAAAATTGTCGGCCGGCATAAGCCCCAAGCGCATCGCAGCCATCATCAATGGATGGGGCTTTGTGCTGATGACGCCGGGCGGGCTGTACTGGGCTTTTCAGTTTGACTTCAGCACCCTGGATCTGCGGCTGTGGGGTTTGTTGGTTTTTTACGCGCTTGCCGCGAGCGTCTGGATGGTGTGGCTGTGGATGACGGGTATGAAAACCATCCCCGCATCGGAGGCAGGAATTTTCAGCGCCGTGCTGCCCATCACGGCTGCAGCCATCGGCGTACTGGTTTTTGACGAGCGGTGGACGGGACTGCAGGCGGTAGCATTTTTGCTGGCTTTGATCGGTTTGGTGCTTGCCACCCTGCCAAAGCGAGGGCCACACACCGACCCAACGCATAAAAACAGCCCCTAATTTTTGCCAAGTAGGGATTTCCCATAGGAAAAACAGCGGTTTCTCAAGTAGCATTCCCCTGTCGCGGCACGCGGTGCCCCGATAAATGATCAACGAATAAAAAGGAACTCCCTTATGGCAACAGCAAAGTCAGCACCTGCGAAGAAAGCTGCCCCAGCAAAACGCACCGCCAACGCGGCCTTCATGAAACCCCTGACTCCCAGCGCAGCGCTGGCCGCAGTAGTCGGCGCAAAGCCCCTGCCCCGCACGGAAGTCGTGAAGAGCCTGTGGATTTACATCAAGAAACATAAGCTGCAAGATGCTGCCAACAAGCGCAACATCAACGCGGATGACAAACTCAAAGCTGTTTTTGGTAAGGCCCAAGTGAGCATGTTCGAGATGGCTGGCTTGATCGGCAAGCACCTGAGCTAAATTGGCTCACTCAGAAGAAAAGGTCGGTACATCCGGCCTTTTTTTCTGGTGCGATGCATGCATCACAAGTATCGTATGCCAGTGAACTGAATACTTTCACACCAGCGCAACCCGCATGTTGAAGTTTTTTCTTACGCGATTGGGTTTGGTCATTCCGACTTTTTTTGGCATGACCCTACTGGCCTTTGTGCTGGTTCGGCTAGTGCCCGGTGATCCGATCGAAACCTTGGCGGGCGAACGGGGTATCGATGCAGTGCGCCATGCCGAGTTACTGCACGCGTACGGATTGGACCAACCGCTCACCACGCAATACGGCATCTATATCCTGAAGGTGCTGCACGGTGACCTCGGTAAGTCCATCATCACCCAGGCACCGGTGCTGCAGGAGTTTTGGGCTCTGTTCCCGGCAACCATCGAGTTGGCACTCTGCGCCATGGTATTTGCGCTGCTGCTGGGCATTCCGGCGGGCATATTGGCAGCGGTGAAACGCAACTCGTTACTGGATCACGGGGTAATGGGCGCGGCGCTGACGGGTTATTCGATGCCGATTTTCTGGTGGGGATTGCTGCTAATTCTGCTGTTTTCGGTGCAACTGGACTGGACCCCGGTGTCGGGCCGTATCGCAGTTCTCTATTTCATCGAACCACGCACTGGCTTCCTCCTGATCGACAGCCTGCTGGCAGATGAGCCCGGCGCTTTCCGATCGGTATTGGCGCATTTGGTATTGCCAACCATCGTCCTTGGCACCAACCCGCTGGCCGTCGTGGCACGGATGACGCGATCGGCCATGCTGGAGGTAATGGGCGAGGACTACATCCGTACCGCGCGGGCCAAAGGCCTGCCAGCATGGCGGGTGCTGGGCGTCCACGCGCTGCGCAACGCGCTGATTCCGGTCGTCACCGTCATTGGATTGCAAACCGGCGTCTTGTTCACTGGAGCCATATTGACGGAAACCATATTCAGTTGGCCAGGCGTCGGTAAATGGCTGATTGAAGCCATCGCCCGCCGTGATTACCCGGTTCTGCAAGGCGGCATGCTCTTGCTCGGCATGGTGGTCATGGCAGTCAACGTGTTGGTGGATCTTACCTATGGCTGGATCAATCCCCGCATCCGAACGGGTTCCGCGTGATGGCGGCCGCTTTGGCGTCAACCCACGCAACCCCGGAAACACCGGGTCAGGAGTTCTGGCGTGCGCTGCGCGAAAACCGCGGCGCCATGCTGGGACTCATAACTGTCGTGCTGATCACGCTGGTCGCGCTGCTGGCACCCTGGCTGGCACCCTACCACCCTCACCTCACTGACAACACCGTTTTTCTTTCGCCACCAGCCTGGCAACACGGCGGAAGCACGGCGCATCTGCTGGGCACAGACGCCATTGGTCGCGACATCCTGTCACGCCTGATGCACGGCGCCAGGTTGTCCTTGGTGATCGGCCTGGCGGTGGTCGCGATTTCGATAGTCCTGGGCATTGCCCTGGGCTTACTCGCTGGCTATGTACGCGGCGTTTTTGAAATTGCCGTGATGCGAACGATGGACGTGATTCTGACGTTGCCCAGCTTGCTGCTGGCGATTGTGATCGTGGCCATACTTGGGCCGGGCCTTGTGAATGCCATGCTGGCGGTCGCAGTGGTCTGTCTGCCGCACTATGTTCGCATCACCCGGGCCGCGGTGATCGCGGAGTCGGGCAAGGACTACGTCATGGCAGCGCGCTTATCCGGCGCGGGCAGTCTGCGCTTGATGTTGGTCGAAATTCTGCCGAACTGCGCTGCGCCGCTCATCGTGCAGGCTTCACTGGGTATTTCTACTGCCATATTGGACGCCGCCGCATTGGGATTTTTGGGACTGGGTGCGCAGCCGCCCACGCCCGAATGGGGCACGATGCTGGCCGATGCGCGTGAATTTGTGGTCCGCGCCTGGTGGGTGGTGACATTCCCGGGTCTGGCGATTTTGTTGACCGTGCTGGCCTTCAACCTGCTCGGTGACGGTCTGCGCGATGCGCTTGACCCCAAGCTCAAACGCTGAGCACCGCTTTGGGACCGCGCGCCATGCCCCTGCTTGAAATCGAAGGTTTAACGGTCGAATTTCCATCACGACTCGGCGTTTTGAAGGCCGTGGAGGACGTGCACATTCGGCTTGATGCAGGCGAGGTGCTCGGCATTGTGGGCGAGTCGGGTTCGGGCAAGAGCGTCAGCATGTTGGCTCTGATGGGCCTGGTGCCTTACCCTGGCCGGGTTACAGCCGATGCGATGCGATTCAACGGCCACGATGTGCTGCATATGAATCCGCAGCAGCGGCGGAACATGGTCGGTCGGGACATGGCCATGATTTTTCAGGACCCCATCGCCAGCCTCAACCCCTGTTTCACGGTGGAATACCAACTGACTGAACCCTTGCGCCTGCACCTGGGGCTGACGCGGGCGCAGGCGCGGCGCAGGGCCACCGAATTACTGGAACAAGTAGGAATTGCCGACCCGCAAAATCGGCTCGCCGCCTACCCGCACCAGCTCTCAGGGGGCATGAGCCAGCGGGTCATGATCGCCATGGCGATTGCCTGCGGCCCTAAGCTTCTGATCGCCGACGAACCGACCACGGCACTGGATGTCACGATTCAGGCGCAAATTCTGGATCTTCTAAAAGGCCTTCAGAAAGAACTGTCTATGGCCGTGGTATTGATTTCCCACAACCTGGGCGTGGTCAGCGACCTGGCCCAGCGCGTAGCGGTGATGTACGCAGGTCAAATGGTCGAAGTGCAAAGTACAGTGGCCCTGTTTGACAAGCCCCGCCACCCTTATACCGACGCGCTCATGCGTGCGCTGCCACAACACAACCTGGGGAAAACGCGCCTGCAAACCATTGCCGGTCTGGTTCCGGGCATCAGCGACCGCCCACCCGGCTGCCTGTTCGCCCCGCGATGCGCGCATGCGCGCTCGCCATCGTGCGACGCAAGCCCCTCCGTCCAGCACTTCAATCCAGGGCTGAGCGATTGCGTGCGCTGCCATTTCCCTTTGCAGGCCGGATCATGATCGCGTCAACCCAAACAGCCACTGCAGACGTACCCCTGGTTGAAGCGCGGGCACTGGAACAGGTCTACCGCATAGGCCGTGGTTTTCCCAGCCCGCCAGCGCTGCTGCACGCGGTACGCGGCGTTTCTTTTAACCTGCATGCCGGTCGAACACTGGCAGTAGTTGGTGAATCAGGCTGCGGTAAATCGACACTGGCGCGGATGCTGGCATTGGCGGAAAAGCCCGCAGGCGGCAGCCTGCGAATCAAGGGCCGGGCAGTTGAAGAAGCCCGTGCGGACGAGATCCCAGCGTTGCGCCGCATGGTCCAAATGGTGTTCCAAAATCCCTATGGTTCGCTCAATCCCCGCCAGCGCATCGGTCAAATTCTGGAAGGGCCGCTGGAGATCAACACCGCGCTGAACGCAGCCCAGCGCCGA
>Ga0214921_10003554_pt1 | contig 23713 bp, 21 predicted proteins | sample LL1505_MetaG_FD_177992 | JGI IMG/M metagenome (GOLD analysis project Ga0214921, IMG submission 177992) | Freshwater microbial communities from Lake Lanier, Atlanta, Georgia, United States - LL-1505 | ecosystem: Environmental > Aquatic > Freshwater > Lake | place: USA: Georgia | collected...
GCAGCAACCTTTTTATCTTCAGCCTTTTTTCTTATTCTTTCTTTCATTTGTGCCGTTTTCATTGTTTGGTTTAATTTTGCTTCCATTGCATTCAAATCTAATTTGCCACCTTTCGCTAAACCACTTAGCCCCATCTTGCTAAGCATTTCTTGTATATTTCCCATACCTGGCATATTTTTCATTCTATTAATTATTTCACTTGCTTCAGAAATTAATTCACTTTCTTTAATGTCACCAGACTTCATTCTTGATTCCAATTTAGATCCAACATTTTTTACTAGTCCCATCAACTTTCCAGGATTCTTAAAAAGTTTTTGAAAAACATCTTGAACGTTTGTAGCTCCTTCCATATCCATATTTAAATCTGCTGCCGTCTCTTCTGCAATTTCTTTCGCCAATTGGCCTAACTTACCATTCATCATTCCTGAAATATGTCCATGAATATCGTCCGCATTAGGCATACCTTGAAAATTTTCTTGCATTGGAGTTTCACTATTACCAGTTTCCGTTTGTCCCTTAAATATATCTTGCATTCCATTTAAAGTTTCTTCTAACTTACTCTTAAACTCATCTTCATTTATTGCTTCAAATAATTTTGAAGTATCGCCAAATGCTTCTCTATTTTCTAAAGAACCAACAATGGAAAATAAAATTAATTGTAAATATTTCCAGATTGTCTCTCGAGTCTTATCGCTTATATCACATTGCCATAAATTTTTAAAATGAATGTAAGGCAAAAACTCGGTATCTATTTCCGAATCTTCTGTAAAAATTTCTTCATTTTGATAAAGAATATCAAAAAAACGCGGAGGATAACGCTTTAAACAAAATTTAAATATAAATTTCATATTGTTTGCTTCCGTTTTTGCAATTATTGCTTCGCGTTCTTCTTCATTTTCCATACTTGCAAAATATTCGCGGCCTTTCCACCATTTTTCTATAAATGTCTCGTATTCTGGAAAGGTTGTACGAATGTCTCTAACAAAATCCTTAATGACTTTTTTAAATTCTTCTGGAATTACTTGTTCACTCATTATATGTTTTGATATAAAAATATTTTTTTAAATCAAACTAAAGATTAAATATATTGTTAACTATTCATAATTAAATACTGCTATTTTTTTTCCATACTTGCCAAAAACAATGTGCGCTTTCTCCCCACCCACCTGCTTCATAATAGTCAACGTAAAAATTATTTTGTCTTAAAACATTATCAACATATTGTTTTTGACCATTATCAGTAAAGTCATTTTCTATTATAATTAAATTTATATTATTAAGTATTTCAGGCATGTCAATTAAAATATAATAAAATGCACCTTCGCAATCTAATATTAGAGTATCAAATTGAATTTTATATTTTTCCATCAAGCTATTTAAATCTATAGTATTTACCCATTTATAACCATCTAATAAAACATCTGACTGAATAGTATTCCAACCTTGTTGTATTAATTTTTTTTTAGATAATGCCATTGGTTCAATAAAAAATTTCAAATTATTTAAATTACGATTTTCACAAAGCAACGACGCTGATTCTACATCAGATTCCAAAGTTACAAAATTATTATTTTTTTGTTTATTTAAAATATAAGCAATAATCAAAGAATTTCTTCCAATATTACCTCCAATTTCTAATACTTTTTCGTTTCCAGTTAAATATCTTACAGCCATTTTTTGCTCTACAATTTCTTCATGAAAAGATCCATGTTTTATTTGTAAATTGGATTGAATATCAAGAAGTTTTTTTTGCACATCAGATTCACTTAAAAGTTCAATAGTTTCATCTAATATATTTATGTTTATTGATATTGTATCATCATATACATTTCTCTCTCCATTTGATTTCAGAATTGTGATATATTTTGGAACACAAAACACCGGGTCTGTAAAAATTTGCGCTCTTGTGTTGTCATTGCATGGAATTGAAATTATATTTTTCTTAGTCAAATTTTTTAGACATTTTTGTGTTACATCGACATTAAAATCAGGTATACCATAAAATATAATCATTTATATCTATCTTGATTATATTTTTATTATTTCTAACTTATAAAAAATAATATAATTATGTGGAATATGCAAATGCTTCTAAATAACCTAGTGTTGTAATATTTTCGCTTAAAATATCAATATTAACTATATACACGTCATTATAAGCCGTTTGGGTTCCGTCAGATTTTACAACTATTAAAATCTTAGGAGCACCTGGGTGTGGGTCTGTAAAAATTGCAGATCTTACTTGATCATTGTAGGGTATTGAAATAATAGTACCAAACACTAATTTTTGCATGCAAATGTCTGTTACATCAATACTAGAATCAGCAGTTCCATATAAGATAAACATTTTATACAATATATAAATAATATATTTTCTTAAATCTCTAATTTTTTTCATATAAAATGGATAATTTTGTCAAATTTTGAATATATTTCATAGTTTTTGCCTGATCTGTTTCTGTCATTGATTTAATTGGATTTCTCAAACGATCAATTGCTTCTATAATTTTACTAGAATTATCTGCATTCGCCAAATCTTGCGAATAATCTTTGTTAATAAAAAAATCTATATTTCCAGCTTCAATTTGTTCTTGGTATTTATCTACAATATACAATTTCCAAATTTTTATTATTAATTTTGGGTTTGCCTTTCGAATTCCTGTAAAAGCATTTCTTGCCAATAAAATATCATTATCTTCTGGAAATACACTTTGTATGTCATTTACAAATTCAACAAAATGATCATTAAAGGCTGTAAGAAAAGAAGGAGTTGACATCAATAAATTATGTATTCTTATTTTTTTAAATTCTATTCGCAATAATTTTTAAAAAGTATTTAAATATGCAATTATATACGGCGTTGTTGACTTGCTAAAGATTGGAATTCTTGTTCCCTCTGTTGTTGCAATTGTTCAATTGTTAATTCCCCTGGAATTTTATTTGCGCCTTTTTTTTGACTATCGTCTTCTGGAGGAGCACTAATTCTATCTGAATAATTCAAGTCTACATAATTATGCATTTGTCTCATCCCTCCATTTCCTTTTGCTGCTAAAGCATCGGAATCCATGTCTAAAAAACTATATTGATCAGATACTATTCCAAATCCACCTCCTCCTAAAGAAAAAGCCATTGGCTCTATATTATTCATTGTCGCCTGTTTTGTTACAATTTCTTGTTTTGGTTTAAAATATTGCAATATTGATTCGCCATATAAAACCCGGTAATTTTCGTTTAATAAAAGTAATGCTGGAACTCTTGTCACATTTTCAGGCATTATTATTTTTTGACCATTTTCTAATACAATATACATTTTGTTGTTGTTATCTTTTATTCTTTTATCAATGCAAATAAAATGAATATCTTTGCTTACACTTGTTTTTGAAAAAGTTTGCAATAATCTTTTGGAATGTTCGCAAAAGTTACTATAATATAGAATTGTACTCATTATTCTATAATAAGTTTTATTGACACTTGATTTTAACTCAATTTAAATAAAATAATAATAATTAAAATTAAAATTACAATAAAATTGATTTAATAAAATAAATATATGATAATATATAAGCCAACATGAATCCAGTCATTCAAGAATCTAAAGAAAATAATGGAATTTTACATTTCACTCTTAGCGGAGTAAATGTTAGTTTAGCCAATGCTTTGCGTCGCACAATTATTTCTGATATTCCTCTTGTCGTTTTCAAAACAACTCCCTATGAAGAAAATAAGGCCAATATTATTGCTAATACTTCCCGCCTAAATAATGAAATTCTCAAGCAACGTTTGAGTTGCATTCCAATTCATATAAATGATCTTCAAATGCCGCTAAAGAATTATCTTTTGGAAGTCAATGTTGAAAATCTTACTGATACTATTATGTTTGTTACTACAGAAAATTTTAAAATTAAAAATTTAGTTACTGGTGATTACCTATCAACAAAAGATACTCGTGCGATATTTCCTCCAGATGACCAAACAGGGTATTTTATTGATTTTGTTAGACTCCGTCCTCGCATTTCAGATGAAATACCAGGTGAGAAAATTAACCTTACTTGCGAATTTTCAATTTCTACAGCAAAAGTTGATGGAATGTTTAATGTTGTTTCAACGTGTTCTTACGGATATTCTGTTGACGATGTTAAAATGGAAACTGAATTAGCAAAAAAACGTCAGCAATGGAAAGATCAAGGATTATCTAAGGAAGATATAGATTTTGAATCACAAAATTGGAAACTCCTTGATGGGTTAAGAATTACTAAAAAGGATAGCTTTGATTTTATAATACAAACTATCGGAATTTATACAAATCAAGAACTTGTTCACAAAGCATGCGATATTCTTGTTGAAAAACTCAATTTATTAGATACCCTTGCTGACACCGATGAGTTATCTATTACTCCTTCAGTAAATACTATGAATAACTCTTTTGATATTATTCTAGTAAATGAGGATTATACTATTGGAAAAATTGTCGAATACATGTTTTATTCCAAATTTTACGAGGATGTACAAGCTCTTACATTCTGTGGTTTTAAGAAAATGCATCCACATGATAACGATAGCATTATTCGTGTAGCTTACAAAGAACCAGTTGATAAGGCTACTATCAAACAAAATTTAAAGGCTTGCGTTGAATCAGCAATAAGTGTTTTCAAAAAGATTAAAAAGGATCTATAACTTAATTTATGAATAAAATTGAAATAATAATATAAACTTTATTTTTTTCAAATTGCACGCTATGTTGAGTACAATCTTCAAAATTTTCGGATGTATTTATATTATATCATGGTTTATAGCCATGGTATCATATGCGTATACTCATTTTAGAATTGCATTTCTTGAAAAGTATTGGAATTTTGCATCTGAAGAAAAATTTATTCAAAAAATAAAGACACTTTTATTGGATGTAAATCCAAATATTGTCATTTTCAGCAATCGAAATCTTATGTATAAACTTAATTATATATACAGCACAATGAATCATATTGAAAAAAATAAATTTAGAGTTGCCGCATTTAAAAATGGTGTCAAACCTAGACTAAAGAAAATTATTGAGCATTATTATTAATTTATTCTAAATCGCATTCTTCTAGATCAGCCTTAATAAAATCAATTGCTCTCTTTCGCATTGAAAAATTCAAACAAAACATTAATTTTGATGGATGCATACTATTTACGTACTCTATTACAACCGAGTTTGTCACATACAAATTTTTTTCTTTCAACTCATTCATATATTTTTGATGAATTGTAAACATATGCACTCTATATTGTCCTGGAAATTCTAAAAGAGGGTTTTCTTTTTTTATATAACACGAAATATAATTTTTAAATAAAGTATTGGTAAATAAATGCACTTGATCTCTAAATGCTGAAAATTCTTTTTTATACTCGGGATAAAATTTTAAAAAATCTCCAACTTTTCCTTCTTTTCTTAAACACAAATATTGATATTGTAACTTGGGCTGATTTCCACGTAATTGACGCACTTCTTCATATACTGGATTTCTAATTTTGCATCTTTCATTCGTTGCACTATTTCTAATTATTACACCAACAATATCATATGACGTATTCATTGAAGCATAAGTATCAACTAAATCACTATATTTATTCCAGTTTTCATATATTTCAGGGAATTTAACATTAGTCAACGACCAAGCGCCCATTTTCTTTACATCTTCCATATTATGTATAAATACATTAGCACTACCATCCTCTGTATTTACAATTTCACAAACTTGAACTAAATATAATTGAGGTTTTGAAAATGGAACTACAATTCTATTATCAGGATGTTGCATAACAAAACTATAGCATAAATTTTTATTTAATAACTCATAATCTAAACTATTTGCTTTACAACAATCCATAAACATTTCGCGAAATGTTTTTCCTGATTTATTTTTGTAAAAATAAGATTTTGCTCCCACTTTATTTCTTGTTGCAATCTCCCATGATCCACCAATTCCAATACACGGATCCCAAAAAATATTTATCATTGTACCTTCTATAAATTCCTCTGCAACTATATCATTTGATTTATCTAGATATTTTTTTATAAATGTATCAGAATGTAATGATTTAGGTGGTGCAAAAGATACAACTCGGTTTTCTTTATTTAAAATTACGGAACGCAATAATCCATACGTTGGAATTAAATCAAGTGCCAAAAATTCTTTATCATATCTTACAACTTTATAATCAGCAGTTGAAAATACATTTACGTTTCTATATTTATTAGAAATAGAATTTTGGTCGACCTTTCCAAAAGGTTGATTTATAATATCTTTAAACTCTTGAAGTTGGGTAAGCTTATAAACAATATTGCTTGACATTATTAATTAATATATTGACAAATCTTTAAACTATATTTTGAATGATTTTTAACATAAAAATTCTATTCTATTATAAATATAAGACAATGAATTCTCCTGAAACAAAAATATCAAATAATCTAGAAGAAACTCCCGCATTGGAAAGAAATACTAATTCTGATAATTCAATTAAAGTTAAAAGTCCTGAATCTCCAGAAGGTGAAAAAGTAGTTACTTTACAACTAGATGATGTTATTAAAATTACAGATCCTGAAAATGAAGAATTAAATAATAATGAATTTCTCATTGACTACATAGATAAAAGCAAAATACGATTAATTAATACAGACACTTTAAATATTGTTTTACTTAATATTACTCCCGATCGAATATTAGGAAATGGTACAATTACAAATATTACTATTATTAGTAGAAATGAAAAACAAGGTTATGCTAGACAAAATGGGTTATTACCTGGTATATGGATAAATATTTATTTTGGAGGAGATGCGCCAGCCGTTATTAGTGGTGAAATTACTAATATTGAAGAGGACATGATTGAAATTCGAACTTACCCAGACAATGAAACTATATATCTTAATTTTGATTATAAAGGTTTACCTGAAGATATTCCAATTGAAACAATTGAAATTAGAGAGAAACCTCAAGAATCTTTAAAAGAACCCGAAGTTCTTGAAGAAGGTGAAAAGGACGAAGAAGAATTTGAAGATTTAACATCTCAACATGCTACCGCTGAAGAACAAGAAGTAATACGTACAATTCCTGTTGCAAATGTTAAAGATCAATTAAGACAATTTATATTAAAAGCCGACCAAATTGAATTTGGCTCCGAGGAATTGGGACCTATAACGCAATACGTTAATATTGATAAGTCGCAACAACGTTTTAGTATTGAAATGCAAGCAAATGATTTACTTGATGAAATGCTTTCTACTATACCAAATGTTCAAAGAACTTCTAGTGTTTTGAATAATATTCACATAATGATAGAGAGATTTAAGCAGTTAAGACAGAAATTTTCTACATTTGACGAAAATGGAAACATTACAGGGTCATTAATTAAAGAAGCTTCTTATAAACCGCTTGTTAATGAATTAATACATTTTAAAACTTTATTATACTGGCTTTTACCCGTTGTCAAAAATATTAAAAAAATTTATAATGTTACGACAAATACAGAAGAAGAAGAATATCCCGATGTTATAACACTTAAAACAACTGAAACAATTGAAAATGTTAAACATTTGATTGAAAATTATCAGTCTAATGAATTTCCTGATGAACAAAATAAATATGTCACATTGATTAAAGAAATTAATCCTTATTTTACACCATTTGAAGAATTAAATCCCGAAAATTTACAAGACATTATATACGAAAAAGAAGTTGAAAACAATCTCAATGTAATTATTGATAATCTTGATGATTTTTATTCTTCTATTGCAGAAAATGATATTATTAAAATGAAACGTTTTGTTATACAAAAATATAATTTGGGACTTAATAGACTAAATGCACTGCAATTAACAGGAAGTAGAATGATAACAGAAAAACTTCCTATTACTCAAGCAGATCAACTTTCTCTCAAATCGGTCATGACTCTTCCTGAACCTGCTATACGTTTTTCCAGAATCAACCTTCCAGGCACTAATATATTGGATCGATCTAATTTAAATGAAGTTTTTTTAAACTACTGGCAATTATTAAAAAAAAATACAAATGTGAAAAACATAAATGTTGATAATCTTGATCAAGAAATTGAATTTGATCCTGAAACATTTGTTTCTGAAATAAAAAATTATGCATTATCATTAGACAATACATTAAATCTCGATCATTTGACAAAATTTGATGTTTATAAAAAATTTTTAACAATAATCATTCCAAAAATAAAAGTTCTTTTCAGTCTTGTTAAAAAATATATACATGGTAAGCTTTCTATTATTGATATTATTGGATATCTTGAACCTTTTTTAGTTTATACCGATGATTTAACTTACCAACAATACGAAACTATAAAATCTTTCTTGGATTCCAAAATTTCAAACTTTAATAAAACATTTGTTGATCGCAGTCGCAATTTTTCATCACTAAGAAATTTCAGGAAAACTAAAATTTTAAAACCTTCTGGTAGTATTATTTATGATATTTTTTCAGGAAAGTATCAAGAAATATCACGTAGAGTATTTGATAGTTATGATTATCATGGTACTGCAGGAACTTATGAGTTAACTAATTCTGAATTATTAGAAAAAATTATTCTTAAAGATGCTGGAAGATTATACAATAGTGCAATTTCATTAACATCTATACCATTAATGTTTCCAGACAATTTATCAACTATTTTTGAAGCAGATAAAGAAAAAATCAAAGAACAAAAAGATGGGCTTGATAAAGATAAATGTATTACTTATGTTATTGCAAAACAATACCGCACTATGGAAGAACTTTTGCTAGACAATGACAAAGAAATATATTTTGATAAAAAATATGATAAAACAAATTATAGTTTGCTCGATCAATATGAAAATGATATGGTTAAAATGCAACCAGAAGATTTTGCCAATTTTCTTATTAAAAAACTTGAAATATCACAAAAAATTTCTTCTCTCGATGCAGAGCATCTTGCCGAAGCACTTATTAGTGGTGTTAAAAGTGTAAAAGAAGGCAATTATGCCATTTTATACGACATAATAGATAATCCCGATGGACTTCAATATTATAAACGAACAAATAATAAATGGGTGTTAGATGACAAAATTGACAAAGATTCATTTATGAATGATGATAGTTTATTATGTAATATTCAAACTGAATGTATTGATGTTCAAAAAAATATATCCAATGAATGCGAATCTATTGCAATTAATGAAAAAAAATTAGTTGAATCTTCATTGAATCAAATTATGGATTCTTTTGATAAAAAATATTATCTATCAAAGCAACAACTAGAAACAGAAATTAAAAACCAATTTGAGTATTATTTAAATACTTTTGATAAAATTAATGAAATTGACTTTCGAAGGAAATTTCAATATAACAATAAACAATTTTCAATTGGAGCAAAAAATGAAGAAGATGAAAAAGATATTGTTGTTTCGCCTTTTCAAAAATTACTTGATAGTATTTTAGGTCAAACTGATTTTGTTAAATTACAAGCAGATATTGTACGTTTTGGAAATTCATTCACGAGAGAAGCAGTTGAAGATTTTACAGGCGATATTAATGAAAATCCTCATTGGAGATATTGCATTAAAACAGGCGTAGAATTATTACCAACATTTAGATTTACACTTGCTAATGCTTTTCAAATAGGATATGAAGCGTATAAAAATACATTGGAACTATTAAAGCAAAAAATTGGAAAACTTAGTGATGATGAGTCTTCTTGGATTGATAAATATACTGGTAGAGAAATATGCAGACGAGATTTTGACACAGAAGAGGGTTATGAAAACGGCTTTAAAGCTAGTAGTAGAGCGCAAATGGAACAAGACTTGGGAGATGCTATTATTAGTGCTGAAAAAAAGGCACCAAAGACAGAGACTCTTGAAGTGAAAATAATGAATAATATTATTTCTCACATGGCAAGTTCCATGGGAATTAACATGGAAGACCAGAGAGAATTTATCATTCAACATGTTAGCAGTGCTTTATTAACAACTTTACCAACAGAAGCACAACATAAATTAGAAATGCAAAAAATGGCAAAACAAGGAAAAACACCACCTAGCTATAAAGATATTTATAATTCGATTATTTTATATACTACGTTAGGTATGTTTTTAATTGCTATTCAAGTTAGCATACCTTCTATGAAAACTAGAAAAACTTTTCCTGGGTGCGTTCGTTCATTTACAGGATTTCCCATTGAAGGAACTGGCGATGACTCTTCTCTCATGTATTTGGCCTGTATTGCATACAAAGTAAGAAATGCAACCGACCCATGGAGTGTTTTAATGAAACGAAAAGAAACTTTCATTGCAGATAAAATTAAAGACGTAATTACAAAGGTTTTATTAAATATGCCAGGGGTTGTTAGAAAATTTGAAGAGAAAACAGAATACTTATTAACTAATCCAATTGAAGATATACCAAAAGAACACGACATTTCTAATTGGTCTCAGTTTTTACCGCCCCTGGTTCAATTTAAAATAAAAGGTCTAATGAATATTACACCCGAGTTTAAAAGTAAACTTCTTGGAGATTTAAAAATAGGGGCTTCAACTCAAAGAGAGAACCTTCTTATTGTTGAATCTAAAATTATTCAGTTCTCTCTAGCCATTCAAGAAAAAATACAAAATATTATTGATAAAAAAAATTTACTTCTTACAAATGCAGCAAATGAGCCATTTGTTGAAAATTCTTGTTGTAATGAAAATTCGTCGATTAGTACAATTGATTATTTTATTAAAGAAGATGGCGATATAGCTAGTTATAATCAAATTGTAAAAGAGTTGGCAAATATTTTGAGTGATATAACATTTATTACAAAAGCACCTCTTTTCTTCAGCGAAGTAAACACAAAAAATATCTATCCTGTTCTCTCTAATCAAGAATTCAATGAAGACACTATTTACAGAGCTTTTATTATTTATTGTAAATTCACTTCTCTTATCCCACTTTCTGAAGATTTAATTGCACTTTGCACAAATAAACCCGAATATATTTCAATTAATGATTCTACTGCGGAGGTTATTGCAAAACTTAAACGCGATGGAAGAAACTACACTAATGATACATTTCTTAGATTATTGCAAATCATTAATCGTAAAAACATAGTTTCCATTGACATTGACCCACACATTACAACATCCGTTCAAAATATAACACAACTATTAGAAAGTTTTTCTGAACAGGACGAAGAGTTGGTCTATCCTTCATTGCGCAAACTTATTGATTCTACATTAGATACTTTTGACGTTTCTGTTACTACTGATACTGAGGACATGAGAGCATTAAAAAATCATCTTGCTAGAACAAATGAATCAATGAGAAGAGACATCACTGATTTTATTAAAAAAAATAATTCTTTAACTGGTAAAAGACAAAAATATATTGATACTCTTTTACAAGAAATATTTACTTGGAATGCAGTAGAAGAAAATACAAAAACAATTTCTGATAGCAAGTCATATAACTTTATTAATTTTATCAAGTCTTATATGCAGAATTTTTTTAAAACATTTCCTAATATTATTTTGAATAATGTTGATTACGACAAAGTGCAAATTCAAGATTACTGGGGATTGTCTAGAAACCATGTTAATGATATAAAAAAAATTATAAAAGAATATTATCAACGTTTGCGACCATTTTATAGTGAAAAAGTTATTACTAGCATTCTTAATACAATACAAATTAAAGCAAACAATTTACTTCTTCTTGCAGACGAAACACCATATTATAGCTCTATTAAATACAAGGAAAGAGAGAGTCATTCTATTTTTGATAAATCCACTAGCGCTTTAATATTTGAACAATATTTCCTTTTGCTTTTAACAGAATATATAAATTTAACTGATAATGAAAGCATGTTGTTTTATGAAGAAGAAGGTGAACAAGTTTCTAACGTTGAAGATATATTTACTGTAGAGGATCTTGAAGAGAGAGAACAGAGATTGGAAGTTGTCAATGTGCGTTTTGAAAACGAAATTACTCTGCAGGGAAATAAAAAAGAATTAAAAAATAAAGTTGCTAATCTATTACTTACTTATCTTAACATTATGAATGATCACAAAGATATTATAGATAGATCATACGCTGAAATCATGGATAAAGTTTTTAAAATATCTGAACGAGAGAAGGACACATTTACTGATCGATTAAAAGCTATGACTGATGAAGAAAGAGACGCAGATACAATATTAAAAATTAATAAACTTGGCGTGTGGAGTAAAGGATTGCAAAAAGGTCTTACGAGTTATACAAAAGAAACATATGATGATGAAAGAGAGTTAATGGATAAAATTACTGAAATTGAGAGAAATGTTAGAAAAAATAGAAATGTAACAGATGAAAATATTGATCAATACACAGAGGAGTATTTAGAACAAATGGATTCAGATGCCGCTCTAGAAAATGAAGCCTATGATATGTCAAGAATGACTGAAGATTATGATGATGGTAATTTTGAATCGGATGAAGTAGATGATTATGAAGATCACTACTAAAACCACTTTAGAAAAGATTTAACAAAGTAAAAGCGAATAAAAGAAAAAGTGGAGCAAAATCATGGGAATAAAATTTTGCAATACTTTTTTAAAAGTATTTTTTAAACGTATTATATATCAATGAACAAAACTTATATTCGTGAACATGCCACATTATTTTCTATAGTTTTATTTTTAATTATTTTTGGATTTATCCAAGCTATGAAACCTGCATTTTTATATAATGCCGATGGAAGTATCCGAGAGTTTGGTGTTGGATATAAAAATAAAACAATATTGCCCGTATGGCTTCTTTCTATCATTTTAGGAATACTTTGTTATGTTGCCGTTTTAGCATATGTTGCATACTATTAAATTTATCTAATACAACTTGTAAATTTTTGAAAATAATTTACAGGTTGTACATTTTTACCCCTCTTTATATCTTGCAAAGAATCTTCATCAATTGCATAAATTTTAAAAGTATCCATTCCAAATATTGCAATATTTTTAAAGCAATCTGGTTTTGTTTTCATAAAACTTGATATTGTAATAAATTTGTGAATAGGAATTGAAATTACTTCTTGTTTTTCATTTATAATTGATACGTGATAAAGATATGGAAAATTTTTAAAGGTGGTTTCAGAATTCGCAGGAGGTATTGCGTCGCATTTTTCTGTTGAAAACTCAGGATATACTGCATTATAAATTTTTATGTAAAGATCTTCAAGCGAGTCATCTTTACATATTACTATGCTTATGCGTCTTTTAAGAAGAATAATTCTAAAACGTACTTTATTTTCACTATTTTTTTTCAAGTTAGGTTTTGGATTGTTCATTGAAAAGTGCCTGGTTGTTTGTTTTTCATAAATAGAATAATCGCACATTCTGGAATAGATTGATAAGTGTGTATTTGATTTATTAAATTATTTAGGTTTCAATTTTAACAACAAATTATAATTTATGTTTGAACAACTTTTTTAAATTGTTGTAAAAGTAGATTAGTTCTTAATGGTGTAAACGCCTTGTCCGCGAGCCTTCTCTTTATTTGTTGCTTCTTGATCAGCCAAAAATTTTTGGTAATTAGCTTGCATTGCCGCAGGATCTTTAACACAAGGTCTAGATGCTATATTATACTGAATAATTGAAATTAGCAATATTGCAGTGTAAATATACCAGAAAGCTTCACCTATATTATCTCTCGTTACTACTACATCTAATAACTCTTGTTCTTTATTTTTTAATGAAACAGGATCAGAGTTATACTTGGGTTTCATTAATGGTTTTAGCATTTCCATGTATTGCAAAAAATTGCTAGGCACTATTTGATTTATTAATATTGACATATTACCGCACAATTTAATTATCGCATCCGCAGCATCTTGTAGAGCCTTTTGTTCAGGAGTTCCTCCTGCTTGTGGCGTTTGTTGAGATCCTTCTTGAGGTTCTTGGACCGGAGGAGCTTGATCTTCCACTTTATCTATTTTATTGTAAATGTTTGTATCCATTAAAAGATCTGTTAGTGCATCATTTGCCTTTTTTGATACATAAAAATAACCTATAACATCTGAAAATGCTCCTTTAAATCCAGGAAAAACAATTAATATTATTATCACTAATCCAAAAATTAATACCCATGGCAGAAATGTCATTATGCCAGCCAATCCTATATTTTGACTTACACTTCCGCCACATTTATTTATGACGGCTCCAGCATTTATACCAAATTGAACCAATAAAACTAATAAAAAGTATATACCTAAATTGAAATACAATGATTTATTATATTTTTGATAAGCATCTTTGTCTGTTAAAATATCTATTGTTAGTTTTGGTTTTAATGCAATATAATACAAAATTGTAATTAAAATAAAAGCTACTATATTCAAAAATGTGTTATCCATATAGATATTGTGTATAATTTATTTTGATATTATAAAAGTATTTAATAAGTTAGAAATATGAATTTCGACGATTTTTCTAAACCTGCACTTATTGAACCTGGAATTAAATATTTTCTTAATGAAACTCTCAAACAATGCAGAGAATTCAGAAATAATTACAATAATCTAATTTTCAATGTATCTTTATTTTTATCCTTTTTAGTTATTTTAGGAGCAATTTTACTTTATAAGTATAAAGGCAAACTAACACCAGTTGAAAAAGATATTAAAGATAGAACAAAACAACAATACATTCTGTCAAAAATTAAAAATTTCCAAGATGCTAAACGCTTAGCACATCAAGAACTTATTACTGGATTGCCGGGTTGGGATAATGAATACACAACATTTTATAAAGCATAAATTGATAAAATAATGAGTTAAAAGTTTTTTTATGTCTTGTATTATATAAATTATGGAAAAAGAAGAACAGAAAAAAAAATTTTTAGAAGGACTAAACACTTATTACAAAATGAAAAGTGAATATGAAGAAACTAATTTAAAAAATCGCAAAAAAATTCTAAAAAATCAGGATCTTAGTTTAAAAGAAAAAAGAGCTGAGTATAAAAAACTTAAACCTAAATGCATCAACTGCAAAAGACCAGTAGGAACAATTTTTTCTAATTCATACAATCCCGAAGAAAATGGAAGAAAATTAATGGCTGTTTGCGGAGATAGAACTGACCCATGTCCTCTTAATATTATTATTAATTTAGGTGAAACCACTACATATGTCAATGATAGTTATATTTTGGAAAATGAAATTATTCAACTTAAAAATAGAATTATCAAAGAAAAAAATGATCTTATTTTTGGTTATATTTCTTCGGCAGATGCTGTAAAAAGTTTTGATGCAGTTAAAGAAGATCTAAATTTAACTCTTAGCAACTACGAACTTATACTTGAAGAGTACATGTATGTTGTTGATAATAAAACAAAAAATGAAACACTAAAAAAAGAACAAATTGCTATATATGAAGAAATTCAAGCAATAAAAGAATTAGTTTCACAATATGAAAGAGATGAAAATGTTCAACTTGTCAGAGATGCTATTGACATCTATGTAAATCAGCTTACACCTAGAATTGATAAATTTAATAAATTAAAATATCCTTATAGAGTTGTTATTTATGATTCGGATGATGACACACATCACTTTATTCAAAAACAATATACTATTGACGAAATTGAAACAAATTATTCTAAACATGAAGTTGGTGTTGAAATTTTACAAACCGGTACAAAAGATACAAAAAAAACGCAAAAACCAAAACCTTTGAAAGTTACAAACGCGCCTCCTAAAGTGTCTATTAAGCCAACCCTTGTAATTGACTCAGATGAAGAAGAGGAAGATGAGGAAATTCCAGTTGCAGCTCCTAAAGAACTTGATGTTAAATTTGTAGATAGCAATGGAGAGACTTATCTTTTTAAAGCGGCACAATCTGGAGATATTGAAAAAGTTCGCGAACAAATTGAAAATGGATCAGATATTCATAAAAAAACTATTCGAGGCGAAACCATATTATATGGAGCCGTTAGCGGCGGAAATTTAGAGGTGGTTCAATATTTGTTAGATCATGGAGCGGAAAGTGATATAAATGTAACCGCTAACTGGGGTTTTACACCTTTAAAAGAAGCGACTAATAAGAATTATTTAGAAATTATAGAGCTTCTCAAAAATAAAGGAGGAAAATAAATTACTACCTTTAAAAAAGGTAGTGCCAAAAAAAATTACTACCTTTAAAAAAGGTAGTGCCAAAAAAAATTAAAAACTTGCTTGAAAAACATTGTGTATGTGATATATATAATGTTTTTTGATAAAATTTCCTTTAGTACTTTTTTAATAAGTCTAGCAGTTGGTCTATTTTTTGTTTATATTTACGGGAATGATATGAAAACTATATATGTGTATCCAAGTCCAGAAAATGTACATCAAATTTTATACAAAGATAAAGCCGAAAATTGCTTCTCTCTTGAAGCGGCCGAAGTTAAATGTCCAACCGACGCAACAAAAATAAAAGTTATACCAATGCAAGCCTAATTCATATATTTCAAAATACTTTTTTAACAACATATTATAAATGTATTTGGCTAAATTTTTTCATTCAGAAACTGGGAAACATATGTTATCTATTATTTTAGGACTTGGAATAGCTTCTCTCTTTAGAACAGTTTGCAAAGATAAAAATTGTATTATTTTTAAAGCTCCTCCGTTGGATGATATTAAAGATAAAGTCTATAAGTACAATGACAAATGTTACAAATATAATCCTGTTTCAGTGAAATGCGATGCATCTAAAAAAATTGTCGAATTTGCGTAAATATTATAATCAATCATTCTTTATAATATTTATATGTCTGACTCAACTAGTATTCATGATTTACCAACAGATCCAACTGGTGGAGGAAATATATCAAATAACATTTCTTTAAGTGCAACAGAAATGCCAAATACTTCTAATCCAGCGCCAACAGCTTCTTTAACTTTAGATCAAAGTACAATTAGTCAAATTGTTAGTGGAATTCAACAAGCAAGTTCTACCGGAGCTACCCTTTTACCATCTCGAGACATACCTAGAACCACTGAAACTATGATGCAAGATCCTCAAATTCAAGCTAACTATATACCACAAGTTCAACAAAAGGATTATATTCGAGATTATGAAACACCCCAAGAAATTTTGAATAATTACAATAGAAATGTTAAGCAAACAGATACATTAGATGATATGTATGAAGAATTCCAAATTCCACTACTATTGGCAATCCTTTTTTTCTTTTTTCAATTACCAATCTTCAAAAAAAAAATGTTTACTTTTCTTCCATTTTTATTTTTTAAAGATGGAAATTATAACATTCAAGGTTATATTTTTATGAGTGTGCTTTTTGGTCTCTTTTATTATTTGCTTAGTAAAATTATGGGGCAATTTAATAAATTTTAATTTAAATCTTCATAGTTTCTCCACGTGACAACTTTATTTACAATTTTTTGTCTATCTACAGTTTCATCACTATTTATATTTTCTTCCCTATTTTCTATTTCGCTTTGACTTTCCACGTCAAGTAAGGGTTCATCTTTTTTACATGCGCAACAATACCTTCTAATTGCACATCCAAAGAATGCAATTATTAGAAAACCAATAACCAATATCATCATAGCAAGACATACTGCCAATGTTAACATTACATCATCACGTGGTATAACATAAATACATAAACATATAAGTCCAGCGCATAGAATTAATGCTGCTATAAATGCACATGGATTGAATTCGGACATAGTAATAGATTTATTTTAAATTTAATATACATCTATTACTTCAATTTTATTATTAAATTTAAATGATATAAAAATGTTTTGAAATGTTTATACAAGACCCTCATGATGAATTTTCCATATTTTTTGGCAACTTTTCAAAATAGTATTCATATGTCGTTGTTCAATTATTTTAAAACGTCAAATCCAATATTAAATGCTATAATTACCACCTTTGGGCTTGCAATAATGAGTTATGTTGTTAGACAAATGCAAGATTATGATGTTTTAAACATTAGCTGGAACTCTTTAAATTTTAAATATTGGTTTTTTAAAAAAAATATGGTTATTCTTGAAGGAAAAAAAAGTACATATTCATCTGGTTATGATAAACACATATTTTCGTCTTCTTTGTTTACCGATCGATTCAATGCTACTTGGAATTATATTATTAAAAACATTGAAAGTAATAAATCTATTTATGAAATTAAAGAAATGGCCAACCCAACTACAGGCCCATATGAAAACCCAAGTAAAGATATAAAAGATTTTCAAAAAGAATTGTTTATTGTTACTCAAGAAAAGGAATTTTTGATTGATGAAAAACTCAAAATATATGCTGTTACTAGGGTTTTTGTAGAAGATCAAGAGAACAAAGAAGAAACAAAAACAAAAACAGCAACAAAAATTGATAAAATTGTAATAAATTTATTTTCTTACGAAACAGATCTGGATACTATTAAAAAATTTATTGATACTATTACTGAAAATTATTTGAAAAGTATAGAAAATGAAAGATACAATAAAAAATTTATTTATACATTGTCTAAAACCAAATATGAAGATGCAAAATGGGAATGTTGGTCTGAATGTATATTTGAAAGTAGTAAAACTTTTAATAATTTATTTTTTAAAGGTAAAAGTGATATTATTTATAAGTTGGATTTTTTTATTAATAACAAACAATGGTATTATGACATGGGAATACCCTATACTATAGGCATTGGGTTGCATGGCCCTCCTGGTACTGGCAAAACATCCCTCATTAAATGTATAGCAAATAAGTTAAATCGTCATGTTATTAATTTATCATTAAAAATAATTAAAACTAAAAGACAACTAGATGATTTCTTTTTTGAAGATAGGTACAATAGTTGTAATAAAAAAGGAAGTATATCTTTTAATGAAAAAATAATTGTTATTGAAGATATTGACTGCATTGGAGATATTGTATTAAATAGAAACAAAAAAAATAAGAAAACATCTAAAAGTAAGGAAGATTTAAGTAAACTTACAACAAAGTCTAATGTAAATGTGGGTGAAGTTCTTAAAACTCTTGTTGAACAAAATAATGAAAATGAATTTAAAACTTGTAAACTCCAGATGGAAGAGGAACTCATTACTTTGGATGACATTTTAAATCTTTGGGATGGATTAAGAGAAACCCCTGGGCGTGTATTAATTATTAGTAGCAATTGTTACGAAGATTTAGATCCAGCTCTTATTCGACCAGGAAGAATTGATGTTACACTAGAACTGGGTAATCCAGATCATGAAATAATTGCCCAACTTTACAAACATCTTACTGGTAAAACAATTTCTGAAAAACAATTAAAAAAAATTAAACCAAATTTTTATTCACAAGCTGAAATTATCAATATGTACCTTAGTTGCAATAAAAATTCTGATCTATTCATTGAACGCATGTTATTAAATAAAAAATAAATTCGTTACTTTGACTTAATGCTAATATTGTAATATTTATAATATTAACAAATGATTCAAAAATATGTCGATAAATTAATTAAAAATTTACCAAAACAATCAAAAACTTGTCAAAAACTTGATATTGTATTTGATGGTGGAGCATTTAATGGAAGTTATTTAGTTGGTGCAGCCTATTTCTTAAAAAGTATGGAATCCAAGTCTTATATAAAAATTGAACGCATATCTGCATGCAGCGTGGGGTCCTTTGTTTCTCTCTTATATGTTGCAGATAGATTGGAAATATTTACAGATTTATATCAAATGTTGATGAATCATTTTAAAAGTAATCATCAACTTAACAACTTTGACGCTATTTGCAAAAAAATAGAACCAAAATTACCCAAAAATATTTGCAAATTAATGACTAATAAAGTATATATTACTTTTTATGACTTAAAGAAAAATAAGAAAATTGTAAAGCATAAATATAAATCATTGCAAGATATATTTGACACTATATACAAGTCATCATTCGTACCATTTTTAATGGATGGAAATATTTTACATAAAGGTAGATATTTCGATGGTGTTAGTCCTTTTATTTTCAAAAAAGAGACCGACAAAAAGATTTTATTTCTTGATCTATTTGGTTATGATAAAATCGGTAACTTACTGAATATTAAAAATGAAAAAACAAATTATCATAGAATTTTATCGGGACTATTAGATATTCACGATTTTTATATTAAACAATCAAATACTCATATGTGCAGTTACGTAAATGATTGGGGAATTTCAAATCAAACGCATTTTATTATTAAAAAACTTATTGAATATTTTGTCTTGCATTTTATTCGAGTGTATATATACATTAAAAATAATATACCCGATGTTTTTCATGAAAATATTATTTTCAAAATATTAGCCAAGATAATGAAAGATATTTACATTATTTTGATTGAAAATTATTGTTTCTAATACCACTTTTGGAAAATCCATGTAATTTATTTTTTTCTGAATGTACGATTTTTCTTTGTTTTTTTTGATTTTTTCATTCTTCTCATTTTCTTTGTTTTTTTCTTCCTTTTTCCACCTTGCGCGGTAAGAATAGCCATTCCTATATTTCCTGCCACACTTCCCAAAAAATAAAGTATATGACCTAACCCTTTTATCACATCAACTATGTCTATATTTTGCATTACTAACCAAAAATTTACATCATCAAGTGTAGACGATGTCATACCTGGTCTGTAACTTGTTTTTGCGCTACTCACAAGATCCTCACGCAAAGAACCTGTTGGATCTAATTGTTGGAGTTTACCATTAATAATTGTCAAAACGCCATTTAAATTAGATATATTTTGATTTATTACATCTTTTTTCATTGAAGCAGAACTATTTGGATCACTCAAAGATTTTTCATCCAAATATTGTAATCTGCTAAGATAAACATTATTCAAAACATATGTAATGATGTTTTTTTCTATTAATAATTCCCTGACAAACCCTATTCTATCATTTGGAAATTTTTCTTCTATTTTGTTTATATCGTAAGATTGTGATATTTTATTTGTTAAAATTGTCAATTGGTCATATTGTTTTTCTGTATAATAAAAACCCAATCTTTTTCCAACAAAACGTTGTGTGCTTCCTATAGGATCTCTCAATGCACCTTTTGCTTTATTTGCTAAACTTGAAAACATATATAATAAAAGTATATTAAATTTTATTATATTTTTTTATTTAACGCACAAAACTATATTTTATTTATTTTTCTTTGTTTTTGATTTTGAATTATAAGGATCAAAAAACTTTTCTTTTGTTGCACGTTTCGTTTTTCTTTTTCTCATTTTTCTCTCCTTTTTTTCTTTTTTATGGTTATTATTTGAAATTCCTCCTGGTTTATAAGAGAGAAAATATTCTTCATATGCTCGTGTACCTTTTTTATCTTTTAACTCTTTAAATTTTTGAGACTTTTCCGCTTTCATTTCTTCAACACTTTTTTGATGTCCATAACAAGTTATTGAAAAACGACGAAGGACTCCTTTTTGCTCTAATCTATTTTTTTGTTCAACATCAAATAAAAATTGTGACATACATAAAATGCGATCTGGATCAAAATAACCTCTATCCGCATACAAAAAGGCCAAATAAAAACTTAACATTGTATCTATTGTTGCAATTTTAACAACTTTACCATGAATATGAACATTATTATAACTATGGCACCCAGCAGGTTTAAAAATAAATGCAATTGTGTCTTTACCTACAATTATTTCATAATGAACAGGAATTACATCGCCGATTTCATCATGTTTAACAATTTTAACATTATTTACATTAATATCTTTTAATCTCTCTTTTACAATTTCGGCCGTTGTTTCTGGATCATTTGAGAGAACATCAAAATCAGGAATTTTTTCAAATTTTTTCTGCAAGTTTCTTGGCATGTATTTGGAATAAATAGATAATGCATATCCTCCAAAAAATACTACACCTTGATTTATAAATGTATCTTTCACATTATCATAAATATTATTTTTATAATCTTCACCATTTATTTTAGTTGCAAATTCTCTCTGAAAGTTTATTGTTGCACATTGTTTTCCTACCAAAGGATAATGTTTATTTAACAATGTCAAACGTTTTAATATTTTTTCCCAACGATCTGTATCTCCCGCTGGTCTAGATAATTCTAAAAACATTGACATTCGTAAATAATTTGGAGGTGTATATAATATACCTGCAACTCGAATAGATTCTTTTTTAATAGAGTCAAATAATTCTTTTGGTAAATAAGTTATGTCTGCTATTGGAATAAAATTTACAAATACTTTAAATGTTCCTGCATGTTGACCACTTTTTGCTTCAACTTCTGTATAACCCCTTTCATAAAATACATCAGCCAATTCTTTTGCGTCTTCTAAAGAATTGGGGCTAAAAAAATCGTAATCAGGGATTTCAACATCTCTATCATAAAATTGGTCCTCTTTTGGCAAAATATTGTTTATTGCTGTACCACCATAACAAATTAAATTTTTTCTTCTTATAAAATTTTCTACAATAGTTATCATTTCTTGAATTTCTGGAGTATTTACGTTTCTTTTTCCTATTTTTTCTTGTGCTAAATCAACAGCACTTCGTAAAACTGCTAATTCACATTCATTAAAATTCATAGATTTATCACATTGTTTTGGGACTTTCATTCGTATAGTTATATTATACGAATAAAAATATCTTTTTTTCAAATTAATTTAAACATTGAAGCTATAATAATCCTTGCTAATTGTTCTTGTAGCATAACTTAATTCTGGTTTTTGAGGTGTAGGAGCAGGTACAGTAACTGGAACGTAACGCAATCTTTCTGGTTTTAAAACAAAGGCATATCCTGCTTTGTCAAAAAATGCAGTATTTTCTTCTAAAAATAGATCTACTTGCTGATAACGCATTGCCAACATTTGCGTTCCTGTTTCTCTTACCAAAATCGTACTCATATTTGGTGGATTAATACCAACATCTGGCATTCCTATTGTCATATTTCTTTTATTATATTCAATCAACTCATTTACATCAGGAGCTTGTTTAATATCTGTATAGTGCAATGCACGCATAAACATTGAGTTACTGGTCATATTAACGTATTCTTGAAAATGTTCACTCTCCATAAAAGAAGTATTTGTTCTATCTACAATAATAATTACTTTACCAGCCAAAGTTAATAAAGGTACATCTCCTAAATTAGTTTTGTGATTTTCGAAACTATAATCTTTTCCTAATAGGATTGAGTTGTATGATTTAAAAATATTTGCAAAATTTTCATACATCTTTGAATTTGAACTTTTTATTCTTAAATGCACGACAACTGGGTCTTGAGGGTTAGGGCAGGTGCTATTTGAAAAAGCATAATTTTGAATAGTATACATTACATCTGAAAATTTTACCGAATTATATGTTTCCTTAATGAAATAACTATCTTCTGTTGATGTTGCTACGACTGGTTCATTATCGAGCGAATAAATTTCAAAATCTAAACCACGAACTCCTTGTTTAATCAGATTTTTCAAATTACAAATATCAACAAAATCATTTTTATATGATCCTCCACTGCAAGAATTATAAGCCGATTTAATATAATAATCTTTAAATGTATATCCACATTGAGGATCACCTGAATTTATTGAACGCAAGTTTCCATCAACTTTGCTATAGAGAGAATCCATGAACGAACATTCTCTCGCTTCCAATCTTCTCATGTAAAAAAAATAACATAACATCAAAATGATTATTAAAAGAATCATAAAAAATATCATTTTTGACACA
>Ga0214921_10003556_pt1 | contig 23713 bp, 21 predicted proteins | sample LL1505_MetaG_FD_177992 | JGI IMG/M metagenome (GOLD analysis project Ga0214921, IMG submission 177992) | Freshwater microbial communities from Lake Lanier, Atlanta, Georgia, United States - LL-1505 | ecosystem: Environmental > Aquatic > Freshwater > Lake | place: USA: Georgia | collected...
AGTAATTTATTATAAGTAATTTATTATTGAAATGAGTGGAAGAGACAATAAAAGAGGTTGAGACACCATATAAATTTATGCGTCTCAATAATAATATTTCTTATGTCTAAAATATCTTAGATTGCTAATATAAATGGTAATATAACCAACATTCTTTTATATACCCGCTATAAAATGTTTTATAATATAATAATATTGAAAAATACCAGAAAAACTAATAATATAAGTACTAATAAAATATTGGTAATGTAAGTAATTTTATAGATAAGTAATTTTAAATAAGAAGTAATTTTAAATGTGTGTCTAGAAAGAAAAAGAAAAAAATAAAAAAAGTAAGTAATGATATTGTATATAATTTTCTATTTAATATATAATATTACAAAGTATTATAATGTTATCATTAAAAGCAGGAACACCGATTGCAATTATAAATAATAACCCTAAGAAGAAGATTTATTATAAAGAAGCAAGTAAAGATGAGGAACCCGAATTAGATACTACAACAGAACAAAAAACAAAGATATTTAAGAAATGCTTACAACGTGATAAGAAATTAAAGAAAACAGAAATAGATGAACTAGTAAGAAATTATAATAGTGGTATTACTGAATTAGATGATAGAACAAAAAACCGACATTTACAAAATGGCATAGACTATGTAAATAAATCTTTAAAACGATTTCTAGATTTTGGAAAAGATACCGAAATCTTCCCAATTATCACTGAAGATTCCTATAGAATGCTTATCACTGGAGGCTCTGGTAGCGGTAAAACTCAATTTGTGGGTGAATTTCTTAAAGTAAATAAGGTAAAAAAGGGTGCAGGTGTTTTTATGTTTTCACCCTTTGAAGATGATGTATCTATAAAATTGAAAAATATGATTTACATAAAATTGGAAAATTATGAAAAAGAATATGATAAACCATTTGAACTGGAAGATATCCCAAAAGGTAGTGTATGTATATTTGATGATATTTTTACATATAATAAGAATTACCGTCATTATTATATTGAGTTAATGCAGACATTAATGGAACGTGGGAGACATTTAGGGGTTTCTTGTATAAATATTCAACATAATGCATTAATGGGACACGAAGGAAAGATAGTATTACGTGAAAGTATGTATTATGTTGTATTTGGTAGATACAATATGCGAGATGCTAGGGTATTATTATCTACTTATACAGGAATGACAAAAGAAAATATAGAAGAATTATTGGATACTGATTCTAGATGGCAGTTTGTAAAAAAATCTGTTCCTAGTTATTTTATTACAAATTCAGTTGTTTGTTTATTTTAAAAAATTAATTCTTTCTAGACACAACTTTTTATTTTCATTTATAAATTAATTTAAAGATATTTTAAATATTGTATATATATAAGAAGATGGATACAGAAATAAATCAGAGTTTAAATAAATTGTCAATGGATGTGAAAGATTATAGAAAGAGTTATTATGAACGTAATAAAGATAGAATACGAGCAGTAAATTTAGAAGCATATCATAATAATAAGGATAGACGAACAGAACTAAGTAAATTATACTATTCAACACATAAGGAACAATTATTGGAAGACAAAAAACAAAAGACAAATTGTGAATGTGGCGGATGTTATACGAGAACTAATAAGAAAACACATTTAAATAGTGTAAAACATTTAAAATTTACAGAAAAACAAAATAATTGTTAATTGTTAATTGAATATTTTTTCTTTTTTATTTTCTTAATATAGAATAACTATAATAAAATAACATTTAAGAATGTCAAATATTGCATTAGTCCCAAATATCTATTATGAGGCCCGCAATTTTAATCCTACTACGCAACCTGTACCAGCAACACAAGATGAAGCATTAATTTATCCATTATTGAGGGATGCTAGTAAATATCAAGTGGGAGTAGCCAAAGCAATAATTCCTCTATCTCAAGTACCATTAACCCAATCAAATTTGCCATTAAAAGGGTATCAAGTAGGAATTCAACAGGGCACATACTCTGGTACAGCATATGTTAGACAAGTTAATAGTAATACTGATAATTATTTATTTACATCTTCGGGATTAGTTATTACAACATCAATTTATACATCAACTGGAACTACTTTTGATTCAACTACGGACGTTTCACCATTTATGAACTATTTATATTCATTTGTTGTAGATAATTATTTGAATTTGTATTGTGCTGGTTCTTCTAGTAATCCCAATAATGCTGATACAATATATATTATTGGTGTTGATGGTTCGCTTTTACAAACATTAGCACTTAATAATGTATCATCAATATTTATAAATCCGGCACAAACACTATTTATTGCAGATGGAACAGAAACGGGGGGAACTATTCAAGTATACAGTAATGAAAATTCCGCTAATAATGTGAATTTATCATTACTTACTGTTATTGATAAAGATTTTGCAAATAATCAACTAACAAATGTTGTATTTGTAGTAGCAACACTAGATAGAATAATAGTCGGACACGATACAAATATACTTACTTATTATAATAATCCTTTATTTACAGCAATTACAGATTATACAGTACCACTAGTCGTTCAATTTACCGCAGCAAATGTTTTGAATGGTGATGATATTTTAATGACTGCTGACTCTGTATTATTAAATGATACATTATATGGTGTTCTAGCATCAGGGGCAGTTGCTAATATTGAAACAAATACAACATTGACTGGATTAACGGCGGCAAGTGCTATGGCTTGCACTAATAATGGTTATGGTTTCGTTGCTGGTAGTAATTCAAATACATATAATTTAACATTACCAATTGTACCTGTTCAAAATTTTACACAAGTTAATACAATAACCGCTATAGTTTTGACAGTAGCAAATAAAGATGGATTATATGCAATTGGCACAGGAGCAACCCCAAATTTTAGTGTATGGGATAGTACAGTTTCTAAATATTATACGTGTAATACAAATTTCAAAATTGGTGCAAATAATATAATTTCAATGGATTATAATGTAAATACTGATAAGGCAGTTGCAGTTGATAGTAATCATAATCTTTGGAAATCAAATGTGCCAATAATGCCATATAATTTGATGTATTGGCAAAATAACAATCAAGTATTAACATTGGGTGCTTCTCCAAATAATATAAGCGAAGGACAGATAACAGCACGACAAGTAAATAATATAGGTATTGCCAATATTTATGGTATAGCACAATGGGGTGCATATGTATACACAATTGAAGGTGTCCCAGGTTCTCAAGTTATAGTGCAACGTAGTTTTACAGATTTTGGTTTAACATCTACTGGAACAACTTATAATTTAGTGGAAACAGCAGGAACAATAAAGCAAATTTGCGTGTTTAATACATTTCTATGTGTTTATGATGGTACTAATACTCTACGTATATATACATTAGGAACGAACACTCAATTACATAATTCAGGCAATACATACGCAAATACAGTTTATTTTTCTATGTACTCGCTAGATAATAATGATAATTTATTAATTGCTGCAGATACTATTCTAGGTGTTGCAAATATAAGTGCATTTATACCTGTAGGAGCAATATATACAGCACCAACAAATATTATTGGTTGTTGCACTAATATTGGCGATACTTCACCAAATGGATTATATACAACTTTTACAATTACTGGTGGAACTAATGGTTCTCTTTTGAAGCAAGTATGGAATAATGGATATAATGGCGTTGCATCAAGCACACAAATTGCCACATCAGGTGCTACAACTGGTTATAAACAAATTTTCTGTAATCCATACCAAGGTATAATATATGGTATTACTGGTTTTTCTTCGGAATATGACGGAACAGCATCTCTATATGCACAGAATAATAATTATGCTTTAGCATATATAATGAATTTTGGTTATGGAGGCGATTTAGTTAATTCTGGTTTCTATTTACCTAATAATGCATCTAACCCATATGCATGGACTCAACAAACAAGTAATATACCACTAAAAAGTGTTTGTGTTAGCCGTAATGATTCAAATACATTATATGGTATTTCAAATACTAATAGCACAACATATAGTGGTTCATTATTAAATAATTCAATTACATTTACACAAATATCAGCATATGCATCACAAACATATAATTATATATCTACAACAATTAATACAAATAATATAGTAAATAGCACTTTACGAACATTTACGATTAGTAGTCAAGCACCAATAGCAACATTAGGTGTGCCAAATCAAAAAATATTTGCAATAGGTGCAAATGAAATTAGCCGTGGTGGTTCTTTCTTGGTTCCTACTGGTGCTACTAAAACAATAACAAGTTATACACCTACATTAACTGTTAATTATATTTTCTTATTTACTGGTGAAACATATTTATTTGTAAAAAATGGTGAAGATATCGATGCAGGTGCAGTTAGTATTTTTTCTTATAGTGTACTTATAGATGCTATTAATGCTGCTTTCGCCGAAGCATATACACGATTACAAGTTAATAATTCAAACCCACTTACAGAAGCACCCAAAATAAGCCTTAATTATTCAACTGGGATATGTACTTTAACTTATTCCCAAGATTATACAACATCTGCATTCACTGCAAATCCTACTAATGGTATTCTATTTAATTCTCTATTAACACAATTAATTTATTTTTCTCCAAATATTCCAAGCACAAACCCGGCATTTGCAGATTATGGATTAAATATAATTGGCTTGCCTGTTGGTTCTACATCATTTACACAAACATCAGGCACTATTTATCAATTCAATCAACTAGATAAAATAGGAATTCAAAGTAATACAATTTTTGTTTCTGATAGTTATTTTGGCAACAATCAAACTAATAGAATTATCACTACAATAGATGTGCCAACTGCAGCGAATATAGAAAATTTAGGAACGGTACTCTATTTTCAGCCCCAATTCATGAGGCCTTATACTTTAGCCTCTACTAATGCAATTGATAGAATTCAAATTCAAGTTCTTTATCAATATCGAGATTTCTCAACATATCAACTAAATATCGGTTCAGGCCAAAATTGGAGTGTGTTATTAGATTTTATAAAAAAGTTTTAATGTAACATAAAAATAAAAAAATAATTCTTTCTAGACAACCTTTTTTTTTTCATATTAAAAAATAGACAAAAATAATTATTTTATTTTGTAATTTTTTCGTTAAATAAAAATATTTATAAATAATAAGTTATAATATATTAATAAATCAATATTCAAAATGGCTGCCAATGCTACTGCCCCCAAACTTATTTTAGATAACCGTGTGAATGTTTCTGATAGTTTCGACCAACTCATTAACTACTCAGGTGTTAATGTCAATGTTTTTGAAATTAATCCCGATGGCGCTAGCCCATATACTAGCCAAGTGCTTTATAATAATATTGTAGTTCCTAATATTTCATCTACTCTAGTAAGCCGAAATATCCGCCATCGTTATGATTGCACTATTTCATTTGATAGAACTAATGCCAATAAACCTATTTTTGCTGGTGTTAATGATGGTTATCTTCAAGGCGCAGGTGGTACTTCAGTTGACCCAACTATTTCATATTCATCTAGTTCCGTTCAACCGGTTGATACTGTTTTACGTGCCCCATTTCCTCTACAAAGTATTTGCGATTCTGTGTCTCTTACTATTAACAGTGGAACTAATACACTCAATAGCCGTCAAATCCTTGATCCTATCTCTCGCAAACTTGATAAGAAATATTTAATGTATCAGCAATCCGAATGCCCTACCCAACTAGATAATCTTGTTAAACTTGCAACAGATAATGGCCTTTTTGTTGGTTCCGCTGCTCTTCCAATTGCTAACCAGGCCAATTGGGCTGCTGTTGTTACTGCAACACCTCAAATTACAGTTGCTGTTAATGGAGTAAATGTTAGTTATTATCCAGGTGGAACAGTTGCACCAGCAATTGGCACTGTTTTACAACTTGTTGCACCTGTTGGATATACTGCACTATGTGCCGTTCAATTTGCTTATGTAAATGCTGCTGCACTTCCAAATTTAGGTCAAATTTTTCTTTATCAACAAGTAGGAACAGTTAGTAATCAACCACTTTCAAAATATGAAAATTCCGCTGGATTTTCACGTGCTTCTTTCCTTCCTACTTCTGTTTCTCTTTCTGGAAATATTGTTTCTGTTAAGTATAATGTTGTAGAACAAGTGTGTATTTCTCCTCTTACTTTGTTTGATAATGAAACTTTTCTAGCAAATATTAACACGCTTTCGTTGCTCTTTAATTTTAGTAATATTTATGATATTATTTATTGTGCTAATCCTGCAGCACTTACAAATATCGTAGGAGTTGCAGCTGGTGGTATTCAAATTAGCAATGCAAAATTGCTTCTCACTTATATTCAATGTAATCCTGAAGTAATGACAATTCCTCGTGCTGTATCTTATAATTATGAAAATGTTGTATATTTTTCAAAAACCCAAACTCCACTAGGTGCTTCAATTGCAAAAGATTTATTTCAATCTGATACAGTAAGATTTCAATGTATGCCTTCTATGATTTACCTATTTATGAGAAACTCAGTATCAGCCCGAGTAGCAACACAAACACAAACTTTTTACCAGGTAGGACAAGGAAGTTCATCAACTGCATCTGCTGGTCTTGCAATTAATATTGGAAATCGTACTGGTCTCCTTGCTTCTGCAAGCCCTCAAACTCTCTTCCGTATTTCACGTTCTAATGGATATAATGGCAATTTTGACGAATGGCAAAATTCCGGCGGGGTCATAATGTTAAACCCGGTAAAAGACCTAGGCATAGACCCTTCCCTCGACACTCTACCTCTTGAAACTGGTTCAGTCAATTTTCAATTTAGTTGCTATTTTAATAATAGTAATTTTGCATATTCTAATTCATTACCAGCTGGAACAGTTGTCCCTGTACCCGAACTGATGATTGTCAGTGTATATGCTGGTATTGCTACTATTACTACCGACCAATGCATGTTTAGCCTTGGTTCTCTTTCTGGAAATGAAATTAATGCTGTTCTTTCAAAGGCTGGTAAATCTGGTGCAATGCTTTCTAGTGAAAATGTAGAACCCACAATTCAAGGTAAGGGACTTTTTGCCAAGGGAAAACATATTCTAGGTAAAATGGCTTCTTCTAATCGTTCCCCAATGAAGATGTAAATAAATAATTAATTATCAGTAAAATAATAAATAGTTTTTTCCATTTTTTTATCTTTTTGAATAATAAGTAATTACAAAAAAATAGTATTCTAAAATGCCAACAAGTTATCAAATGTTTGTTAAAAAGCACATGGCCTCAATTTCAGGAAGTCCAAAGGAAAAAATGGCAAAAATCGGTAAAATGTGGCGTGAATCAAAAGAAGGCACAAATGATGCAGGTGAAAAACCAAAAAAAACAACTAGAAAGTATACACGAAAACCAAAAGGCGGTGAATTATCAGATGATGTATTATCAGGTGCAGGAATGATTGGTGATTTCTTTAAGAAAGCCGGAACCGCTGGTTTAAATCTCGCCAAAACTCAAGGTCAAAAACTTGTCAAAACACAATTAGAACAATTCAAGAAAGACCCATTAGGATATGCCAAAAATGCATATTCACTTGGCAAAATGGCAGTTGATAAAGTAAAAGAATTAAAAGGCGGTGAATTGACAGCAGCACAGAAAAAGACAATGAAAGCAAAACACCGTAAATTTGCAAAATTAAGTGGTGGTGCTATTCCTTGGAATTGGGAATATCTTGACCCATCCCGTGGTATTTCAGAACAACTAGAAGATTATTATAAACAAGGTAAAGTATATGTAAATCCATTAGGTAAAGCAACATTGGCACAAGTTGGAGGCGATGAACAAACACTGCAATACAATCATAGATATTGGGATGCAAAAGATGAAGGCCAAAGACTTTTAAATGCAGTTCAGGTTGATAATCAACGCAGAGCAGATGAACCGTCGGCGGCCGAAAGAATTGCCACTGGTTTAGTTGGTTCTGTTGCCGAAGGCGTTACAAAAGGGGCAATGGGTGGCAGACTTAATCAACGTCGTAGGCGCACAATGCATGGTGGTAAAGCACTTATTAGTGGTGCTGGTATGGGTGGCGGTGGAAGTCCTGGTGGTGCCACATTTTCTGGTGCTGGTATGTCTGGTGGTAATGTTCTTATTAGTGGTGCTGGTATGGGTGGTGGTGGAAGTCCTGGTGGTGCCACATTTTCTGGTGCTGGCATGGGTGCTGGTGTTGATGATGATTGCCATTATGAAATGCGTAGTGCTGTAGGATATTAAAAACCTATTGTATTATAAAATAATGGGCTTAGTTTTTCTTCTATTGGTTTTACTTCTTCAATAGGTTTTTCATCTAATGGTTTTTCTTCTATTGGTTTTTCTTCTAATGGTTTTTCAACTGATTTAATAATTTTTTCTTTTTTTTTATAAATCTTATCTGGATGGTTTTTTTGAAATGTTTCAAAACTTTTTTTATTGTATTCTTTTCTTTTTGCTTTAAATGTTTCGTCATTTTCCATCATATCTTTATGATAACTACGCATGTATTCATTATGTTTTTCTTTTTTTGCTTTTATTTTCTCATATTGTTTGTCTAAAGCATCTATATTTATTAATTCTTTATTAAATTCTTTATCAAGTTTTCTACGACTTTCAATATATTTTTTAAAAGTTTCTGAATTCATTCTAGACAAACAATTTATTTTTTACTCTTATATTAAAATAATATTTTTTAATTAAATAAAAAAACAATAAAAAATATATCATTCTATAATAAATAATAAATTTATAATGGAATCAAGTCTCAATAGTTCTCTTGTACCTTTAAATAGTGGAGGTATTTTTATAGGTGTTTGGGAAAAGGTATTATATGCAACAGCACAAATAACATTACTAACAGATACAACAAGCCAAATTATATGCTATCAATCCTTAAATAAACAACAAGTCCAAACAACAACATTTAATGTTTCCGCAAATCAATATTTTACTTATAATGTTAATCTTAATTTACCTTATGTATATTTTACAGTTAGAAATACATCACCAAATAACCAAACATTATTAAATTTTAGCACTCTATATAAAAATATTTCAGATAATAATAAAGGTTCCTTGCAAATATTTAATGATTCATCACCAACTGGAACAGATGGCGTTTCTCTACCCGTATTCCTTAATCAAAATTCTGCAAATATTACGTGTTTTGGTAATGTTGATGGTGCAACAATTTTGACTTTACAATTAAGTAATGATAATTTTAATTATTATGATTCTCAATATTCACTTACAACAACTGCCGGGCAAGACTTCGGGTTTTCTGTGCCTGCCTCGAGTATTAAATACTGTAGGTTAAAATCTAGTTCTGATGTATATATAACAGCATTTATAAATTATTCGTGATTGATTTGAGATTTTATTTTATTTAATTCTCTATATTGTTTGTTGTATTCTGATATCTTTGCTTTATTTAATTGTCTATAAAGTTTCTGCTTTTCATTTTTTTTATCTTTATTTGCTTTATCATAAAGTCTCTGCTTTTCATTTATTTTATCTTTATTATCTTCTCTATACTGCTTCCTATTTCTACCTGCAATAATTTTATTTACACAAATATCGTTATGCAACTTAATATAATAACCTTCTCTGGCATTCAGTTGTTCTTTACGCTCACAAGGGAAATCTTCAATTAATTCAATACGTGTTTCTCCTAGTTTGAATAATTCAAAACTTGTTATATAAATATTACCCCCATTTAAACTTTCTCTATAATTTCCCTTATGTTTTGCTAGTCTTTTGCATAATGATTGGCACGTACTACCAATATATATTTTATCAGTTAAATCACTTACGATTTTATAAATTCTTCCATTTTTATAATCCATTTTACTATTTAATACTCTTTATTGCTATATCTTTAAGTTGTTTTTAATTTTATTCTAGATTACCAATTTTTTTTTATTCTTTTTTATCTTTTAATATATTAAATAATAAAATGAGTTCTCTGTTTCTTGGTGATTATTTAAATGGCAACAACAACGGCTTACTGTTAGGTAGTATTAATCTAATAGGCGGAAATACTGGAGGAATCGGACCCACAGGCAGTCGAGGTGATACTGGTGATAGTGGACCCACAGGCAGTCGAGGTGATACTGGTGATAGTGGACCCACAGGCAGTCGAGGTGATACTGGTGATAGTGGACCCACAGGCAGTCGAGGTGATACTGGTGATAGTGGACCCACTGGAGATATTGGAACACAAGGCGCACAAGGATTTAATGGGGCAACCTCAACTACTATAATTCCATATTCTGGAACACCTACAATTACACCTACAAGCGTAAACTTCTTTAATCCTAACGATGAAGTAGTAACACGAGAGTTTTTAAATATAGCCGTAAATAGCATTTATTGCCAAGTTCAATTAGCATCATTGGCAGTAAACGGAAGCCGATATTTCATTCAATTCGTTGATACTACAACAAACCGTATAATGTATTATGATGTATATAATCAAGTTGGAAGTAATCGTATTTCACTATTAACTGGTGTTGGTTCTACGGTATTTACATATACAGGTTTTAATAATGATGATATTCTAACAGCCTATTTCGACGGTGTGAAACTCAATACATTAATTAATGGAGTTCTGGAAAACCAATATACAATAACACCACCAAATCCCATTCAATTAGATATTGTTTATTTACCTACTGGAGGAGATACAAGTCAATTAACTTTACCACTTATTTATTACTACCCTACAGGATTGAATGGTTCTATCGGTGCTACTGGTTCAACCGGTTCATTCCAGTTCAATATTGCTAGTAACTACGTTGTATATTCAAATGGAACTGGTGCAACAGGTAGCGCAGATTTACAACATAAACCAAATACAGGAGTAATAACAGTCAATGAAAATCTAAGTTATACTAGTAATTATCCTATAGCAATAGAAGCAGGTTTTAGTGATGCTAATTATACAACAGCATTACTGGCTCAAAGCAAAAGTGATGCTGATGGGGCAAGTGTATCCGTATTATTAACAAATGATTTGGGATCTGATTCCGCTTATTATGGAGGTTTAACGATGTTTTCTAGCACAACAAATCCTCAATATTCTCAATTCGCTAGTATGCCTAACGCTATATCATTAAATAGTCAATCGGCATCTATTGTGGTATCTCCTTGGAATGGACAACAAGCAGGAACATCAGGTCAGAATGATAATATATTTCTAACATATAATGGCGGTTCTAAAGCACACTTTATAAATCATTATGGCAATCTAGTTGTTGGAGCTGATAATGCAAATTATAGCGGTTCAACATATGGCGGTGATGATGGAGGAAATGATAAGTTCTTAACATCCAACGGAAATGGAGGTATGAAGTGGACTTCAGTAAATGATTTAAAAACGTTGCTAGGATTACCACCATAAATAAATATCTAATTCTATAATAATAAAAAAATTATAAAATGATTGATTCAGTAGCATTAACAGCCCTACTCACTTCAATAGGAAGTCTGGCCATATCCATTTTAACTCATATCAAGCACTCAAAGTGTTATGGAATCGATATTACAACAACAGAAAGCCATACACCTACTATACAAACACCAGAAGAACATTTTAATTATGGTAGTATGATTGAAAGTGTATCTAGACCACCAACACCAAATCATTTAAAAATTAGTAATCCTATACCAATACCCAAACAAGATGAAAAAATAACAAAATACAATACATTATGAAAAAATAGGACATAAGAAATATTATTATTGAGACGCATAAATTTATATGGTGTCTCAACCTCTTTTATTGTCTCTTCCACTCATTCCAATAATAAATTACTTATTATTATTCCTTATAATTATAAGGTGTCTCAGGTGGTGTCTCACCGAGGTTTTTCTCTCTTTCTATTGGTTTTTATTTATTATTTTATTATATAGAGACACTAGAGACAAGAAATAAATAAAATAAAATAAAAATAATAAAAATACTAAAAATTATAAAAAATAGATTTCTATAGGAATAGTATAAAAAGTAAAAAAAAGTATCAAAGCCGTCTCTACCGCCCATTTATGTTGTCTCTTCACCGGAGACACTGAGACACCGAGACACCATATATTATTCTTGTAAAACGTAATAATATTTAAAAGAATGATTGGAATGATTTTTTTGGGTCATTACGTGATATACCGACTTCTTGCAATAATGCTCCACCTTCTACTTTTTTTTCTTTTTTTAGTTCTAATCCTTCGCCCTCTGCAGATGATGCTATTGCTTTTTTAGTAGTCTTTTTTGTAGATGATTTTAGAGAAGTAGATTTTTGAGTTAATGATGGTAATGGTTTTCCAAAAATTTTATATGCATCTTGCCAAGTGCTTGCATTATCTAAAGCCTTTAAAAATTCTGTTTGTCCTCTAATACTTGATTTTGAAAAACTTGTAATCATATCTGCCGATTGACTAACTTTCAAACGTTTTAATTCTTTTTTTAATGTTTGTAAATTTGAATCAATTATTTGATTTAATTGTTCTTCTGATAATTTTTCTTTTTTTGCAATTCTTTCATTTTCTGATAATGGGTCTTGTTTAGCAACTTCTGCCAAAACATCTTCAAAAGTTGGTGGTGCATATGCTGGTGGTAAATCACCTTCATCTGCTTCTGCTGGTGCTTTTGCTTTTGCTTTTGCTTCTGCTTCTGCTTCCGCTTCTGCTTCCTTTGCCTTTTCTGCTTTTGTTTCCTTAGGTATCTTTGGAGGTAGTTTTGATGTATCAGATTTTTTTAATATATCCAATAATTGTTGTTTTTCTTTTATTGTTTTTAATACTGCAAATTGTGATGCTATCTGCTTTTGCACGTCTGGATCATTTATTTTATCTTCCAAAGTATTAATAAAATCTGCCTGTATTTGTAGTTCTTTACGTTCTTGTTCTTGTTTTTCAGATGGTAACTGTTCGCGTGCAAATGCTTCTGGCTTCAATGCCTTAATTAATTGATAAAATTCTGGTGGGAGTTGAACTTCTTTTCCTTTTCTTTCTTCAACTGCTTTTCTTTTCTTTTCTAGAATATTAGAAATATCAACACCACGTTTTTTTAGTAGTTCATTATATTCTTTAATTTTTGCAATACTTGTTCCGGAAGCATATTTTTTATTCAAATAATCCAATGATTTTGGCTGACGTTCTGCAGTGTCTTTCAATTCCTTTGCAAGTTTTTTTGAAACTTTACTAGGGATTTCAACAACTAAAGGTTTCTTATCACCTCGTAATTTACGTTTTAAATCTTTTGTAGATTCTATAGCAATCTTTGGTTTCTTTTTAACTAATTCTATTTCCTTACGAATTGGGGCATTTTTTCCCTTTTGCTTGGTAAAATATATAGTTTGTTCTTTTGACATTTTATATACTATTTATTGTTATTATTATAAGCAAACAAAAAAATAAAACAAAACAAATTATTAAAAATTAATTCAATATCCTAAATCAATATTTTCATTAAATAATCCAAATCCTGTTATTTTTCTACCAACAGCTGCAATATCAGTCAAACCAGTTAATCCAGCACGTAACGCTGGATTCAAACTTTTTTCTACTAATTCTTTAGTATCTTGTTTTACAAAATTTAATATATTAGGATTTGCCAGATTATTTGCTTGTAATAACTTGCTTATATAATCTTGGCAATTATTAGTATTAAAATCATATACCCAGATATTATCACCACCTGCACGAACTGTATTATCAAATACTTGTCCGAATGTTAATGAATTAGCAGTATATGGAACTTGCATTACATTATTAGGGTCATTTGTAAAATCCTGACTAGATGCACTTCTAAATCTTACTGTCTCATTTCTTTCAGTTAAAGCAAACTTAATTTTACCATTATCTAGATAAGTCATTAGAACATATAAATGAAATAATTTGTCATAAGGTTGATTATTTAAATTAGCATTCCATTTTCCAAATGATGCTAGATTAAGAATTTTATTAAATACACTTGCTATTGGAACTCTAACAACCATTATAGAATACATTGGAATATTTTTTACTGAATCATAAAATGCTTTATCACTTCTAGATAAACTCTTTCTAGCGCCACCAAATAAATTGAGTAGAAACCCTGAACCCTCTACCGATGGATTGGCATTTTTCTTGGATTTATGAGGCATAGTATATAAAATAAATATATTATAATAACATAAGAAAATAAATGCCACAAAAATATTACTTGTATGAAAGTGATAAACCTAATAAAAAATTCTATATTGAATATGTCAATCCAGAAACACGAAGAATTAGAAAAATCTATTTTGGGGCTAGTGGGTACAACGATTATACATTATTCCCAAAGAATGAAAGAGATTCACGAAAAGAAAGATATTTAAAAAGACACCAGAAAGAAGATAATACTAACCCAACTAAACCATCTTTCTATGCTACTAATTTATTATGGAATCTACCAACATTAAATGCTTCTATTAAAGATACTAATAAAAGATTTGGTATTAAGATTATTAAAAAATTTTAGTTTTTTTTATTTTTCTTTCTAGACACACATTTTATTTTTAACCTTAAGAAATTTTTATATATATTTAGTATGTAATAGGCAGATATTATATGATTTCTTAGATATATATATGTTTAATTGTCGTTATATAAATTTATATAATGATAAAAAGCATATATAAACACTAAGAAATATTAAAATATCTACTAATATTACAAAATTATATATAAAATTCTTTCTTATATATTCAAATTCTATAGGAAACATTATTATAATTTCTTAATATATTAAAATAACTTAAATATATAATAAATATTATTTTAAATTTCTTATTATAAATTAAAAGATGGAAAAATATGAAACCCCAGAATCACATCTAAATTTAATTAAACATATTTTATATTTTATAACAGACTTACTAGACAAACATAATATTAAATATTTTATAGATGGTGGCACATTGTTAGGTGCGATACGTAATAAGGATATTATTAAACACGATGACGATGCAGATATAGGAATACTTTATAAAGATTTCTTTTGTAAATTGCCTAGCATATATAATGAAATTAAAAATCATAAAGTAATTATAAATGATGTTGAATATTATTTAAATATTGATAATAAATATCCAACATTAACAAAAATATTTATTCAGGGGTTATGGGGAAAATCAGATTATGGCAAAATTATTGGAACACCAACAATTGATATTTTCTGCTGGCAAAGTAAGAATGATATTATTGAATTGTATTGTCCTAAGCAAAGAAAGCAATTTAAAAATTGTTATTATAAAAAATCAGAAATGTTCCCATTAACTAAATGGGAATTTGGAAATAAAAATTTATATGGTGCAAATAATCCATTAGGATATTTATTTAGATATTATGGTAATGATTGTTTGAAAGTAATTAAAGTAGATATGAGATTAGAAGAACATTGTTTAAATAAAATATCAGAATCAATTAATTAAGAAATAATTTTACAATACATATTACCCATATATTTATCCGCTAACTTGAATAATTCCTTATGATGTAATTCTTCCGATTCTTGTAAACCCTCTTTAGGATTCTTAAACATATAATTAATACAAGCATGGAGGAAGCCTGCTACCTGTACACCAGTTGGATTTGCTATTTTGAACCCTAGCCTTTTCACATCACTAACAGAAAGAACAGAACCACACCACATTTTCTCTCCATTATCAAATTTCATTAATGCTCCTATGGAATCCCAACCATCATTTGTAATATCATCTAATTCTAGAACGTAATAGTTTGGTAATGGTTTATAATCATTTTTCCTTAAGTTATCTAAACTTTTTAAACTAGCATCACAACTTCTATATACATACATAATTGTTGGTGAATGAGGATAAAGAAATTCTGATAATGAATATATTTCGGCATGTGGAATCAACGCCCCAGTGTATGTAAATGGTTTTCCGTTATGATCTAATGTTATTGAATCACGTTCAACATTCATTCCCCTATCTGGTAAAAATCTAATATTTGGTGCATTGCCTTCATCAGGAACTATTACTTTTGTTTTAATCTTTTTTAAATCTTCGTCGTTTAATGATAACATGACATTATCGGCTGCTTCTAGCATATATCCATCGGCAGACCACGAATTAATAAATTTAGATTTTGTAGGCTTAATATTTGTTTTTTGGCTATCATATTCTGCTATAATAACTTCTTTCAATCCTAAATCTTTAGCCAATTTTGCATAATTACCTTTTATTATTTTCTTGCCTTTCATTTTTGCATATTCTCTAATACCACGTTTAAAAAATGCCTGTATTGCTCCGGGATTAAAACCCACATTAAGAAATCTTGATTTTGTAGTGTCTTTCATTACTTCTTCTGCCAATATATCACGATGTAGTAATGTATTTTCTTTAATATCATTATATGTTAATTCTCCAGTATGTTTTTTGTTTGCTGATTCATAATTTTCTATACTAGTATTAATGTAAAATGAACCTTTTAATTTACACCATTTTAATAACATTATTGTATCCACATTTACTGATAAATCTATAATTAATGTTTTGTCATCTGCATCTTTCAATAATGTTTTATGATTTTGTAGTGTAACTGCTTTCTGTATATATTTTACATCTCTATTGTCAAATAGTTCAGTGTGTGTAGGGGGTAATGGGTCAATTATTATATATGGTATGTCATAGTAAAGTTTTTCAAGATTAAATAATTCTTGCAGTGATTTTGCAATACTTCCATATCCAATCCAAATAAATTTATTTATCATTCTAGACAGTAATTAATAATTACATAGATTTTAATTTATAATTTTTTATCTATATATAAAATAAAAGTGTTGTCTAGAAAGAAAATAAAAAATGTCATTAGAAAAATTAGTAGCAGAATACATAAAAACCCCATTAAGTGGTAATGAGATTTACAGATTATGTGGAGTTCAACCCATACTATATTCTGAATTATCAAATTATAAAACATTAGAACAGTTATTAGCAAAAACAAAAAAACCATATGCAATAATTTTATATCAAACATCTAGTAAAACAGACGGACACTATAATTGTATAGGTGTAAATGGTGATGGGTGCCCGTATCATTTTGACCCATACGGATTTCCAGATACGAAAATACAACAACTAGCCCCATATGATAAAAAATTACCAAATTATATTGACCCGTTATTAGAAGCATACGCAAAAAAACATAATAAACAATATCAAGTAAATACTATAGATTTTCAGTCGAAAGGGGGGGGTACGGCTGATTGTGGAAGATGGAGTGGATTGTGTGCTATTTTATCACAATTTATGAGTTTTAAGCAAATGGGAGAATTATTTTTTAATAATCAATCAAGTTATTTGCGTGGTGATAATGTCGCAACACTATTAACTTTACTATCATTAGATGATATTGGGAAATATTATAAAAATCATACTGGTAATAGGTAATTTATAATTTTAGTTCAAATGGTTTGGATTTGTATTTTCCATTTTCGTGTTCGTATAATTGCGCGATTGCTTCGATTAATACTGTTCGCGGACTACTTAATTTTATACGTGTATGTAAATTACTAGCACGTGCAATATTTTTTAATTGTTTTATTGGTAAATCATTCAAATGATTACGTATATTTACATCTTTAAAACTTCTTTTAGAAACATTTAGTTTTTTCTTTTCTTTTGGTTTAGATACTTTTTCATTAGGTTTTTCAACTTTTTCATTAGGTTTTTCAACTTTTTCCATATCTATTATTTCTTCTGCATATTTTTTAAATTTTTTTGTTTTAATTATATTTTCTGCATATTTATTAAATTCATTATTTCTATTTTGTTGTTCTTCATCTGTTGTGTATGGATTTAATTGCATATATAATTTAAATTGTTCTAATGTTAATGGATATCGTTGTATAGTTATATTTGATATAGTATTTATATAATCATCATTAAGTTTTATTCCTTGTTTTATTGCTTCATTTAAAGATTTTGTTAAATATGTTCTTCTAACCACATCTAATTTTTTTAAACTTTTTAGTAATTTTTCTTGTATTTCAGTTTTTTTTTTATCTGATAATTTTTTATAATTTTTAATATCATACAACGCTTTTTCTTTTTTATCATTTAATAACTTCATTTGTTTTTCATATTCTATTTGAGTCATTCTACTTCTTCTTGTTGATTTATCCCTATTTTTAAATGTTTGTTGCAATTTTTTTTCGTTAACTGTAATATTATCTAAAATATTTTCTAATCCTTCTTTTGTCATTACTTTAGGATCTGAAGTAGTAGGAATAAATTGTTTTCTCATATATCTTTCTTTTTCTTGTTGATTTTGTTCTTTATTTAATAATTTTTTAACCAATTTACTAAATTTATTTTCCACATCCATTTTTGAAATATTTTACTATTTAATTACATTATAATAACATAATTATTTATAAAATTAATTCTAAACATAAAATAAAAAGTGTGTCTAGAATGAAAATTGATTTAACTAAATCTAAAGTTATTATTTTGCATCTAGAAAGAGCACAAGAACGTAAGAAAAATATTGAACATTTAAAAACTATATTTGACGACGTACAAATATATCCTGGTAAAGATGCACTTACATATACCGAAGAAGAAAGAAAACAATATTTAGATTTAAAATATTTTCATAGATTACCTAGTTGTAAATGGCGCGATAATGTTTTATTAGGGCACGTTGCTTGTTCTAGAGGACACCTAAATATTATAAAATATATAATTGATAATAAATTAGATAATGTAATAGTGTTTGAAGATGACGTAGAATGTATTGATAATAATTTAGTTATTGATTATAATGATGAAGATTATATTTATTTAGGTATTACAAAACAATACAAACCGAATAAATATTCAGGTGCATTTAGTATATATTACCCTAGCTATAAAAAATTAGAAACTATATATGATATTCTAAAAGACCCTAAAAAATTTAAATGTTTTGATTATATGATTACAAATTACTGTAATAAACCTAAATTCAACTATACTATTTATAATAAATTTAAAGTAATCGGAATTTCAATTACTGATAATTTATGAAATTATTATCTAGATTAACAATAAAATGACAACAACTATAAACTACACGACAATAAAGTTTGCTATACCAACCTATAAACGGTTTGATATTATTCAATCACATACTCTAGCATTATTAGAAAAGTTTAAAGTGCCTAGAAAACAAATATATATATTCGTAGCAAATCAAGAAGAATATGATTTATACACCACGGCACTAATTTCAACACCTGAAAAATATAATATCATTCTAGGAAAACAAGGTTTATGTAATCAACGAAATTTTATAACTCAATATTTCAAAGAGAATGTAAAAATAGTTAATTTAGATGATGATATTAAAAACTTGCAAATATTAGAAAATGCCACATTACGTGATTTAACACTGCCAGAATTCAAATATTATATTATCAAGGCATTTAAACTTTGCAAAGAACACAAAGCAAATTTATGGGGTATAAGTCAAACCAATAATGGCTATTTTTTACGTGATAGCATAACATTTAACTTTTCATTTATAGTTGGGTTTTTCTGGGGTTGTATAAATCGACACCTGCCAGAACTAAATATTACTTTAGATATAAAAGAAGATTATGAAAGAAGTGCGAAATACTGGGAACTAGACCACACAATAGTGAAATTCAATATGCTTTGTGCTGATACTAACGTATATAATAATGCGGGCGGTTTGCAAATTCAATATCCCGATAGATATGATGCAAGTTATGATGCTTGTATTGATTTATGTGAAAAATATGATAATTTATTTAGTATTCGTTTAGCAACATTAAATAGTGATCATGCATCTAGGTATCCAGAATTACGGTGTACTCGTGGTTTAATTAGCCCTAATAACTATTTTATACAACTACCAAATATAAATGAAGATTGCGAAATTATAAAAAGTATTCTAGACACACTAAAAATAAAACCTTTACAAAAAAATTATAAAAGATTAACTAGTGGTATTGGTATGTCCCAGTGTTTCGGAAAATATCGAATACGGAAACAAACAGGATTATTTGAAAGCAAAAACAATGCAAAATATCCTATATTATATGACTTATTAAAAGAATTTTATAATAAGTATGTTATTTCACACATACCAGAATATACATCTATACAAGTTAATGTAAATTACCAGACAAAACCACATTATGATAGAAATGCGGGAGAAAGTTATATAATTGGTTTAGGTGATTATAAAGGCGGAGATTTAATAGTAAATTCTTATAAACATAATATTAAATATCATCCTATAATGTTTGAAGGCAAAAATTGGCTACATGGCACAAGCAATTTTGAAGGTGAAAGAATCACATTAGTATATTTTAAACAAAATACAAAGGAAAATAAAAATGAAAAAAAATTAGAAATTTAAAAATCTAGGTCATATTCAATTTCTGGGTATGATTGTTTAAAAAATGTTCTTACATCACATGTAGGTTTATTAGTTTTTTTATTTTTTTCTTTTTCATTACAAGTAAAACAACGTATATATTGCTTAGAAGGTTTTAAGCAATCTATACAGTTTTTATTATTTCTTTGTCTTTCTAATTCATCTACATAAATTTTAATACAAGTATCACAACGTATATATTTATTATTAGTTTTTCCACAATCTATACAGGTTTTATTATTTCTTTCTCTTTCTAATGCTTCTAGATAACATTCTTTACAAGTATCTATATTTTTATAGCGTTTATTAATACAATTATCATTTACACATAATAACCTACAAGCATTACAAAGATTATCTAATCTATTATGGTGTTTTTTCTTGCATTTATCACAGTGTTTTCCGCGTTGTTCTTTATCGCAAAATTGCCTTATACAACAATTACCAATCATAATCTCATCTATATCAGTACTTATACCGTCTCTATGCATTATATACCTAGCATTAATTATTTTGTGTCCGCATACACAAGATTCATATTCTTCTAATTTTTCTTTTCTATCTGGATTTTCTATATATTCTTTTAAATCTTCTTCAGTTAAACCATAATTAGTTAATAAACCATTAATAAAACTAGTATGTAATTTATTTGTCATTCTAGAATGATTTATTTTTTCAGAACTTTGTTTATTTTTTTAGATGTTTTAATTGTGTATAGTTATTATTACATTAGATATATATTATTTCTTTAAGTTATTTTATTATATAAGAAATAATTAATAATAAGAAATTTTAAACAATTTAAAGAGATATTAATATTTTAAATTACTAAGTAAATATAAAGTTATTTTATACATTTATAAATCCTGTCTAGAATGTTATTCACTTTTGAAGAACGTGTTAATCCTACCTATTGTAATATTCTTGCCAAGATTACCTTAGAACAATTCAAGAAATTTTATAGTAGTACAGAAATTGATGAGAATGGGGATAATATGGAAATCACTACACAATTTAATATGTTACGTAATTATTGTGCTGATATGATTAAATGCAATTATACTAGATTATCAACCTATAAATACTCAGGTAATAAGACAGATGGGAGATTATTTTTAAAGGAAAAAATGGGATTACAACGTATTTGGAATAAATTTCGCGGGGTTTTAAGTGATGGTATTACACGTGATTTGGATATGATTACTTGCCACCCTAATTTACTAGTTTATTTATGCAGACAACATGACATAACAACAAACAGATTAAATATTTATGTTAATTCTAGAAAGGAAATATTAGATAATCTTTTAAAAGATGATAAAATTAAAAAGGATGAAGGTAAAATATTGTTTTTGAAATCTATTAATGATAATGAAATAATTGATAGACTAGGAAAGAAAAAGATTAAGAACTCATTTTTTATTGAGTTTGATAAGGAAATGAAAGAAATACAAAACAAATTATCTGCTAAGTTTCCAGAACTATTGAAAGAATGCAAAAAGAACAAGCCAAATAATGCTGAAGGCTCACTAGTTAATAATTTACTTTGCAAACTGGAAAATGAAATATTGCAAAAGGCTATTAAATCAATTCAGGTTCTTTTTAAAGTATCAGTATTAATGTTTGACGGTCTAATGCATTTTACACGTAATGATATTACAATTACAGATAATGAAGTAATTAATAGACTAAATGCAGTTTCGCAAGAATATGGGATTAAATGGGATTATAAAGAACATAATACTGAAATAAAAGATATTCTAGATGATTTAGAAATAATTGATAACATTAATTTTTTTATTGGTGAAACAGAACAAGAAGTAGCCAATTATTGTGTTAATAACCTATTCAAAAACAAACTTATAAAATGCCAAGGTGAAGTATACGTGTATGACAATAAAATATGGACTAAAAACGATACTATTAATATTATTGCTAAAGAACTAGGAAAACACGATTTATATATTACTACTACAAAAGGGGATAGATTAATTAGTAAAGATACTAAGGGACAAGATAGTTTAGCAAAGATGATAATGAGAAATGTTAAAGTTGATGATGATTTTTCAGAAAGTATGCATTTATCAACCTTAAATAAAATCTGTTTCCAAAATGGATTTTATGATTTTACAACCGGTTTATTTCATATATACACAGATAATAATATTCCATTAACGCCTTTCATTATTCCTAGAGATTACTCCACAAATAAAGATGGGTATGATGATTTATATAAAAAAGTATTTTATCCCACTTTTAATATTAAATTTGATGATAATGGAGTTTTACAAGATGATGATAATTTACAACGTCTAGAACACTTAAGATTCATATTGCATAAGTTTGCGAAAATGATAGCAGGTCAAAACAAGACCAAAGAATGGATGATGTTCTTAGGTGATAGAAATAGTGGGAAAGGTGTTTTTCAAGAATTATTCTTAAATAGTTTTCGGAAATACGTAATAGAAACCAGCAGTGGCAATTTTATAGAAAAATCAGTAAGTGGTGGAACGGATTTGGATAAACTAAATGCATTTATGGCTAAATTTGAATTTTCTAGATTAGTATTTATGAATGAAGTAAAAAAAGCACTAGATAGTAAAGGTAAAAATATTTATAAATTTGATAGTGAAATTATAAAAAAACTTACTAGTGGTGGTGATTTAATAAGCTGTAGAACAAACAATAAAGATGCTAGGGAATTCCATATTCAAAGTAGTTTTATAATGAATTGTAATGATGAACCTATTTATACCTCACAAGATGCTAAAGACTTTTTAATAAAGTTTAATATGCCGTGTAGATTTCTTACAGATGAAAAATATAATAGTATGTCAGAACAAATTAAACAGCAATTTGTAAGACAAGTTGCAGACCCTGAAATTAGAGATGATTTTTGCAAAAGAACTGATATAATAGAAAGTTTTACTAACTTAATATTTGATGCTTATAAATGGGAAGTAAATTGCCCTGATTATGTTAAAGCAGAAATAGAAGAAGAAAAGGAAGATACAGATTATAGTGCTGTATTAAATTTATTCATAAAAGTTGATGATATACGCTCGACACTATCTAATAAGAAGATTATGGAAATTATAGAAGCAAATAGAATTCCTTTTACTATTGATAAAGTAAGTAAAATACTTACTAAAGCAGGATACAATAGAGTTAAACTAGATAGATGCACTAGGGGGTTCTGCAATATTATGCACGTTTTACAAGAATAATATATGGTGTCTCAGTGTCTCCGGTGAAG
>Ga0214921_10003557_pt1 | contig 23711 bp, 24 predicted proteins | sample LL1505_MetaG_FD_177992 | JGI IMG/M metagenome (GOLD analysis project Ga0214921, IMG submission 177992) | Freshwater microbial communities from Lake Lanier, Atlanta, Georgia, United States - LL-1505 | ecosystem: Environmental > Aquatic > Freshwater > Lake | place: USA: Georgia | collected...
GTGCCTCCATGCTGGGCCAAGGCGATTGCGTGGTGGTGATTTCCAACTCAGGCCGCACGCGCGATTTGATGGACGCTTGCGACATTGCAAAAAAGCGCGGCGCCACCACCATCGTGATCACGGCCAGTGGCTCGCCCTTGGCTACATCAGGTCAAATTCATTTGACGGCAGACCATCCAGAAAGCTACGACCGCTACAGCCCCATGGTCTCAAGGCTGATGCATTTGTTGATCATTGACATTTTGGCCACCACCGTGGCGCTGCGCATTGGTGAGACCTTGCAACCTGCTTTGCGCGAAATGAAAAACAATTTGCGCAACAAACGCTATACCTGAAGCGCCCTGCAAAAAAACACTCAGTGCTTGTACAACTTGCCGTCTTTGACAATCACTTCAATGTGATCGCCTTGGCCCAACAAACAAGAAATATCCGTCAGCGGGTTGCCATTGACCAGCAGTAAATCGGCGATGGAGCCCGCTTTGACCACGCCCAGTTGTCCCGCCATGTTCAACAATTCAGCAGCATTCACCGTGGCTTGTTGCAAGGCTGCGCCATTGCCCAAAATACTGGCACGAATGCGCAACTCTTCAGACTGATGGCGGTGTGACTCGCCTAATAAATCGGTGCCTAAGGCCATTTTCACGCCCGCCTTGGCCAGAATTTCCAAAGCCTTTTGGCCTTGACTGCGAACTGTTTCAATTTTTGCCACAGACACAGCAGGCAGCCCTAGGCTGGCGCCTTCATTGGCCAAGGCTTCGTAAGTGATCAAGGTGGGCACCATGAAAGCATTTTTTTCAGCCATGAAATTGGAAGTGGCCTCGTCGATCAGGTTGCCATGCTCAATGCTTCGCACACCATAAGCCACTGCCCTTTGGATGGCCTTGGACGTATAGGCATGGGCCATGACATACGTACCCGCATGATCTGCCTCTTCCACAATGGCCCTGATTTCAGGTTCTGAATAGCCCAAGTAATGAATGGGGTCGTTGGGCGAAGCCACGCCGCCTGAGGCCATGATCTTGATTTGATTGGCGCCCTTCATGATTTCTTCGCGCACCGCCAGTCGCACATTGTCAACGCCGTCGACCACCCGCGCCAAAGCGCCAACCCGACTTGAACAACCGCAGGGCTCAATCACATCACTGCGCGGACGGCCATCGCCGTGGCCCCCTGTTTGCGACAACGCACGGCCCGAGGCAAAAATGCGGGGGCCTTCCACCATGTCGGTGCGGGTGGCTTCGGCTAAATTCCAGTCGCCACCGCCGGCATCGCGCACCGTGGTGAAACCCCGCATCAGCATGCCCTTCATGATGGGCAGAGCGCGCAAAGTGGCAAACACGTTAGGCTGGTTGGCCGTGACATTGAGGTTCAAATGCGCGGCAATGACATGGACATGGCAGTCGATCAAGCCCGGCATCAGGGTTTTACCTTGGGCCTTGACCACCTTGGTGCCAGATGCAATGAAAACGTCTGGCTGATGGGGAACGACCGACTTGATAAGGCCGTTTTCAACCCAAACGTCTTGGCCCAATTTGATCTGCAAGGACGCCACATCGAGCACATTGGCAGATTGAAACAAGATCGTGTTCATGGTTGAGTAGCCTGTGACTGCAAAAACCACATTAAAACCGAAAATTTCGGCCTTGTCTCACTGGGCAATTACCCTGATTTCGCTTGCGACATGGGGCCGCCCTCCCCTAGAATGTGAAGGTCACACAACTTAGACAGGATTTAGCATGTACCAACGCTTCCTCAAAACCTCACGCTGGCTGACGCTGGCTGTGGGTGTATCAGCCTCGTTGCTAGGCTTTACTGGCGCTCAAGCTGCCGAACTCAAATGGGCTGCTCAAAACGATATTTTGACGCTCGACCCTCACTCCCAAAACCATGCCACCACCAACAACATCGTTGGCCATGCCTACGAAGCTTTGGTGCGTTATGACAAGAATTACAAAGTTGAGCCTTCATTGGCTACCAGTTGGTCCAACGTCAACCCAACTACCGTGCGTTTCAATTTGCGCAAAAACGTCAAGTTCCATGATGGCTCCAACTTCACAGCCGACGACGTCGTATTTTCATTCGATCGCATTCGTCAGCCTCAAGGCACGATGGCCATCTACGTGGCTGGCGTGAAGGAAATGAAAAAGGTTGACGACCACACCTTGGACGTCATTTTGGACAAGCCCAACCCCACCATGATGAACAACTTCACAACGTTCTTGATCATGAGCAAGTCATGGGCCACCAAGAACAAGTCTGAAAAAGTTCAAGACTACAAAGCCAAAGAAATCACCTACGCGTCTAACAATACCAACGGCACAGGCCCCTATGTCATCAAAGAATGGCAGCCCGACCAAAAGTTGGTCATGACACACAACAAAGCTTGGTGGGACAAGCTCCAAGGCAATGTGACTGACGTCATCTACACGCCTATCAAATCTGACCCAACCCGCATTGCTGCACTTTTGGCTGGCAACGTAGATGCCGTCACTGACTTGCCCACGCAAGACGTGGCACGTCTGCGCAGCACATCCACATTGTCTGTGTTGGACGGCCCAGAAGTTAGAACCATTTTCTTTGGTTTGGACCTGGGTAGCGACGAGTTGAAGTACGGCCCCAAAGGCAAGAATCCTTTCAAGGATGTCCGTGTTCGCAAAGCTTTGAGCATGTCAATTGATCGCGTTGCCATTCAACGCAGCATCATGCGCGGCCTGTCTATTCCTGCAAGCCTGATCATCGCCCCAGGCGTGAACGGCTACACCGCCGACATGGACAAAGTGGCACCTGTTGACGTTGAAGGTGCTAAGAAGCTTTTGGCTGAAGCTGGCTATCCCAGTGGCTTTGAATTTACCCTTGACTGCCCTAACAATCGCTACGTCAATGACGAAGAAGTTTGCCAAGCCGTTGTCAACATGTGGGCCCGCATTGGTGTCAAGACCAAACTCAACGCCATTAACTTTGGCCCTTTCATTGCCAAAATTCAAAACTTCGACTCTAGCGCTTACCTGCTGGGTTGGGGCGTTGCCACCTACGATGCGCAATACTCATTACAGTCTTTGGTCATGACGCGCACACAAGGCGCCGATGGCAGTTTCAACTTGTCCAAAGTGAGCAACGCCAAGGTAGATGCACTGACCGAGGCGATGAAAACAGAAACTGACAAAACCAAACGCGACGCCATGATCAAAGAAGCTTTGACCATCACACGCGACGAAGTTTTGTACATTCCTTTGCACCATCAGATGCGCCCATGGTCCATGAAAAAGAACGTCACCATGACGCACAACTCGAACGATGCGCCTAAGATGTACTACGTGACCGTCAACTGATCCTCAGTTGCCTCAACGACAAAGCCGCTCCTAGGAGCGGCTTTTTTTCGTCTTCGTCAGTTAGAAAAAGAGACTGTCAATGCGGCTTCAATGCCTGCCTTCTTCTACAGCATGGCACGCAATCTTGATGCCGTTGATGTTTTTCAAAACTGGCCGTTCAATTCTGCAGCGATCGTTGGCCAAAGGACAACGCGGATTGAAACTGCAACCGGGTGGTGGATTCAGCGGGTTGGGCACCTCGCCTTGTACAGGCGTGCGCGCGCGGCCTGTGTCTTTCATTTTGGGAATGGCGTCTAACAGCATGCGCGTGTAAGGGTGCTGCGGATTGTCAAACAAGGTGTGCTTGTCTGCCAACTCTACCAATTGTCCTAAATACATCACGCCCACTTTGTCGCTTACATGCCTGACCACGGCCAAGTTGTGCGAGATGAACAAATAGGTGAGCCCGCGTTCGCGCTGCAAATCTTTCATGATGTTCAGCACTTGGGCTTGCACGCTGACATCCAGCGCCGAAGTAGGCTCGTCACAGACCAAAAATTCTGGGGCGGTGGCCAAAGCTCGCGCAATAGAAATACGCTGACGCTGCCCTCCAGAAAATTGGTGCGGATACTTGACCATATCAAGCGCCGACAAGCCAACCGACTTGAGCAATTCAGCCACTCGGTCTTTCAACTCTTGCTCGTCTTTGATGAGGCCATGTTCGTGCAGGGGCTCGCCCACAATGGCTTCAACCGTCCACCTGGGATTCAAGCTGGCGTAGGGGTCTTGAAAAATCATCTGGATGCGCTTGCGCATGGCCTTGGCATCGCTCGATTTGAAGGCGGCGTGAGCGTCTTGTCCATCAAATGTCAGGCCGCCGCGGGTGGGTTCGTACAAGCCCACCAAAAGCCGTGCAACGGTGCTTTTGCCGCAACCTGACTCGCCGACCAACGCCAAAGTTTTGCCGCGCTCAATTTCAAAACTCACGCCATCGACAGCTTTGAGCAATTGGCGTGGTTTGCGCTCAATGACTCGGCTAAGCCATGGCGCAGAGACATCAAAAGTTTTGGCCAAGTCACGGGCAATGACCAAGGCTTGAGAATTTTGTGGAGAGTTTGGAACGCTCATGACACGCCCTCCAATGTGTTGGCGTGATGCAACCAGCAGGCCACCTGCGTTGGGGTATTTTGTCCGCTCCTTGATACCGCCGCCAAATCGGGGCGCTCTTGTAAGCAACGATCAAATACTTGGGGGCACCGTGGGTTGAAGGCACAGCCTTTGGGAATGGCATTCAGGCGCGGCATGGCGCCATCAATTTGGTTCAAGCGTTCACGGTCAACGTCCATGTCTGGAATAGACGCCATTAGGCCTACGGTGTAAGGATGCTCAGGGTGATTGATCACCTGATGGACCGGCCCAATCTCGGCAATGCGCCCGGCATACATCACCGCGACTCGGTCGCATGTTTCGGCAATCACGCCCATGTCGTGCGTGATCAGCATGACGGCGGCACCGCGTTTTTTGCAAACGTTTTTCAGGAGGCTAATGATCTGCGCTTGAATGGACACATCCAATGCGGTGGTGGGCTCATCGGCCACAATTAATTGGGGCTCGGCGGCCAAGGCCAAGGCAATGACCACACGCTGTCGCATACCGCCGGAAAACTGATGCGGGTAATGGTCAATGCGCTCTGCTGCTGCTGAAATACCAGTGTCTTGCAACAAGGCAATGGCACGCTGCCGCGCTTCTTGGTCTGATACGGGCAAGTGTGCCTGAATGGTCTCTGTCAATTGTTTGCCCACTGAATACAGCGGGTTTAAAGAAGTGAGTGGGTCTTGAAAAATAGCGCCAATCTTGCGACCTCGAATGCTGCGCATTTGATCGTTGTTCAGATTGTCAATGCGCTGGCCTTCTAACAAAATTTGACCCGAAGCAATGCGGCCTGGTGGTTCTAACAAACCAATGATAGAAGCACCCGTGAGTGACTTGCCCGCACCCGACTCGCCCACCACCCCCAAAATTTCTCCGGGTGCAATGTCAAATGAAATTTCATCTAGCGCACGCAATGTGCCGTGCCGACTTGGAAACTCAACCACCAAATTTTTAACTTGTAACAAACTCATGAAATAGAACTCTCTTTAAACACGTCGCTTGAATTTAAAAATTAACGCAAACGAGGGTTCAGGGCATCACGCAGCCAATCGCCCAACAAATTAACAGACAAGGCAATGAGCACCAAAGTAAGACCCGGGAAAATGGTAATCCACCACTCACCTGAAAACAAAAAGTCGTTGCCAATGCGAATGAGTGTGCCAAGCGATGGCGACGTAGGCGGTACACCCACGCCTAAAAATGAGAGCGTGGCCTCGGTAATGATGGCCGAGGCTACTTGAATGGTGGCCAGCACCGTGACGGGCCCCAGCACATTGGGCAACACGTGGCGCAACATGATTCGAAGAGGCGCTACGCCCGTGACCCTAGCAGCTTGCACATACTCTTTGTTGCGCTCTACCAAGGTGGTACCGCGCACCGTGCGGGCGTATTGCACCCAACCCGTGAGTGAAATTGAAATGATGAGCACACCAAAAGCCAATGAGTCATCGGCATTCGGAAAAACAGCACGGCCAACACCGGCAATGAGCAAGGCCACCAAGATGGCTGGGAACGAGAGCATCACGTCACACAAACGCATGAGAAAAGCATCGAGCCAACCACCGCGAAAGCCTGCAATCAGGCCAAGGCTGACGCCGACCACCAAAGAAAGCATGACGGAGGCCATGCCCACCACCAAAGAAATGCGGGTGCCATACATCAGGGCCGACAAAATATCGCGGCCTTGGTCGTCGGTGCCCAGCAAATATTTGGTACTGCCCTCGGCAGACCAAGCGGGCGGCAAGAGTGAGTCCATGAGTTCGAGCGATGCGGCATCAAACGGGTTGTAAGGGGCCACCCACTTTGCAAACAACGCACAGAAAATAAACACAAAGGCAATGAAGGCGGCCACCATGGCGGTTTTGGAGTTTCGGAAGCTGTAGCCAACATCGCTGCTCAGCCAACGAGAAATAGGATTGGACATGCCGTCTAAATCTTTCTTAAGAGAATTTGCTTCAATGACCGCCAGCTTTGCCAACACGCAGTCTTGGATCTACAGCAAAGTAAAGCAAATCGACGGTGAGATTGATCACCACAAAAATGAGTGCAATCAGGCACAAATAGGCCGCCATGACTGGCACATCGGCAAACGTGACCGCTTGAATGAACAGCAAGCCCATGCCTGGCCACTGAAACACAGTTTCTGTGATGATGGCAAACGCAATGAGCCCACCCAATTGCAAGCCTGTGATGGTCATGACAGGCACCAGTGTGTTTTTAAGGGCATGGCCAAAATGAATGGCCCGGTTTGACAAGCCACGGGCACGTGCAAATTTGATGTAGTCGGTGCGCAGCACTTCTAACATTTCGGCGCGTACCAAACGCATGATCAGGGTGAGCTGAAAAACAGTGAGCGTGAGGGCTGGCAAAACTATGTGTTGCCAGCCTTTGGCGGTAAGCAGCCCTGTGCTCCACCAACCAATTTTGACCACATCACCCCGGCCAAAACTGGGAAGCCAACCTAGCAGCACTGCAAAAAACAAAATGAGCAAAATGCCAATGAGAAAAGTAGGCAGCGACACGCCCAAAAGCGAAAAGGTCATTAGCAACTGGCTAGACAGCGTGCCACGTCTCAGAGCGGCGTAAACGCCCATAGGAATTCCCACCAATAGTGCCATGCCAGCGGCAATGACAGCCAACTCTAAAGTTGCTGGAAAGCGATCTGCAATGAGCTGAGACACTTTGGCGCCTTGCCTGAGACTGATGCCAAATTCACCCTGAACAGCGTTCAATAAGAAATGGCCAAACTGCACAATAAAGGGCTGGTCAAGCCCCAAATCTTTGCGCAGTGCCGCAATTTGATCGGCCGTGGCATCTTGACCCAACATGAACAGCACAGGATCGCCCACGTACTGAAACAAGAGGAACGCGATGAACGCGACCGAGACCATGACCATGATGGCCTGGATAAGACGTTGAACGACAAAAGCTAACATTCACTTCCCTGAAAATCAAATACAAACTATGCAACAAATGGGCCTGTTTTAACAGACGTGAAATCCCCACTTTGGGGCACAAATTCAATGTTAACAGACGAAAAAAAGGCCACTGAAAATTCAGTGACCTTTTGGGTATGAAAGCCCTAGGCTTGATTAGAAATTATGGCGAACACCAAACTCATAACCAGTGCTAGAGCCGCCAGCTGAGGTCACGCTGTTGCCACTGCCCACTGTGAATTGCTTGCCGGTGCCGGCATTGCTCACTTTGGAATAGTTGGTGAACAAGGCCGTGCGCTTGGACAAGTCGTGAACATAACCAATGGCCCATTGCGTAGCGTCGTTGCCAACGCCTGTCGCCTTCAGCTTGGTAGAAGCAATTCTGACCTGGCCAGTGCTGACGTCGTATTGGGTACCGATCATGTCAGTTTGGGTTTTGGTGGCGCCAACTTTGTTCACGTTGGTCAAGTACATCAGTTTGGCTGCGCCCATTTGGTAGTTAATGGCAAAGTTAGTTTGCTCGTAGTCGTTGGCGGCCTTAGCTGCCGTTGTGTACTTGGTGGTACCTGATGCATAAGCCATGTTCCAAGGACCATTGCGATAGCCGATACGGAAGCCCATGTGCTGACCGTCGTCTGCGTTGTAGAGGTCGGAAGCGTTTTCACCCATGGCATACATGACGTGGCCATTGAAACCATTGAGGTTGGAAGGCAAGATGTAACCCACGGAATTAGATGCGCGAACACTGGTGCGAGCTGTGGTGCCATTGGCAGCCAATGGGTAAAACAACTGGCCTGCATTGCCCACACCATTGGTGCCGAACGGATGCATAGACGCTGTCAAATTGTTGAAGCTTGGCACATAGTCACGGCCCAAGCGAATTTCGCCCCAAGACGTGCCCGATAGGCTAACGGTTGAACGACGACCAAACGTCAAACCTTGCGTACCTGCAGGTGAAGACACTTGACCAGAAGATTGGTTGTTGGCATTCGACCCACTGCCCAAACCTGAATCTGGTGAGTGCGCTGCTTCCAGCCAGAAACTGGCACGCATACCGCCGCCTAAATCTTCATTGCCACGAAAGCCAATGCGGCTGGAGGTGTTGCTGTCTGAAGACAGTGAAACGACTTTGGGGCTGCCAGTGGCGGTGGTGCTTAAATAAGCCACATCGAGCACGCCGAATACTTCAACGCTTTGGGCTTGTGCCAAACCAACAGAGGCACAAAGGGCTGTCAATACAAAGGGGACTTTTGAGTTCATATGCGTCTAAAAAAATGATTGAAAAAGCGTCAAAATTCAACGCCAAATGCAGGCTGTAGCGTAACCTGACAAACCCAAGCAAACCATGCTTGTGTGTATGGTTTACAACGCGGGTTTTCCCTTGCTTGCAATGAGCTGGATAGGGCCATACCAAGCTTGCGCTTGGCTGCGGGTGTTGTCGCTGTCGGTCATCAAGCCAATGCCAATAAGGGCTCCAGGTGGCTCGCCAAAAGCTTTTTCGTAGTCAGCCTGAATGTTGCGCTCGTAAGTGATCCATTGGTTTAAACGACTGGCGCCTGTTTCGACCACTATTTTTCGGATTCGATCGGTTCTAGGATTTTGAATGACCGAATTCACAGGGCGCTGGTTGCACCACACATACATGAGCGTGGCGTAGGGCATGGGCTGCCCAGTCAGCGCGTGTGTCAGTTCACTCAGCATGGCATTTTTAGGAGAAAACTGACTGCGATCGCCATCAAAGGCCAAGACCAATCTGACCGGCGAATCGTCTTGATCGCGCAGCGCCATGTTGGCGCCTTCAATGAGCTTTTGTATTTGCCATGAAAAGCTCAACTCGTTCAGTTGTGCGGGTTCAATGCGCAATTCTTTTCTGAGCATGCTGGCTGAAGAAGATGCACTGGCCATCAAGCTGCGGCGATCGCTTAAGCGAACCAGCGAATATTGCGTGGGCGCTTTGCCTGGAATCTTCACGACCTCCCACTTCAATTGATCTTCTGGTTGCCAGCTTGTGGCGGCGGCTTGATTCTCTGCTTTAGTCGATTCGTGTGAATTGACTTTGGCGATGGGTTGCAAACTGCTACAGCCCTGCAAAAGCAAAAACGTCAAACCCCATGCCAACAGAATGCATCTTCGCAAAATAAACTGAAGCAACTTAGTTTGGAACATTTATTTTCTTTGGAAAAATTCAGTCACAACATCTTGCGCTACTTGTTGCAACTGAGCTGCTGTGGCCTCATCAATGGCATTGGCACCATGAGACAAGTAGCTTGGATCCAACTTGTTGTATTTGACGCCTACGGGTGAACGGCCATAAAGCGTTGCATAGGTTGTGCATGCTGCCAAGTATGTACCCAGCAAGGAGGGGTGCGTGCCGTCTGGCAGGTGGAGTTTCAAGTTCGGAAATCTTTGATAAGCCTCCCTGAATGCCAACCCCACAGGAATGACCAAGGCGCCAATTTCATTGCCCACTTCAACATACATTGACTCATTGCGTTCAATATTTTGAGCTCTGTATCTGGCGTGTGGTGGTTCATAGGCAGGTGTTAAGAAGAGTGCTACTTGGCCGCCTCTGGCTTTGATCAAGTCCGCATATTCTTTAGCAACTGTTAGAAAAGTTTGGCGCCGATTTCTTGAAAGTGGCTCACCACTTCCACCTTGTAACACCACCCATTCAAAAGCTTGCGGAACACCAATGCGCCCCACCTCTGTGAGGTGCGCCACGTTATGGTGATGCAGAGCAGAGCCGCCAATGGTAGAAGATTTAAATCTCAACCGAGTGCCCAGCTCAGGGTCGGCCGCCTTCACGAGGTCGGCAACATGACTGTGGAGGCTGTTGTTGTAATAAATGTAACTATTGCCCACAAACAAGACCCGCTCAGGACTTTGATCAGCTTGAGGTTTGACCTTGGGTACCCAATTTGCAAATGCAACAGACAGTAAATTGAAGCTTAGTACAAAGCCGATTAGAAGAAATCTCATGATGAAAAAATTTAAAGGGTCTATTAAGGCTTCAGAAGCTTCATGAAATCTTGGTCAAGTTGCGCCATTGACCGATTGATTTTTTCACGCTTGCCTGAAGTCCACTGCTTTTGTTCCTTTATTTTTTCGTAGGCAAACCCAATCATGCGCTTCATCTCTGAAGCCTGAGGACCACCAGACGTGACTCTGTTTTGAACAATGGCAATAGGGTCCAAGGTTTTGCGAAACTCCGCCTCTGACATGGGTAGCTCAGCTTGAGGGTTGAAGTCTTTCGTTACCTCTTTGTAAATCCTCTTAGCTTCCACATAGGGGAAATCTAGCGGCTTGATATCGTGTCGCTTTGCATGTTTAACTATTTCGCTTGAAAAATCATGACCAATACGAAATGGCACTTTGTAATTTCGCATCAGTACATCCGCCAACTCTTGGGATGCCGTCCAGTCACTGTTCAGTTCTTCTAGCGCACGCTTAGGGTCAACGACCAAGGCATTCAGAATTCTGTCCATGCGTTTTAAAAACAGAACCGCACTTTGGACCATTTCGGTGTTACTGCCTACTTCTTTGGGGTCTTGCATGCCTGGCGCAATGTTATGGGCTCTCATGAGTGGGCCCAAGGCCAAAGCCAAAGAAGAAGAAATTTCTCTTCGTGTTTCTGTCAACAGAACAGGATTTTGTTTTTGCGGCATGGCGCTAGAAACTTGTGTGTTCAAAGTGCGCAGAGGAGCCAAGTAGATCCAAGGCTTGACTTGCCCATATTGACTCATGACATCTTGAATAAAGTGCCCTGAATGCAAACCAATGCTCGTCACAATAGCCGCCACTTCAACGGGATATTCACTGGATAAAATCTGTGCTGCATCGTAGGCGTTGTCTACGATGGTTTCAAAACCCAAGTATTGTGAAATGCGCGTGCGGTTTAAAGGCCAACTGGTGCCATTGAGCACGGTGGTTCCCAAGGGAGACAGATCTACTCGGGCGTAAGCCTCTCGAATGCGTTGTGCATCTCGCTCGAAACCCGCAGCGTGTCCTAACCAAGCATGACCCAAGCTATTAGGTTGTGCCGCAACGCCATTGGTGTAATTGGGAACGATGGTTTGCGCATGCTTTTCAGACAAGCGAACCAAGGTTTCAGACATTTTGGTCAGCTCCTCAGCCAAGTCCAGCAAGTTATCGCGCATGATTGCGGCACGGTACGTTGCAAACATGTCCTGACTTGACCGGCCCGCATGCAACAAACTGGCATCTGGACCTGCCGCACGGACCATTAGAGGCTCAAAGTCAACCACTCGCCAGGGACGTGCCGCACCCGGTTTGGCGCCGTCTTCAAGAACTTTCACAAGACCTGCCGCAATCTTGGGAGCCTTTGAACGTTCCAGCAAACCCTCGTCTGTGTTGATCACAGCAGATGCTTTATTGATTTGGCCCAGCCAAAAAAACTCGTCACGCCCATTGTTCATTTGCGCAATAGCCAAATTGCAGGCCGCCATCAAGACGAGCGCTGCAATTGATTTTTGATAAATTAACTTCATTTCGTATTTCAAAATTACACCGATCACAAGAGCCGTGATCCATTTAAAGAGTTTCTAAGGATCGCCGATACCCTCTAGCACTGACGGCATCGCGAAATTATTGAAGGTCGCTTTAACCCGGTTTAATTTGAGCTCTTTCAACCACGGTCTTCCAGCGGGCCTGTTCTTTGGCAATGAACGCCGCGTATTCAGCAGGCGATCCACCACCAGGAATGGCGCTTTCTGCATCGTTGCGCTTAATGACTTCTGGCGCCTTCATGGTTTTGGCGCATTCTTGCTGCAACTTGTTGATGATCTCAACAGGCGTGCCATTTCGAACGGTGATGCCGTACCACTGAACTGTTTCAAAGTCTTTGTATCCCAACTCTGCCACGGTGGGCACGTCGGGCAACACAGGAATACGTTGCGTGGTGCCCACAGCAATGCAACGCAATGCACCACTCTTGATGTGCGGCAGCAAAGCAGGGGTGCCCGCTGACATGAATTCAATGCGACCAGCCAACACATCGTTCAATGCAGGGCCGGTGCCGCGGTAAGGAATGTGCGTGATGAACATGCCTGTGGCCACTTTCAAGGCTTCGACTGCCAAGTGACCTGCACTGGCATTGCCTGCAGATGCATAGTTCAATTGACCCGGTTTGGATTTGACATACGCTACAAAGGACTTGAAATCTTTGGCTGGCACATCTTTGTGAATCACAAACAAACTGGGCACGCGTGACAAGAGTGTGACGGAGGTGAAGTCTTTGTTAACGTCATAACCGCTGTCTGGGTAAATAAGCGGGTTGACCGCCATCAGGCCAATGTGGCTCATGACAATGGTGTAGCCATCTGCAGGCGCACGCAGTGCTTCTTGCATGGCAGGCACACCGCCGCCGCCGCCTTTGTTGTCAATGACAAAAGGCACACCCAATTGCTTGGTGAGTTCTGCGCCAATGGAGCGCGCCACAATGCTAGATGTACCACCAGGGGCAAAGGGAACGATCCACCTGACGGGCTTGTCGGGCCAGTTGCTGGTTTGACCTAAGGCTGGAAATCCTGCTGCTGACAAACCCGCTGCACCCATTAATTTGAGGTGATTGCGGCGATTCATATTTTTAAACTGCATGTTGAATCCTTCAATTTTTCTCAACTGGAATATGCCACAAATGACGCGCGTTATTTGTAAAAGGGATTGACCAGTACCAAGTAAAAACCCCCGCTGTGTTGCCACAGCGGGGGTTTTATGTTTCTAAATCAACTGACTTGCGTCAGCGTTAAATTAGAAAGCGTGCTTAATGCCGAACTCGTAACCAGTAGAAGAAGCGTTAGCTGCTGTAGCTGCACCGTTCAAGCCAACAGCTGAACCACCAGAGTTAGCCATGCGAGCGTATGTAGCGTACAAATCTGTGCGCTTACTCATTGGGTTCACAAAACCAACAGCCATCAGCTTTTGCTTTTTGCCAGCTTGGTCAGATTGTGAAGATGCAATACGGAATGTACCGCCAGCCATTGGCACCAAAGCACCGATCAAGTTGCTCTTGATGTCTTTAGCGGCAGTGATTTCGGTTGTGTTGGACTGAGCCATCAACTTAGCAACGCCGAGGTCATAAGAACCAGCGATGTTAGAAGTTTTGTTGGTTGTACCAGCACCAGTTGTTGTTGAGCTACCAGCATAAGCCAAGCTGATTGCGCCTTGGTCAAATGTGATGCGGTAAGAGTTACCGTTACCAACTTTAGCAGCTGTGGAAGCGTTTTCGCCCAAGTAAGTCTGAGCCCACAATTTAATGCCGCTCATGGAAGGTGACAAGTAACCAATGCTGTTAGAAGCACGAACACCAGTCAAACCGCCCTTACCAAATGTTGCTGTTGTACCAACACCGTTTGTACCAAACGGATCGTACACAGTCTCAGACCAGAAATGTGGCGTGTAGTCACGACCCAAACGCAGTTCGCCCATGCCGCCTTCCAAGCTCACTGTAGAACGGCGGTTGAATGTCAAACCTTGTGTGCCAACGTTGGCAGCAGTTTGAGCTTGGTTCAAAGCGCTAGAAGCAGAGCCAGTACCGTCGTCGTTGTTTACGCCGGCTTCCAACCAGAAGGAGGCTTTCATGCCACCGCCGAGGTCTTCAGTACCGCGGAAACCCAAACGGCTAGAGTTGTAGCCTGAGTTACGCAACGTAGTTTTGTTGCTGATAGAGCCATTGCCAACAGCGTAACCAGCGTCAACAACGCCGAACAATGTGACAGAAGATTGGGCCATCGCGGCGCCAGAAGCGGCCAAAACAGCCAAAGCGACTAGGGTTTTTTTCATTTGAGAAGTTCTCCAAGGTTTAACAAGGGCCCCAGTTCTAGTGCTTGCAACATTGCAAACCCCTGAAACTCTGAGCCAACCTCCGTTAGGGAAGTTGGGTCTATTGCACCAGAGGTTAGACCAGTCTGCAAAGAAAATCCTGCGAAAGCAGGGGTTTATGTTGCTTGAGAACAACAAGCGGGCTAAACTTCTGCCCATGAATGCCGATGCTTTAATCCTCGCCGCCGACAGCGCCCTTCGCACCCTCTTTGCTACGCCCAGAGCGGCAAGGGCCACGCCTCAGCCATTTGTGGCCATTGCCACCCATGGGGACGGCATGGGGTCCACGCTGGAAGCGCCTGCACCACTGCCTGAACTGACCGATGCAGAGAAGTCTTTGTCAGCCGCCCTGATGCGCGTCAACCATGTGGGAGAGGTGTGCGCACAAGCCCTTTACACAGGACAAGCCCTGGCCTCCAAAGACCCAGCCCTTAAGCGCAAGCTAGAAGCAGCCTGTCGAGAAGAGACCGATCACCTGGCCTGGACCCGTGAGCGTCTAGACCAACTGAACAGTCGCCCTTCATTTCTCAACCCGCTTTGGTACGCAGGCTCTTTTTTAATTGGCTATGGCGCAGGCAAATTGGGTGGTGACAAACTAAGCCTGGGCTTTGTGGTTGAAACCGAAAACCAAGTGGAGGCCCACTTGGCTGGCCACATGACGCAACTGCCCGCCAACGACTTGGCCTCTAGGGCCATCGTGGCGCAAATGAAAGCCGACGAAGTCGCGCACGCCCGCATGGCTCAAAAAGCCGGCGCCGCCGAGTTACCCGAGCCCGTCAAACACGCCATGGGCGCGGCAGCCAAACTCATGACCCGAGTGGCTCACCACATCTAAGCCTCGAGCACCTCAAAGCTGGTGGTAATTTCGGCCGTCTTGGCCAACATGATGCTGGCCGAACAGTATTTTTCATGGCTCATGGCCACAGCGCGCTCAATGGCAGAAGCCGGAATGCCTTTGCCCTTGACAGTGAAGTGCATGTGAATTTTGGTGAACACCTTGGGGTCGGTGTCCGCCCGATCGGAGGTGAGCTTCACAGAACAGCCTTGAACATCATGGCGGCCCCGCTTTAAAATCAAAACCACGTCATAGGCAGTGCACCCCCCTGTGCCGGCCAGCACAGTTTCCATGGGGCGCGGCGCCAAGTTTTGGCCGCCGTTTTCAGGTTTGGCCGCATCTGGCGCGCCGTCCATCATCAGCACATGGCCACTGCCTGTTTCGGCCACAAAACCCATGCCTGAGCGCGTGCCTGATGCGCCTGTCCAGCTAACTGTGCATTCCATTTTGGTGAATTCTTTTTACAAATTTTCAAGATTAACTTGAATGGCATCGTAAAGCTTTTGAAAAGGTATTGCACTGCAACATTTTTTCTGTAGAATTTAGAACAGTCGTGCTTTTTTATGAAATAAAGCACGAACCGGTTGTCTCCTCCACCCTCCGAAAAGGTGGATTTGCCCCGAGTCGCAAGGCTCGGGGCATTTTTTTCGCCCGCTATCATTCGGGTATGACTGCGAAAAATCTCAAACCCTCTGATTACCTGAAAAAAATCCTGAACGCACGTGTTTACGACGTGGCCACGGAATCGGCTTTAGAGCCTGCCAAGAATTTGAGCAAGCGACTGCACAACACCGTTTTGCTGAAACGTGAGGACCAGCAAGCGGTGCACAGTTTCAAGCTACGCGGTGCTTACAACAAAATGGCGCACCTCACGCCTGCGCAACTCAAAAAGGGCGTCATTTGCGCGTCGGCTGGCAATCACGCACAAGGTGTGGCCTTGGGTGCCAACAAATTGGGCTGCCGCGCTGTCATTGTGATGCCCATCACCACACCGCAAATGAAAATTGAAGCCGTGAAAGCTTTGGGCGGTGAGGTGGTCTTGGTGGGAGACAGTTACTCAGACGCCTTCAAGCACGCCACGATGCTTGAGAAAAAATTGGGCATGACCTTCGTGCATCCCTTTGACGACCCCGAAGTGATTGCAGGCCAGGGCACCATTGCCATGGAAATGTTGCGCCAACACCAAGGCCGCTTAGATGCTGTATTTGTGGCCATTGGGGGCGGCGGCCTTATTTCTGGCGTGGCCAATTACATCAAAGCCGTGCGCCCCGACATCAAAATCATTGGCGTACAGATGAACGACTCAGACGCCATGATTCAATCTGTGGCTGCCAAAAAACGCGTCACCTTGAACGATGTGGGTTTGTTCTCAGACGGCACAGCGGTGAAATTGGTGGGCGAAGAAACTTTCCGCCTCACACGCAGCTTGGTCGACGACTACATGACCGTGGACACAGACGCCGTGTGTGCAGCCATCAAGGATGTGTTTGTAGACACACGCTCCATTGTGGAACCCGCTGGCGCATTGGCCGTGGCCGCCATCAAACAGTACGTGGCCAAACACAAAACCAAAGGCGAAACCTACGCGGCCATTTTGTGCGGCGCCAACATGAACTTTGACCGCTTGCGCTTTGTGGCCGAGCGCGCTGAAGTGGGTGAAGAACGCGAAGCCATTTTTGCTGTCACCATTCCAGAAGAGCGCGGCAGTTTCAAGCGCTTTTGCGAACTCATTGGCAACTTGCCAGGCGGCCCGCGCAATGTCACAGAATTTAACTACCGCATCAGCGATGCCGCCAAAGCGCATGTGTTTGTGGGCCTCACCACAGAAGGCGCAGGCGAGAGCACCAAGATTTCCAACAACTTCAAAAAGCATGGTTTTGAAAACTTGGATTTGACGCACGATGATTTGGCCAAAGAACACATCAGGCACATGGTGGGAGGTCACACCAGCTTGGCGCGAAACGAACGCCTCATGCGTTTTGTGTTCCCCGAACGCCCCGGCGCTTTGCTCAAATTTTTAAACCTGATGCGACCCGGCTGGAACATTAGCCTGTTTCACTATCGAAACCAAGGCGCAGATTACGGCCGCATTTTGGTGGGCTTGCAAGTGCCTGAAAAAGACGACAAAGCGTTCGATAAATTCTTGAGTACCTTGGGCTACCCTTGGGTGGAAGAAACACTCAATCCGGTCTACCGCATGTTCTTGCAACAGTCTGCTTAAATTAAGCAGAAAACCAGGCCTGATTTTGTCAGCGCGTTGGCTTAGTTTTCGGCTTTAGGCAGTTCTAAAATCACAGTGGGTGTGCCTTGCTGGCTTGGCGCCAAACGCGCAAGCCTGTGCCCCACAGAATGCAAAACCCAGCCTGGCGCTACCGTTTGTCCTGGCAAATAGGCCTTGGGCGGCTGGCCATCAACCGACAAAAGCGCACTGCCCCGACCTGAAGCACCGGCCACCACACCCAATAAGTTCCATTGGTGGTCTGATGATGCGCCAGCACTGGCGCCAGACTGGCCCTCTGCAGCTTTTGGCGCGCCTAAGGCAGTAGCCACATGACTGCTCTGAATGGCATTTTGTGCCGCTTGGGGCGACACAGCTTGCGTGGCGTTGGGCACCGCTGAAGGGGCCACAGAAATGCTCTGAATTTGCAAAATCCATGCAACAGCTGTGTAGGCGGCCAAAGCCCCAAGCCCCAACGCACAGAGAGCGGGCCAAAAGGATTTGGAGGGGCCTTGAATGACTTGCAACATGAGGGGATTATGATGGAGAAGTGTGAAAAAAATCAGAGAGCCTTTTTGCAATGAAATTAGAAAATTCCAATTCAAGCCCTGATGTTCAAAATTTGAACACCCCAAAGCCACTTCAGCATAGCCACGCCAAAAAACAGCGCGGCTTCACTTTGATTGAACTCATGGTGGTTTTGGCCATCATTGGCATCTTGGCAGCCTTGGTGGTGCCCAGCGTTTTAGGCCGCGCCGATGATGCACGAGTCACGGCGGCACGCACCGATGTGGGCAATTTGGTCCAAGCCCTCAAACTTTACAAACTCGACAACCAGCGCTTTCCCACGGCCGAGCAAGGCCTGCAAGCATTGGTGATCAGGCCGTCAGCCGAGCCCGTGCCCACCAACTGGAAAAGCTACCTCGACAAATTGCCGGCCGATCCTTGGGGCAGGCCTTATCAGTACCTCAACCCAGGCCTGAAGGGCGAGATCGACGTCATGTCTTGGGGCGCCGATGGTCAATCGGGCGGTGAAGGCGTGAATGCCGACATAGGCAGCTGGCAATAAATTCCGATGCGTGCATCACATGGCTTCACCTTAATTGAATTGCTGGTGGTCATAGCGCTGATTGCCATCGGCACTGCCGCAGTGAGCTTCAGTTTGCGAGACACCACAGAAACCATTTTGGAAAGAGATGCAGAGCGTTTGGCGGCTCTGTTTGAATCGGCAAGGGCCCGGTCAAGGGCCAGCGGTGTGCCCGTCAAATGGCACCCTCAGGCGCTCAACAACAGCGGGGGTCCAAACGCTTTTGTGTTTGAAGGTTTGCCCCCTCAAACACTTTCAGAACAATGGCTGTCGCCGCAAATTCAAGTGGCCTCCAACGCCTTGGTGGTCCTGGGCCCCGACCCCATCATCGGACCTCAAAGCGTTGCACTGCGTGTGAAAGATTTGCAGCTTTGGGTGAGCACCGATGGGCTTAGGCCCTTTTCTGTGAAGCGAGCCGCACCGTGAAATTCACAGCCTTGGAAGTGCATCCAAAATCAGCCTCCAACAGAGGCTTCACCCTCATTGAAGTGTTGGTCGCATTGGGCATTGTGGCCATTGCACTCATGGCGGGCTTGCGATCCACCGACTCCTTAAGCAGAAACGCCACGCGCCAATCCACACAATGGCTGGCCCAAATTTGCGCTGAAAACGAGTTCAGTCGCTTGCGCTTGTCAAGGCAAGTGCCACCCGTTGGAGAAAGCAGTGCCAACTGCCTCCAAGCTGGCTTAGATTTGCAAGTGAATTTGTCGGTTCAAGTCACACCCAATCCCAATTTCAGAAGGGTTGACGCCAGGGTTGTTCAGCGCAATGGCTTAGAAATTACGCCTCTGCTTCAGCTCTCAACCGTCATGGGGCGTTACTGATGTCACGCCCTGATTTGAAATGTCCCTCGCCGGAATTCAAAAAGCAAAAGCTCAAAGCCATTGCCGGTTTTACTTTGATTGAAGTGCTGGTGGCCAGCGCCATCTTGGCGCTGATGGCCCTCATTTCTTGGCGTGGTTTGGATGGCATGTCCAAGGCGCAAGTGGCCTTGCAAAATCGCAGCGATGCCAATCAAACATGGCAAGTTGGCTTGGCGCAATGGCGCACCGATCTTGACAACATGGTGACTTTGCAAAATACACCCGCACTCGACTGGGATGGCCGTGTGCTGCGCATCACAAGACAGCATTCACAAGACCCTCATGCGGGCATGCAAGTGGTGGCCTGGACCCTTGGCAATGGCCAATGGACTCGTTGGCAATCGGCCCCGCTCACCCAACGCGACGCATGGGCACAAGCATGGACACAAGCGCAGGTATGGGGTGAATCGGCCGGCAACCCCATGCCCAACAATGCCCACGAAGTCTTGGTTCACGCCATTCGCAGTTGGCAAATTTACTACCACCGCGACGGTGCTTGGAGCAACCCGCTCTCAAGCGCGGCCAATACCGCTGGCACCAACAATCCTAGCAACTCAGCCGCTTTGCCGGAAGGCATTCGCTTGGTCATTGATTTGGCTGACAACGCGCAGGTGCAAGGCAAATTGACATTGGATTGGGTGCGACCCACTTTCACGGTGGCCAAGCAATGAGCCCGCACATGACTATAAAACTCAAGGCTCAACGCGGTGCGGCCCTGATTAGTGCCATGCTGGTCGTCACCTTGGTGGCCACCTTGGCCAGTGTGGCGCTGTGGCAGCAATGGCGGCATGTGGAAGTCGAGAGTGCAGAGCGCCACAGGGTGCAGTCGTCTTGGCTTTTAAACGGTGCCCTAGATTGGTCTCGTTTGATCTTGCGTGAGGATGCCGTGTCGGGTATGTCAGGCGGTGCAGGCAGCGGGGGCGGCAACGCAGACCATTTGGCCGAGCCTTGGGCATTGCCCCTGAAGGAGGCCAAACTGTCGACATTTCTGGCGCAAGATCAACAACTTCGCGAGGGCGACCCTGAAGTCTTTTTGTCGGGCCAAATTACGGATGCACAAAGCCGCATCAATTTGACCAATTGGTTCGAGGCCAGCGATGGCAAAGTCAGCGCCAAAATGAACGAGCCCATGCAACTGGCCCTTGTGAGGCTTTTCAATGTCTTGGATTTGCCCCGCGCCGAGCTAGAAAGTCTGGCCATAGCGTGGCGCGCTGCTGCTCAATCGGCACGTGTGTCAAGCCCTGCAACGGGTCAGGCCTCAGAGGGCATGGCAAGTGGCGCTACCCTGCTGCCACAGCAAATCACACAATTGCAATGGCTAGGACTGAGCCCAGACACCGTGCAACGCTTATCACCCCATGTCACCATCTTGCCTGAGGTCACGCCCGTTAATCTGAACACAGCCAGTGCAGAAGTGATCTACGCCACGGTACCCGGCCTAGATCTGGCCGCAGCACAGCAATTTGTGCAACAGCGCACGCGCGCCCACTTCAGCAACTTAACCGACGCCAGCAAGGCCTTGGGCGGCAAAACCCTGGAAGCGCGTTGGCACACGGTGGGCACTAGGTTTTTTGAAGTTTGGGGGCGTTTGCGCATGGAAGATCGAACCCAAGAGGAAACCGCCTTGATCTTGCGAGACACTGGCAATGTGACATTTGTATGGCGGCAAAAAATTGCGGGCATACTCCCGCCCCCAAACCGCGAGTCGCTTCTACAATCAAGCCAGCCATGAGCACACTCATTTTTACGCTGCCGCTTCACTCTGAAAGCGGCGCATCCTATTCCCAAACAGTCTTGCCGACTCAAACGGCTGGCGCGCGCGACAAAGAAATTTGGGCCATCGTGCCAGCAGCGGCGCTGTCTTGGCACCGCGTCAGCTTGCCCGCAGGTCTTCAAAAGCAAGCCAGCCGCTTAAATTCCGCGTTGCAAAGTTTGATGGAAGAGCCCCTGCTTGATGAACCCGAGGCCATGCATTTGTCCATGCAAGCTGAATGGGAGGCCAACTCGCCAGGCTGGGTGGCCGCTTGCAACAAGGCTTGGTTAAGGCACCACTTGTCTCAGCTACAAACCATGGGCCATGTGGTGCACCGCATCGTGCCAGAGTGGGCTCCTAGCACCGTCAAGGGCGAGGTCTCGGCCTGGGTTAGCGGCACGCCAGAAGACGCTTGGCTTTGGGTGAACAATGCTCAAGGCGCGTGGCGCTTGCCGCTTCTTGCCGGCTTGAAATATTGGACCGAGCAGCTTCAGTCTTTGGCCAATGCCCAAGACATTCCCGCAAGAGTCGTCATACAGACCGATCCGGCCGTGGCCGATCTTGCGCAAAATGCTTTGCGCCAATTGCAATCACACAATCAGGCTGCTATGGCGGAGCGCTTCAACACATGGCGCATCGAAGTGGTCACTGCCGTTCAACGCTACGCAAAAGCCGGCGCAGCCAATTGGGACTTGGCGCAATTTGAATTTGCAGCACATGGCTCTGCTCGCTGGCTTCAAAAAGCCAATCGCCTTTGGCAAACTTTCGCCAAGGGTGAGGCATGGAAACCTGCGCGTTGGAGCTTGGCTTTGCTGGTGCTAGCTCAATGTGTGGGTCTGAACGTGGCGGCATGGCAGCTCAATGCCCAAGTGAAGTTGCAAAGAGATTTACAAAAATCCATCCTCACACAAAGTTTTCCCAATGTCACGGTGGTAGATGCGCCACTGCAAATGGCCAAAGAACTAGAACGCTTGCAACGCAACTCTGGTGCCGTGTCAGCACGCGATTTCGAGTGGATGCTGCAAGCAGTTGGCGCAAGCCTGCCTGCGGGTCAAAGTATTTCCAACCTTGACTATCAAGTGCAAGGCAATGGCGAAACTCGGCTTCAGGGCTTGCAATTGACTGAAGCGCAAAACAGCGAGTTTGCCAAGGCCCTTCGCAACCAAGGCTTGGACGCCCAACTCAGTGGTGCGCAATGGCGCATCGTGGGCTTGAAGGCAGGGTTCTGAGCATGAAATTCTTCAACATCTTTCAAGCGCTTCCTGAAAAGGATCGCCAACCCCTGTTGGTCTTGGCCGCCATCTTTCTGGCGCTCATGCTTTGGACATGGAACTTGGCACCCGCTTTGAAAACTTTGCGCGAAGTGCCGCTTCAATTGTCGCAACTCGATGCACAAACTCAGCAATTAAAAGCCATGCAGGTGCAAGTGCAAACTTTGCAAAAATCGCCGCGCATCAAACCCAATGAAGCTGCCAGCCTTTTGCAAAAAGCAGCCTCTGAAGTTTTGGGCAACGGCGCAAGACTTAACATCGAAGGCACGCGTGCAACCCTCACAGTGAGTGGTGTGTCTGCCGATTCACTGGCGCAGTTTGTGGCATTGGCAAGGATTCAGTCACAAGCGATGACCATTGAAGCGCATCTTCAAAAATTTTCGGCTTCTGGATCGGCCAACAAAGACAGCAAAGAAATTTGGCGCGGGGCGCTTATTTTGAGTTTGCCGGGCGGCTAAACATGCGTGCGAATCCATCACCCTTCAGCTTGAACCTTGGCGTCAACGCCAAAGACAAGGTGCGCTTGCCATTCGGTCAAAGAGGCTGGTCTTGGGCCGTGGTCGGCGCCGTCATGGGCGGCTTGATGGCGTTGCTCATTCATTTGCCAGCGCAATGGCTTGCGCAAGCTTTGCTCAATGCCACCCAAGGTCAAGTGCAACTTCAAGAGGTGAAGGGTTCGGTCTGGCAAGGCTCGGGCAAATTGGTTTTAACTGGGGGTGAAGGCAGTCGCGATGCCTTGGCATTGCCAGGACGAATTCAATGGCAAACGGGCATGTCCTTGAATGCTGCCAATCACCCTCAATTCACTTTCAATTTAAACGCACTCTGCTGCATGACCCAAGCCGCGCGGCTTTCATTGCAAGCCCCTGAGCGTCTTCAAGAGTGGCAATTGCAAGTAGACGACCATCAATCTCAATGGCCTGCACATTTACTAAGTGGTTTGGGCGCGCCTTGGAACACCCTTCAACCTGAAGGCGCCCTCAAGTTGGAAACCAAGCAATTGCGGGTCAATTTCCAAACGCAGCCAAGTTGGCTCCAAGGCGGCATCACACTCACTGCAGAAAACATGTCGTCCAAATTGAGCACGCTCAAACCCATGGGCACTTACCAAATCAACTTAGGGGGCGCTTCTGCCGCCAACCCTTTGCCTTCCTTGTCCTTGACCACGCAGTCTGGCAGTTTGCTTTTAAGCGGCCAAGGTCAATGGCAAGGCTCACGCCTTCAATTTCGGGGCGAAGCCTCTGCCGTGCCTGAGCACGCAGCAGCTTTGTCAAATTTGCTGAACATCATCGGACGGCGCCAAGGGGCGCGCAGCTTGCTTTCACTAGGTTGAACACCATGGCTTCACAAACACATTCCTCCAACAACCTCACATTGCGCTTGCGCTTGCCGCGCTGGGCCATCTGTTTAGGCATGGCCTTGCCCTTCGTGTTGGGGGCCGTTCATGC
>Ga0214921_10003559_pt1 | contig 23706 bp, 21 predicted proteins | sample LL1505_MetaG_FD_177992 | JGI IMG/M metagenome (GOLD analysis project Ga0214921, IMG submission 177992) | Freshwater microbial communities from Lake Lanier, Atlanta, Georgia, United States - LL-1505 | ecosystem: Environmental > Aquatic > Freshwater > Lake | place: USA: Georgia | collected...
TCCAAGGAATATGTAGACCTTTCCAACCACCCATATTATCATCCATTCCATAATTATAGAGAGTTTCTAAAAGATCTGCATTTTCATAATCCGTATATCCAGATGAAATTGTGAATTGTTTATACAAATTCAGTCCAAATATTTGTATAAAAGCATCCTTAAACGTTTTGTTTTTTAAGCTGGGATTTTTTTTTAATTCTATTTTCAATTTATTTATCATTTTAACAATGTCAATAGGTTTAAATATTAATGAATAATTCATAATTGAATTAAACTTTTTGTATTTTACGCCTAGTTCGTTCATTAATTTTATTAAAAGATGGTTTGTATCTTCACGTCCTATTCCAGCTCCAGTAACAATTTCAGTTCCATAAAAAAAATCGTTACTGGTTCTACCTCCAATCCATTGTTTTTTATGCTTTTCTAGAATTAGAAAAGATGTATTTGGTGAAATATTTTTTATATTATACGCACTGTATAATCCGGACATGCCACTACCAATAATAATAATATCATAATATTTAACCATATATATTATGAATACAAAATAATAATTATTAGTGTTCTGTATATATTTTTATATTTTTTTATATAAAAATATATTTAAATATTATTCATTATAATAATCATATTTATACTACTATAATGAATAAATTATATCCAACAAATTATAAAACATTTATAAAATGGATTATGTCCGATAAATCAAGGGAAAATATTTATAAAAGATTATTATATCCTAACCCTTTTGATGTAACTTTGCGCGATGGATTGCAAAATTTAAGTAAAGAACAAGAAAATATATATACAACAAATAAAAAGAGAGAAATATATTCAACTATATGGAATACTCATAATGTATATAATACTGAAATTGGTTCAGTTGTTTCTAATAGAGTTTTACCTATTTTTTCTGATACACTTGATTTGTTAAATAACGTTAAAAAATATCCAGTAGATAATTATATTTTATTTCCTAGTAAAGAAAAATTATTAAAAACAATTTATGATGTTAATATAACAAATTTTTCCTTTATCACATCAGTCTCTGATAGTTTTCAATTGAAAAATACAAAAACGAATGTAAATGATAATTATTCTCAATTAAAAATTATGATAGACATAATAGAAAATAAAAATATTTATAATAAAACACCAATAAACATTAAATTATATGTTTCTTGTATTAATGAATGTCCTATTGAAGGAAAAATTGATAATAATTATATTATAAAAAATATACTTGAACTAAATAAATTAAATGTTACAAATATATGTCTATCTGATACTTGTGGAACTTTATGTGCAGATGATTTTGAATACATAGTAGATACGTGTAATATATTTGGTATACCATTTTCAAAATTTTCATTACATTTACATGTTAAACAAGATAGAATTAATGATGTAAAACAAATATTTTTTAAGGCTCTAGACAGAAAAATTAATTGCTTTGATGTAGCTCTTTTAAATACTGGTGGTTGTTCAGTGACAATGAGTAAAAAAGATATTGCTCCAAATCTATCGTATGAATTATATTATAAATTTATGGTAGATTACATTGATATGCAAACTTAAGTTTAATTATAATTCATTTTAGTTTTCTAAAACATTAACTATAAGTATATTGTATTAGAATATATTGTATTATTATAATATATTTATGAAAATACTTATATTTGATACATGTGGTGGATTGTGTAATCAGTTTTACGATATTAATTGTGCTATTAATTTTTGTTTGATAAATGATTTTAAGTTTTCATTTAGAAACTGCACATTTAGAAATGCAAATTTAGTAACTTGGTATGACATGCCTATAGAAGATTTATTTGACATGAGAGTTTTTGAAAAGTATGATAATTATGTTAAATTTCAAACATTAACATTAACAATTGATAATACATTTAATTTAGTAAATAGTTTACGTTCAATCCAACTATTTACAAATAATTATTTACAAGAAATTTTGGATATAGATAAAGAATATATAGTATTAAAACAATTTTGGGTAACATACTCTTTTTGTAAAATTATAGATAATTTAAATGGACATGTATTACCGTCAAATAAAGTAATGAAAATATATGAAAACATTAAAAATAAATTATCTTTACAACCAATGACATATAATTTTATTCATTATAGACATGAAATAGATTTTATATCATTCTTTAATATTAAAAATAAAACATTAGAAAATGTTGTATTAAGCGTAATGCCAAAGTTTAAAGACACCAATTTAAAGATTTACGTAGCAACTAGTAATTTTAAGTCTTTAATAGAAAATACTAGTAAAGTATTTAATAGTATTATTACAAAAAACGACGATGAATTAACTGAATATAATTTTGAAGAATTAGCATTTGTTGATTATATGATTGGATTACATTCATGTGAGGTGTTTGGACACAGTAAATCATCATTTTCTGGTATGGTGAATTCTTTAAAAAATACATCAAATTATTATGATGTGTAAGTTTTAATTATATAAAAACTTTTAATTATATATAAATTACTGTACTTATATATGCATAATGTATGGAATATATACAAATATTAATAAAATAAATATATACAATAAATATATACGTTATTTTTAAATATAAAAATACCGTGTAATTTATAATATTTATGTTAGATTTACATTTGCCTATAAAAGAAAAATTAAATTACTTTATAACTATAAATAAAATACCCAACATAATATTTCATGGCCCATCTGGTAGTGGAAAACGAACCATTTTACATAATTTTATTAACAATATTTATGATAATGACCGCACAAAAATAAAATCATTAGTTATGTATGTTAATTGCTCACATGGTAAAGGTATAAAATTTATACGTGAAGAACTTAAATTTTTTTCTAAAACACATATTAATTCAAATGGCGGAAATATATTTAAAAGCATTATTCTTATGAATGCTGATAAATTAACAATAGATGCACAGTCTGCTTTGCGTAGATGTATTGAATTATTTAGCCATACAACTAGATTTTTTATTATTGCAGAGGATAAATATAATTTAATGAAACCAATATTGTCTAGATTTTGCGAAATTTATGTGAATGAACCGTTAATAGATGGTGTTATTACAAATCTTTATAAATATAATTTAAATAATACATTCAATACAAATAGTATTAAAAATACACGACAAGAATGGTTAAAAAAAGAAATATCAAAATTTATAAAAATACAAATACCTAAAACACTAAATGAATTAATGTTATTTTGTATAAAACTATATGAAAAAGGCTATAGTGCATTAGACATATTATGTTTATTGGAAAATAATAAATTTGCAGAAAATATCATTTCTCAAGAAAAAAGATATGAATTATTACTTACATTTAATAAAGTAAGAAAAGAATTTAGAAATGAGAAATTGTTGATTTTATTTATTATAAATTTTGCATTTTTAAGTTTAGATGTATCTTTAGAAAATATTAGTTTTATGTAAAATGGATGATTTTTCAATATCAACACTTTATGAATCTAAAAATGAATGGAGTGCAAGATTGGTTACTATTTTAACACCTCTTATTACAGATGGATATAAATCTATTTTTGAGGAAGCAATTAAATTATGTAAGCAAAATAATGAAATGGACAAATATTTAATGACATTTCAAAATTTTATTTCAAGAGTTCCAAAATGGAATCGTAATATTATAGAAACAGAAACAAAACGAATATGTGATAAGTCTGGTTGTGCTTATTTAGAAGATCTAATTACTTGTGTACATATCATTCAGCTTAAAATATTGACTGCTATGAGAGTAGGACAAAAACAAAAAAAAATTGACATTAATATTCCAAAACTGGAAGATTTTATCCATAAAGTTTACATCAATGTTGCAAGAAAATTATATAAGAATGTATATTTATTTGAATTAGGCATTGCACCATTGCAAATACAAAAACATAATAGAGAATTCGAAATTATTATTCAAGAATCTATATTAACTACGTTGAGAGAAAATATTCCAGTTGAAGCAATATTAAAAGCATATATGGAAGAAACAGTTGAAGAAGATGTTGTTGAAGAAATACGTGAAGAAATTGTTAAGGATGATTCAACTAATGTAAACACAAATAATAGTTTACAAAAAGAAATGACGACTGATGTGAAAAATAATAATACAAATAATATATCGTCAGCCTCTTCTTCTTCTAAATTAAGCTTTAATGATATAGATTATGTAAAAGATGATAATAATAATGTTTCATCTGTAGTAGCTCCAAAAAATATTGAGCGATTAGAAGAAATAAATAATATACGTTCCCAACTTAATAGTAATTTAAATGATGATAGTGATGATGAAGATAATATTAAATTAAATATTTCAAACGAAGATATAGGATTAGATAATTTAGATATTCATGTTATTGATGAACCTAAACAACCAAAAGATGACTTTGATTTTCCAGAATTGATGTCAGACAATGAATTTGAAGTTTTGGCTTAAAATGATTTTTATTATTTTGCGTATTTTATATTTGCGTAAAATAATAAATAAGAATATCAGTTTATTATTTTAAATGAATAATATTTTTGTGTTAGCTGGAATTATTTCAGTAATTTTTGTTATTTTTAAATTTATTGAAATGAGGTTTATTGACAAAGAACCTAAACCTTTAAAGTTATTAATTCGAGATGCACTGTTAGTATATGTTAGTGTAGTGTCTGGTTATTTTATTGTAGAACAAATACAGCCTATTGTTAAAAACTCTGCCGATAAAATACCAATATTTACAGATAATCCGGAATTCTAATTATTTTAAGTTTTTATAAATTTCATAGGTTGGCCATTTTGATATATATGAAAATCACCTATTTTGGTTAGATGGCTATAATAATTGTCATTGTGCAAAATATAAGATGGATTTGTAATTATTTCTTCTATTTTATCGCACACATCTATAACGTTATTAATACTGTGTGGCAATCCAGATCTTTTCACTTGCTTAGTTCCAAATGATCCGGTAAAATTTACAATATTCAACAATGTATTTACTTCGGGACGCGAATTGGAGTGATATAAAAATTTTTCGCTTACAATTTTTAATAATCGAACATCTAAACTAATATTTGATTTTTGAGAGCTTATATAATAAAAACTTCCAGGTGGATCTTCTGGACCCAAAATATTTAATCCGTTATCTTCTCCACAATTTGGTTCACATTCTTTAATTTTACAAATTGAATCATATGTATTTTTAGAATTTGTTGCGGCATCTTCGTAATAATAACTACGTCCATAATCTATTATTTTAGCTATATATTTCGATTTAAATTTAACTATTACTCCAGAATCTAAATGATAGTTATAATTTATATATGAATCTTTTGATGGTTCATACAATAAAACATTGTCAGCATGTAAATCGTAGTGTGTAAATACATCGTGTAGTGTTGAAAGAGGCATGTATATTTGATACAATATATATAACATTTCAAAATTAATTAAATTATATTGGTTCATTACATTTGTAGTTGTTTTTATTTTAACTTCTTTTACTGTATTTTCAATAAAATTGTCGAATGATAACGGATTTTTTACGTGTTGTATTAAAATTGACACATATTTAGAAAATTTACAACCGTTTCTATAATTAATTTTATTATATAATACCATACTATTTTTTAAAACATCTGACGTAATAGTATGTGTATCTTTACAATGTTTCCAATCTGCATCCCCATTATAAAAAAATAATCCATATGTTTCCAAAAAACATGGAAATACTTTGGCTTTTTTATTTACAAATTTACCAACTTCATATTCATACATTAAATTATCTGAGTCAACATTGATTGATGATTTTAATACTGTATACGCATCGTAACCTTCTCTGCTATATTTAATTTCTTTTACAAATCCATTAGCAGACACTGCTCCAATTTGTTTTATTGGTGATACCGCATAATCAAAATTAGTAAAATCGTTAAAAAACTTATTTATTTTATTTATTTCTGTTCCAAACGCTAAACACGCGCCAGAATCAGAACAAATTGTTTTTAAGAAAAATGCCTTTCGTTTAGCTTCAGTATTAAACATGAATTTAGCAATTTTATTTGATGCAGCTTGTTTATCTTTTATTTTTTGTTCATTTTCTCTATGTCTTTTAGTAACATTTAATATAAAATCTCCTATTTTTTTAGACGCATTTGCTTGTTTTTCAATTATTAATCTTTGATTTTGTTTTTTTTCTCTATGTCTTTTAGTAACATTTAATATAAAATCTCCTATTTTTGTTGATGCTTGTTTAGATGATAATTTTTTTATTTTTTTTACCATATTACAGTTTTTATCCATTTTATACAATTTTGATATTCTACAATATTTTCGTGTTCCTTTAGTAAATTGACATAATCTTGTTTTGTCTTTACATATATCTTCTGGAACTTTTCTACATCTTGAAAAACATTTTTTACTTTTCATATATAATTTATATATATTAAATTATATAAATTGTATAAATTATATAAATTATTTATAAATTAAACATTTATCTTCCAGTCCAAATTTTCACAACTGACTTTGGTAGTTTTCGTTTTTTCATATCTTCTTCATATTGATTATAAGTATATCCCCACTTTTGGTAATTAAATATACATCCAAACAAAGATTTTATTTGTTTTGTTTGGTTACATTCTGTAAAAATTAAACATCCAATTATTCTTTCAAATGAACATCTGTCTGCTCTACATTTTATAGAACTTATTAAATTAGTAAATCTATATTTATTTTCAAGATGAACTAAAAAACTATGATTAATATAACTTTGACCTCCAAAGCAACCATTCCATTTAGTAGTAGGCATTAATACTAATTCGTTGTGTAAAAGTAATTTATTTTGTATTTCGTGTGAATTTTTTAAATAGCGAGCTATTCTTAATGTATTATCAATATTTTCAGTGTCAGCATTAAAATACCATAATGGAACTGCGTTTAATCCATTTAATTTTTCAAAACTATATCTTTTATGAAAAAAAACGCTATCATGAATTATTACAGCATTACTAAAAAACTTTCGCTTTAAGAAATAATAATATGGTAATAATTCACCTCTTCCCTTAAATTCTGATTGAATAATTAGAAGATTTTTGTAATCATAGTCTGATTTAACTAAGTTATAATTACTGTTATCATCAATAATAACTATTTGTTTATAAGGGTATAATTTTCTTAAACATCTTACACATGTATTCCAATATTTATTTGTTGTTTCAGAATTTACATGTCTTGTTATAATAAACCCATAATCGTTCATATATTATTATTTTATAAATATATAATTATTTTATAGATTTTATAATTATTTTTATAATATTAATTACTTATCACAAAAATTATAACTAAACAATTAATAATTATATATATAATTTTATGCTGTTACATTTTTAAAATATTGGTATTTTATCTATATCAATTACGTCATTCGGAATATTTTCTTTATTGTATATATATTTTTTAAATTGCGGACGTTCTAATTGTGCTTGTGGTGTATGATTATGAACACATCTGGCGATCATTTTATACAATTTAAAATCTGGATATCTATCAACATTATTATTTTTATATAGCATATTTACTCCTTTATCGTCTAAACACCAATCTACAATTAGTTTTTGAAGTTGATTACAATTTTTAATTTCGTTCATATCAGATATCAAATAATCAAAAATAGAACAAGCTAAACGACATAAATCAAAACTATAATTTGGATCTAGTCTTGGTTTTTTTTCGTTTAAATATGGTTCTGTATTATATTGTGTTGCTGCATCTCCGCCAGTTTTAAAACTATCGCTACAAAATAATTTTCCATTAAATTTATAAATACTTCTTCCAAAATCAATAATTTTAAAAATTCTTCCAAAAGTAGGAACTCTGTAATACCTTTTTTTGTAATGATAATAAATAAATTTTTTATTTGTACTATTATACATAACATTATTTGTGTGAAGATCATTATGAGTAAAAGAAAAGGCTTTTTGATATGTTATTAATATCATAATTATTTGCATAAGCGCAGAATACCACTCATCATGAGTTAGCTCATGCGTTATAATAAGACTGTCTAAGGTATTTTCACAGTTTTCCATACATATTATTTCAATAGGAAACTGAGGTATTGACACATTCACTTCTTCTTCCTCTTCACTATCATATTCGTCTTCTTCATATTCATCTTCATTATCTTCTATACCATCATTATTTATACTTTCAATGCCGCTTTCATAATCATCTATTGAATCTGTTTCAAATTCATCATTTTCATCTGAATTAGTATGAGATGTTCTTGAAGAACAAGAAGAATTAGATCTTAGTGACATATTATTACCTTTAATATCATGAATTTTAATATCATGAATATCGGCATTAGTCATGTCAACAAGTTCTTCATTTGCCTCATTATTTTCAGAGATTAATACTTCACTCGGCAACTCACTAAAAATATTTTCAAATAATCCGTCTATTTGTCCAATAGATTGTATAGACATATTTGATTTTACACTTGAGGTATGCTCGATTTTAATTGGAGGTAATTTAGTTTCATTGTCTACAAATAAATGGTCATAATTATCAACTTTAAACAAAATATTTTTATTTTTATTAAAAAATTCTGATTTATTTAAATACTCTAAATCATCATAAACGTCTACAGTAAAATTATTTTTTAATGCCAAGAAAGAACCATAAAAATCTACACCATGAATAAAATTATATTTATTAATTAAAGAACTGCTTAAATATGAGAAAAATCCATCTACATATGCGGAATTATTTATATCAAAAATTTGTGAACTACTATTTTCATTACCAAGATTCGGTAATTTAAATAAATTTTTGTCATTGATATCATATTTACCAATTAAATATTTATGAGGATCTAAAAGAGGTGCAAATTTAAAAAAAATATTTCGCGTAATTATATTTTGTGTATTTATATTTTTAATGTTGCATTTGTAGACATGATTATTCTCATCTTCTTCTCTCTCAATAGTTTTCTTTGAAACACAAATATTTAAAATATGCCATTCGTTGTTAAGATTTATGTTGTTATAATTAGTAGGATTTAATGAAAAAAATCTTTTATATATTGGAATATAATTTTGAGTTTCAGATAAATTAAGATGTTTTTTTTGTTCAATGTTTCTAAACAAATCTACATTTGACCTCTTTTGATAACCAATATTAATCATTTTTAGCTATTTAAAATATAAATTATATTTGTTTTTAACTTATAATATTACCTAAATATTTATACAGATAAATTTATACTATTCATGAATTATATTTTGCGTTTTTTTAAATTAAAATATATATAACATAAATAAAATGACACTAGAGTTAAAAAAATTTGATATGAAATCAATCAGTTTTAAATCAAATGAAAATAAAGGACCGGTAATAGTATTAATTGGAAAACGTGATACTGGAAAATCTTATTTAGTTAGAGATCTTCTATATTATCAACAAGATATACCAATTGGGACTGTAATAGCCGGAACTGAAGAAGGAAATGGATTTTATGGAAAAATGGTTCCAAAATTATTTGTCCATAATGAATATAATACTGCCATTATTGAAAATATATTAAAAAGACAAAGAACTGTATTGAAACAAATTAAAAAAGAAGTTGAAACATATAAACGCAGTAATATTGATCCCCGTGCATTTGTTATTTTAGATGATTGTTTATATGACAGCACATGGACACGTGACAAAATGATGCGACTTTTGTTTATGAACGGGAGACATTGGAAGGTAATGTTAGTCATCACAATGCAATATCCGCTAGGCATCCCTCCGACACTGAGAACCAATATAGATTTTGTTTTTATTTTGAGAGAAAATTACATTGCAAATAGAAAACGAATTTACGAAAATTATGCTGGAATGTTTCCAACTTTTGAGAGCTTTTGTCAAGTGATGGATCAATGTACTGAAAATTATGAGTGTCTAGTAATAAATAATAACTCCAAATCAAACAAATTGCAAGACCAAGTGTTCTGGTATAAAGCAGATTCACATAACGATTTTAAATTAGGGTCAAAAGAGTTTTGGGAAATATCTAAAGACATTAATTCTGAAGACGAAGATGAAAAATATGACCCAAATTCAGTTAAAAAACGCGGTGCTGGACAAAAAATAAGTGTAAAAAAGGCAAATAAATGGTAAAAATCGCTTTCTCTAAACAGAAAGCGTGTTTGTTTTTATAATTTTCGCTTTTAAATATAAAAGCATGATAAACCACTTAAAGGCTATTTATAATAAATAGTATAATAACATGCAAGAGTTAAATATTATTGAACTTATTGAACAAAATCCTATTACAAGGCTGTCAAATACATATAATAATAAATTATTAAATAAAATTCAGCAAAAATTTACTGGATTTGAACAACAATTATTTGTAAGTAGTTTTTATTGTTACTTAAATTATGATAAAAACATAGATTTTGTGGTTGATTTAGATGATATATGGAAATGGTTAGGATTTACTCAAAAGGTAAGCGCATTAAGAGTGTTAGAAAAAAATTTTAAAACTGATATAGATTATAAAAATGTCGCTTTACAATTTGGCAAAGTGACTTTAGATACTTCTGTTAAACAAATCGGTGGGCAAAATATACAAAAAATATTTTTAACCGTTAAATGTTTTAAATCATTATGTTTAAAAGCACAGACAAAAAAGGCAGCAGAAATTCATGAATATTACATGAAACTAGAAGAAGTATTACACGAAATTATTGAAGAAGAAAGTAATGAATTAAAACTTCAATTAGAACAAAAAGATAATATTATTGTAGAAATTAAACAAACAACAGAACAAGAAAAACAAATGTTAATACAAAATACAAAAAAAGAAAAACAAAAAGCAGTAGAACAAGCAATTGTTATTCAGTTTCCAGTAAATACTGAGTGTATATATTTTGGAACAATTGACGATACAAATGAATCTGGAGAAAAATTAATTAAATTTGGACATACGAATGATTTATCAACAAGAATATTAGATCATCATAAAAAATATAATAATTTTATTTTAGTTAATGCGTTTCGTGTTCAAAATAAAGTAGAAATAGAAAATCTTATTAAAACATATCCAAAAATTAAACGACAAATTCGTAATATAGAAGTAAATGGTAAAATTAAAACAGAAATAATAGCATACGATTCGACAAATTTTACAATTGAAAGATTAACTAAACATATAAAAGATATTATTCATTCTAAGACATATAGTATAGATAATTTTAACAAAATACTTAAAGAAAATGAAGAATTAGAAAATGAAAATAAAAAATTAAAAGAGCAAAATAAAAATAATGAATTATCCATAACAAACCAACATATTGAAATAAATGAATTGAGAGAAAAAATAGATTACCAACAAAAAATTATAGATTCTATAAAAAGTGAAAATCAATCTGTATATCAAAATGTATTATTACCAGAAGATGATATGAATATTAAATTTAACGAGTTTATAAATAGTATTTGTATCGTTAGACCAGATGTTGAAGAATTATCTGTAAATTTAGAGGGACGATATAGGTTATGGTCTAAAGTTAAACCAACAAAAGAAATATTTCATGCTTTTAAAAATTATTTAGATACAAGATTTAAACCAAAACGATTACAAGGTAATCATGGATATGTAGGCATTAAATTAAAAACGGTTGAGTATAAAAAATCACTAGAAAATTCTACAGTTGAAACATTTATATTTCAAGTGTGTCAATTTTCAGATAATGGAAAAATTTTAAACTCTACTTTATTAAGAGAATACCAAAAATGGAAACTATCCGTTGGAAAAGAAATACATGAATCAGATATAAAAGAAATTAAAGAATATTTAAATTATTCACCATATGCACTTAAATCAACTGTATGGACTGATGAAGGTAATAATGAGGGATATTATGGATTATCTTTAAAACAATCAATTTATATACCTAAAATAATTTCAACAACTGGAAAAAAAGTTGAAAAAAGAGAAATAAACACACAACAATTATTAGGAACATGGGATACAATAGCTAAAGCAGCAGAATCAGAAGGTATTTCAACTGCTAAAATGAGCAGAAGCGTTAAAAACAATGTTATATTTAATAATGATTATTATTATTGTGTAAAAATTTAAATATTTTACACATTTGGACATTTAAAACACCTATAAATTAAAAACATAAATCCAACGCCCTTTCGCAAATGAACCATCAGAAATAATTCCGTGCCATTTATTTTTTTCATTAGTTAAATAAAACTTTTTATCGTTATATTGATCTTGTTGAAGGCGAATTCCACTAAAACTTGTGGGTGTTTCACTAACTAATTTAAAATATATACATTCATTTTTGCTTGGTATTTTAACCATACATATTCTATTATTCAAGTTTAATAATTCTCCTTGCACAGTATGAATATGTGTAAAGTCGTTAGTTAAATAAACAATATGTTCCATTTTGAGTTTAATTTATAATAAATACTTTATAAATTAAACATTTCAATTTTTTTAATAAAATAATGTTAATTATTTAATAGATGTAAATTTCAATTTATCTAAAATTAATATAATAAATATTATGTATTAACTAAATAATATTATTCGTCATTATTCATCCTTTTTAGTAGCAAAAGGACCACTAACCAGCTGACTTTGTCCATAATCAGATTTTCCAATAACAACATTCTCTCCGTCAAATAATTCTTTGCAAATATCCGCAGACGAAATATTATCTTTTTCATTTAATACATTTTCTTGTGTATTTAAATTATTTACACCAACAAGATTACCATTTTCATCAATAGTTTGTGTTAATGTGTTTCCAGATTTTTCAGCAGCTTTAATATTTTCTTCAATTGCTTTTTGTTTCGTTTCTTTAACACGTTGTTCAAATGTTGTTTTAGCATTTGTTTCATTCTTTTGCTTTTCATGCATCAACTGATTCAACTCTTCTTCCATATATTCAACCCGTCCAGTTTTATAAGCTTCCGGATCCCATGGCATCCACACACCAACTGGTCCAACATAAATATCATGTGATGGATCTATTTCTCTCAACATTTTACATCTCAACTCTGCTTCTTCTAGAGTAGGATAAGAACCTCTTACCTTTAATCCTCTTGTAGCAGTTTGAAAGTTATTTGAACTAATAAATGTTTTTTCCAAATCTTCTTCATGCTTATCAATAAAAGTTTTATAAGAATCTTCTATGCTTGATTTAGACAAAGTTTCTGTTTCTTCTTTAACAAAATCTTTAAAATCGTTTGAGAGGTCGTCGAATGATACATTATATTTATAAGAAATAAAATTAAGGAATTGAACAAATTTTTCCATACTTTTATCAAATTCCCATCTCTTTAGGAATTGTTCAAAAAAGTATATTTCTTTTTGTTTTAAAATTTTTTCTGGCGAAACAAATGATACGCATACAAATTTTTGTCCAGAAATAGGTTTATCTTCTTCCAATAAATCAACATATTTAGTATTTTTTTTGGAATTGGTAGACTTTTTTTTGTTGTTGGTTGTCATTATTTAATAACTTAATTATTTGATTTTAAGTTTTTTTAAAATTATATATATTTTTTTCTTATTAATTAATATAATGAATAATTTAATTAATGTCAATGAATTTATTAAAAGGGCAATTAAATATATTGTTGAAGGTTTTATGGTAGCTATTGCTGCTTATGCTATTCCCAAACGTTCATTGAATTTGGAAGAAATTTTGCTAATTGCATTAACTGCTGCAGCAACATTTAGTATTTTAGATACATACATTCCATCTATGGGTGTAAGTGCACGTACTGGCGCTGGAGCCGGTATAGGATTTAATTTAGTTGGATTCCCAGGAGGGCTATAAATAATTAATAATATACATTTTATAAATTATAATATTAATTATAGTATTAGTTAATAGTAGATAATCTAATATAAGTATGAAACAAAATATATGTAAATTTAAGTTTTATTAGATAATTCTATTAAAGTATTCATAAATATATCTTTATCATTTTTGTATAATAAAAACATATTTACTATTTCTGCTGGTGAAAAATGATATTCTTTTATTTTATACAATAATTCCACATTAATTTCTTCTTCATATAAATGTTCATACATCTCTTTTATAATATTATGTGATACCTTTTTCATTTCAATTGTAATATCAATTCTTCCCGGTCTAGTCAATGCTGAATCTAATTTTGCATAATAATTACTTGAAATTACCATTATTCTCCCAGAATGTTCTTCGATGCCATCCCATAAATTTAAAATGTCATCTAAAGTTATTTTATCTTCTTGCATTGGTGCTAAACAAGTGCTTATTATTTTATGTTCTGCATGTTTGTCATGGTCTATAATATTTTTAATAACATCGCCAACATTTGATTTTTCTGTAATATTTTCAAATATGTTAATATTTTGTTTGTTACTTCTTTCCATAACAATATCACCTTGAGCATCAATGTCTTCAATAACAATTATTTTATCAGAAAATCCAATACAATTTTTTTTATTTAAAGAATTATATGTGTTTTCAAAAAAAAAGTCAGACAATTGTTTTTTAGTTTTAATCAATTTAAAAGATAATATAACGATATTTCTGTTAGTGTAATTTGCTAATGCTTTTATAAACGACGTTTTACCAGTTCCCGGAACGCCGTGTAATCCAAACCCTAATGTATACGGTATCCCTTTTGTAGCATACCATTTTTTATTATTTATAAAAAAATTTATTTTATTTATAACTTCATGTTTGTTTTCAAAAAAAATATTATTAAATGTTCTGGTGTTGTTTATTACACTTTCTCTCCAACATACATATTTGGTTGATTCATAAGTAGTAGTCATTAATGTATAAATAAATTTCTGGGTAGATCTTTTTGTTTCAATACTTTGTCTATATTTATCTGTTAAATCGTCAATATATTTTTTTATTGTGTCTAATGATGATATGTATGAATATAATTTTATTTCAATAGTGTTTGTATTTGTATTATTGTTTTTATTTGTTTTTGAAGAATCATTTTGTGAAATATCAAACGTTAATTTAGTTATAGCATAAATTTGTAATTCTTTATTGAAAATAAATTCTTTTTGCTGTGAAACTACGTACATGTCATTTTTTATATTATCGCTATTATGTATGTCTATATTATCACTATTATTAGAATATATATCTTTAATTTCATAAATAGTTGTATTTGAATCTATTTCGTTTATTATTTTTTTCCATACTGCTTTAAAATTATCTCCAAATTCAGAAGATATAAGTGGTGATGAATATGAGTTACAAGATGAATATGTCGTTCCTTCCATTATAATAATATTTTTTTTATAAAATAATTGGGTTAGTGGTGCTATAAAATTTGTTAATTTATAGTCTGATTCAAATATTACTTTTACAACATATGATATACATGTTAATATTATAGTTGATATAAAAGTATCGATAACTGGATTATCTGTTTTAATTTTAGAAAAAATAGCCATTCTTACACTATTTTCAAACATGGGTTGTATCATATTATCGTTTATATGATTAATAATTTTATATCATTTTTAAAATTATTAATTATATAATTGTAAAATTATATAAAAAACAAAATAATAAATTAAATTGTCGGAATGAATTCCCAATCTAATTCTTCACAAATATTTTTCCAAATTGTGTCTTGTTCTATTCTTTTTTCTCTATCTTTTAACATTGGGAAGTGTTCTAGGTATTGTGTTTCTCCTAACAATTCACACAATTTATATGCAGTATAATAATAATTCAAAAAATTTACTCTATAATCCGGACAAAATTTAGAATATGGTGATTGCAATTCTACAAATAAATTACATAGTGTCTCTTCTAATTCAGGTGACATAATTGGCGGTTTAATACCAAGTTTATCTTTAATAAAAGGTATATGTTCATAATATTTATTATATCCTAACTTTTTTAAAATATCTTTGGTTTTTTCATTTGACAAATTATGTATTTCTATTCTCTCTTTTTTAATTTGTAATTTAATATTTTCAATAACATCTGGACTAATTTGTGTAGTTTCTTTACCTTGAAATTGAGATAATATTTCTTTAAAATGATTGATTCTTTTATAAGCATAAAAACATACTTCTTTAGGTGGTTCTTTGTAAGAAGGTTTTTCATTTTCAATTAAATATGGAATACTTCTAGAACAAATATTACAAATCAAAATACCTTCATCTTCTAATGGTATTAATTCACCTTTATAACATATTTTACAAATATCTGTTTGAAATACAAAAGAATTTATATCAAAAAATGTTTCATCGATATTACACAAATATTTTTGAACAATATTATTATCTGTATTTTGAGATGTAGTGCTTGCAGTTTTATCTATATTAATCTTGAAAAAGTTATTTAATATATTAGTTTTATTGTTTTCATTATTATTTGAATTTACATTAGAAATATTTTTTTTATTTTCAAAATAATCAAATATATATTTTGAATTATCTAGAAAATATTCTTTTTTTTTTAATTTTAACTTTTTTAAAAGTAAATTAATTTCATTAATTTTATCTTGAATATCTAATTTATCTTCGAGTGACAAAGTATTTTCAAGTTGTTTTTTTAATTCTAACTTTTCATTTTTTAATTTTGGAATATTTACATTCTCGTCTTTTGAAAAATCATTTAAAAACTCTTTGTGTTTATTGTCCAAGGTGGTTAATGTTTTTTTATTATATTTTATTTTTTTATTAGTTTTTGGTTTAAATATAGGCATTACTATTTTATTTAATTTGCAATTATTTTTTAATTATTAATAAAGACAAAATATATATTTTAAAATATTATTTTACAATTAAAACAATACTTTTGTCCAGATGTGTTATTTGTTTATATCTAGATTAATAATTAAAATATTAATTAGGTTATAATTATAATTATTTTATTATAATTAATTACATGAATATATTATTTTATGGTAATTGTCAGTTATTTGCTGTTTTAAAAACTTTAAACTTATCTAATAACTACAATATATTTCATATTGAGTGTTGGAATAACAATATAAATAAACAGTATTTTACTGATATAATAATTAATTGTGATGTAATTATAACACAACCAATAAATGATAATTATAACGATGTAGAATATTTATCCACAAATCATATTAAAAAACATAAAAACCCAAATTGTAAATTAATAATCTTTGACAGTTGTCATTTTAATTTTTATTATTTTGATTTAACATATAAAATGTTTAATAATGATGTTTTACATGACCCTATTGATTATCATTACAATACAATGATTGAATGTTATAACAACAATAATTCTGTACATTATTATGTTGATAATTTTGTTAATAATTTAGATTTAAAATCAAGTGAAGAATTAGAAATAATAGCTGAACATAATTTGAAAGAATTACATGATAGATATACAAATAATAAAGTAAAATATAACGGCAAAAATATTTATATTATATCAACATATGAATATATTAAAGAAAATTATAAAGATAAATTATTATTTTGGTCAATTAATCATCCTACAAAATTTATTATACAATTTATATGTAAAACAATAGTTGATATTTTACAAATAGAAAATACTATAAATATGGATATAGATGTTTTCAGTAATGTAAAATGTATTTTATATAAATGTATTTCAAAAAATGTAAAATTTGATATAAATAATCATACACCTTTGCTATTAAATATTACAGATGTTGTTAAAATTACACAATTATATTATGATACATATGAAAAAATTGATTTTAAATAATTTTATGTTTTAACTTAATAATATGTAAAATATTACTAAATATATTTTTATACTAAACTATATATAGTGTAGTGTATTATGTTATAAAAATAAAATAAAGTTAAATGCATGCAATTGTTTCTTTTATTAAAGTAAATGGATTTGAAAATAAATCTTGAATCTTTAAAAAATTTAGAAATATCAGATTTAAAAATAGACACCATTGTATTTCAAAAAATGTTATTATTATACAATTCAATCGAGGACGGATGGTGTATTAAAAAAAAGAATGGATCTTATGTATTTACCAAAAACCATGAAAATAAAAAAGAAGTATTTAATGATTCATACTTATTAAAATTTATTGACACAAATTTAGACATAAACAAAATAATTTCTTAATATGTATTATTTAAATGAATATAATTTACATAATCTTACCATTATGTATATAAAAATAACAAACATTATGTGTAAATAAGTATTTTATATTTTATATTTTATATTTTATATTTTATATTTTATATTTTATATTTTATATTTTATATTTTATATTTTATATTTTATTTTATTAAAAAATAAATAAAAACTAAATAAACTTTGATAAATTATTGTATTATTTTAGCTAAAAACTGTTTATATTTATGTATATTTGTGTATATATTTTTTAGATGTATTATGATGTAAAAAAAGTTGTATATAAATTGTTATATTTTAATTTAATAAATTAATTAAATTAAAATTAAATTAAATTAAATTAAAATACAGATTTTTTTTCTTTAGCCATTATATAAAATGGGAGGTGGATTAATGCAATTAGTCGCTTATGGCGCACAAGATGTCTATCTTACTGGCAATCCTCAGATTACTTTTTGGAAAGTGACATATAGAAGGTATACCAACTTTGCTATTGAATCTATTGAACAAACATTCAACGGTCAAGCCGATTTTGGACGAAGAGTTCAGTGTGTTATTAGCAGAAATGGTGATCTTGCTTACCGTACATATCTCCAAGTTACTCTTCCAGAAATTAATCAACTTATGGGTCTTGGAAACTACACCACAGGACAAAATACTGGTGTGTATGCCCGTTGGTTGGACTTCCCCGGAGAACAGCTTATTGCTCAAGTTGAAGTCGAAATTGGTGGTCAAAGAATTGATCGTCAATACGGTGACTGGATGCACATTTGGAATCAGCTTACTATGACTGCTGAACAGCAGCGTGGATATTTCCAGATGATTGGTAATACTACTCAGCTTACATTTATTACCGATCCTTCATTTGCCGATGTTGAAAGTCCATGCAGTTCTTTAGCTCCTCGTCAAGTTTGTGCTCCTCGTAATGCTCTTCCAGAAACCACATTATATGTTCCTCTTCAATTTTGGTTTTGCATGAACCCCGGATTGGCTTTACCATTAATTGCCTTGAAAACTGTAGGGCAGAAAAGTACTCATCCTAAAATTAATATGGGAAATTTTAGGGAAAATATGTTTGAGGCCCATAATGATTTTATTAATCACAATCCTCAGGTGCTAGTTGCTTGCTGTTAAATCAGCAATCAGCAACATTTTCAAATTGCGGGAAGTTCTTAAAGATGTTAAAATAAAAAATTATATAATTTTTTAGGGTACCAAACTTTAAATGAAAGTTTAAAGTGGCTGAGAATACTACTCAGATATGGTAAAAATCCAACATATGATAGCAATAATATGCTTGAAATAGATAATCCGCAGCCAAGTTCCTAAGTTCGTTATGATAAGAATAAGGAAAAGGTTCAACGACTAAACGGAAATGGGTTTGAGAAGTCTAATCAACTTTGATGATAACTTAAGATATAGTCTATTCCCTCATGTTACTCATAAATACACCGAAAGGTGGGGTAAATCGTGAAGTACAGTATCACGAAGTTAAAATTAATTTGGATATTCGTCCTATTGACGAGTGTCTTTGGGCTGTTACAACTTTAAATTGCAATACTAATCCTTACACTGGAGCTTCTGGACAATACAGTGTTGGACGCCCTGTTCCAGCAACTATTGCTTACAATCAATCTTTAGTTGCTGCTTCTTTATACGTAGATTACGTATTTTTGGATACGGATGAAAGACGAAGAATGGCACAAAATCCTCACGAATATTTGATTACACAGCTCCAGTTCACTGGAGACGAGTCTGTTGGTTCTTCTTCCAACAAAATCAAGCTCAACTTTAACCACCCGGTTAAAGAATTGATTTGGGTTGTTCAGCCCGATCAGAACGTTGATTACTGCTCATCTTTGACTTGTGATGCTCTTTTGTTCAAAGTCCTTGGTGCACAGCCTTTCAACTACACTGATGCAATTGATGCTTTGCCTAACGCTATTCAAGCTTTTGGAGGTCCAGCTTCTATTGCCGCAGATTCTCGTGCATACATTAATGCTCAAGGTTTGTTCCAAGATGCTGGTGCTATGGATTTTATTCCTCCATCTGGATTCACTGGATACTGGCACGGACCTTCAAATCCTTACAACGAGGCCAATCTGGGAGGCCCTCAGAATGTGTTGAACACAAGTGGTCTTTCTGCTGAAGTCATAGCGGCTTTGAATTCTGGCACTACTGCTGGACACAATGTTAATTCTGAAGTGTCTGATGCTGGAACATTTGTTCTTACTGAAACCTCTTTAGATTTGCACTGCTGGGGTCTTAACCCCGTTGTCACTGCTAAACTTCAGTTGAATGGTCAAGATCGTTTCTCTGAGCGTGAAGGAACTTACTTCTCTTTGGTCCAGCCTTACCAAGCTCACACCAGAAACCCCGATACTGGAATTAACGTATATTCCTTTGCATTGAGGCCAGAGGAACACCAACCCTCAGGAACCTGCAATTTCTCACGTATTGATAACGCAACTCTTCAGCTTGTGCTTTCAAATGCTACAGTTGAAGGAACCAAAACTGCCAAGGTGCGCGTTTATGCCACCAATTATAATGTGCTAAGAATAATGTCCGGCATTAAATTCACCTGTGCCGAACAGTTGGCTGCCATATTAGATATTTGCTTCCTAATATGGATAAACAGTGTAAAGCAAATATACGACCAAATCGTATTATATAACCAGCTAGTCTTGGTTTGACTATTTAGTCAGAACAAGGCAACATTTCTAAATTGCGGGAACATCCTTAAAGACTTTTCTACTACTTCATTATGTGAAAACATGTTGAATACCCGGGGTAATGACCTAGGGCATAGTAATAACGAAAAGGATTGGATAATCTGCAGCCAAGCTCCTAAATGCGATAATGCAAGCATATGGAGAAGGTTCAGAGACTATAATGGAATGGGTTTGAGAAAGCTAGCAACTTTCTGTGATAACTTAAGGGATAGTCCAATTTATTAATGAAAATTAATAAAAATAAATAACTCTGGGGTGGGTTAGCTTATAGTAATTAAAGAAACTGAAATATATTGTTTCATTTAAAAATAACTTAATGAAAAAATATGATTATTATTTAAAGATTAGTAATGATTTTATCAAAAATATGGTTTAAAATATATATTTATTATTTATAAAATGAATAATATTTTCAAACAAGAATTTATAAAGTTTAAAAAAGAACGCAGAGATAACAAAAAAAGTTGCAAAAGGTCTATTACTGGCGAAGAAGTTATTTTTATTTTTGAAAAAGTATTAGAAGGTTGGAAAACAATACGTATCTATAATACAATTATTCAAAATAATCCTAATTCAGAAATAGATAAAACAAAAACAGAAACCATTGCAACCGGTAATTGTAAAGTATTTGAAAAAGAATTGTCAGAAGAAAGATATGAATATTATACAAGTTTAAGGGAAAAAGTTTATGAATATAATAATAATAAATTAAAAAACTTATAGTAATATATTGTTTATTGCTTGTAATAACAAAAAACAATATAAAGACTTCACTCCAATTAATCTATAAAAATGAGCGTAGATATTGTAAACCTTATTGAAAGCAATCCTATTACTAAATTAAATGGCAATTATCAATCTAAATTAATTGAAAAGGTAAAAAATAAATTTACAGAATACGAACAGCAAATATTTTTAGCTAGTTTTTACTGCTATTTAAAGTATGATTACAAAAATGATTTTGTTATTGATTTGGATGATGTTTGGCAATGGTTAGGATTTGGACAAAAAGTTAATGCAAAAAGGTTGTTAGAAAAAAATTTTGAAATAAATAAAGACTATAAATTATTGCTTTGCCAGTTGGCAAAGCAAACAAATAGTGTTAAAGGAGGTCACAATAAAGAAATATTTATGTTAAATGTAAAAACATTTAAATTATTTTGTATAAAGGCTGGAACAAAAAAGGCAGATGAAATTCATGAGTATTTTATTAAACTAGAAGAAATTTTACAAGAAGTTTTGTTAGAAGAAAGCAACGAACTTAAATTACAATTAGAACAACAAAATACTGAAATGCAACTATTAGAAGATAAAAAGAAACGAGAATATGAAACAAAATTAGAGAAACAAAAAATTATAGAAAGAGAGAAAATGTTATTAAATGAATACGCAACAATAGGTTCAATTGTTTATATTATAAAAGTTAAATCATATGATAATGGACAATATATAATTAAAATAGGAGAAAGCAGAAAAGGTATAAAAAATAGATATATTGAACATAAAGGTAAATATGAAGAGTGTGTATTACTTGATTGTTTTTGTTGCAATAAAAGTAAAGATTTTGAAAGTTTTATTCATAATCATGAAAGCATTAGACTAAATAAAGTAAACAATCTTCAAGGACATGAAACTGAAATGGAACTTTTTTTAGTTGGCAAAAATCTTTCATATCAAACTTTATTAAACATTATAAATAATAATATAAAGTATTTTAATGACAACAATAATAGTAAATTAGAACTTGAAATAGAACAGTTAAAATTAATGCTTGAAATGAAAAATACAAATAATGATAATATATTAATACATGAATTAATTCAAAATCTAAAACAATTAACAAATAAAATAGATACTCTTGAAAAAACAAATAAAGATATAATAGAAAAATTAAATGCATCTAACACAAAAGTTACAAATGGGTTTAATAACCATTTATCCACATTAGGACCAAGATTACAAAAAATTAATCCAGATAATTTACAACTTGTCAAAGTATATGAAAGCGTAACAGAAGCAATGAAAGAAAATCATAATATAAAAAGACCTAGTATAAATAAAGCAATTGTTGAAAATACTATTTATTGCGGTTATAGATGGCTTCTAGTAGATAGAGATTTAGATCCAAATATTATTCATTCTATTAAGCATACAAAACAAACAAAGGTGCAATGTTTAGGATATATTGCACAATTGAATAAAGAAAATACAGAAATAATTAATGTGTACTTAGATAGAAAAACTGCAGCATATGCAAATGGGTATGAATCAATTTCAGCATTAGATAATCCAGTAAAAAATAATACTATGACAAAAGGATTTTACTATAAATTATATGAAAAATGTGATGTAGTTTTGAGAGAAAAGTTTGAAGAAAAAATAAATGGTAAACCCTTATTATATAAAAATGGAATAGGACAGTATGATTTACAAAATAATTTAACTTGTGAATTTGAGTGTAAATATGATTGTATTAAAAAACTACAAATTAGTGATAAAACATTGTCAAAATCATTGAAACAAAATATATCGTATAACGGATTTTATTATAAAGAATTAGGTAGCAAATTACATTATTAAATTAATTAGGTTTTATTTTGTTTTATATTTTTTTAACTTTATTTACACCTGTTGACATTTCAAACGCCGATTACTTTAAATAATAACCATTAATATGCTTTGAAGCATAACATGATGAAGCATAATGTCCTTCTCTGCCACAACGAAAACAACATTTATCATTATCATCATTGTCGTCCTCGTCATCATTGTC
>Ga0214921_10003561_pt1 | contig 23674 bp, 20 predicted proteins | sample LL1505_MetaG_FD_177992 | JGI IMG/M metagenome (GOLD analysis project Ga0214921, IMG submission 177992) | Freshwater microbial communities from Lake Lanier, Atlanta, Georgia, United States - LL-1505 | ecosystem: Environmental > Aquatic > Freshwater > Lake | place: USA: Georgia | collected...
GGTGGAGTATAAGAGGGCATGTATGCTTTTGGAGAAGAAGTATGGGTTGCCTACTTATGATGATTCGGAAACGAGTGAAGAGCAAGCTCCTTTAGGAGGGGGCTTTTCATTGGATAAGAATGATAATCCTGAGGAGAGGGTGTATCGTCTATTGTTATCAAGGACGAGAGACCGTGTGGGAGAGCCGGAGGGTTTATTAAAGTTGTGGGAGGCACATGATATGTTGAAGTTTAAGGGGAATGCTCAGAAAAGTCAGTGGGAGAGGTTGTTAAGAGTTTTGTTAGAGGGTTAATCCGTAGGTATATTATAGATTATGCTACGGAGAAAAAAGATGGATGATAAAGACAGATTAGAGATGGTGTTGTACAGCTTTTTGGCAAAAGCCAATAGTTACCTAGAGGATGATGAGATAGAAATACACAATGAGGAAGACACGGTTTATATGTGGTTAGCCTTGGGTAAGTTTATCGGGATAGATGCGTTATTTCCACACATGAAGATGGTGATATCCCCAGACATTCATGATGTAAAACGGGTAGTTGCCTTATTGGCAAGTCCTTCTAAAGAGGTGATAGATAAAGCCTCGGATGACAAGGTGATAACGGATGAGGTGATAGAGAGACTTTTAACCGACTTAGAGAATAAGCCCAAACAGTAGGAGAGTAATGCTATGATGTATCGTAGAGACGGGTTGGTATATACCACCATAAAGGATAAGTCATGGGGTACTGTGAGGGTAGCTCGAATATTGCCTAAGGACGGGGATAATTGGGGGGAGTTTAAGGAGTTGGCAGATACGGAATGGGCAAAGATGATAAACGAGGTCTCGAATGATGTTTATGATATGGCATTTCGTAACCATGTCACACCCTTGATGAAAGTCATAGGTAGAGACCCGAAGGGGAATTTGAAGCTAATGCCAATGGAGAATGGGTGTAGGATGGTGGGGGAGTGTCAGAGTGAGAAGCCTATATGCAGTAAGGTGGAGACTGCCCCATTTTGTGTTATGCCTAAAACTGAGCTTCAAGCCGTGCAGACACTTTTGAGTGCATGGCGAGAAGGTTACTATGTTATAAGAATAAGGAGTTAGCTATGATAGTTAAGCCTGTTTTTGTTGAATACAGCCGTGTGCCAGTATTCTTATCGTTTTTCACCCCTATTGAGATAAATGCCATCACCCTTGGGTGGTATGTATTTTCTCGTGGCAAGTTAGATGCCGTTGTAAAGCAACATGAGTCTATTCATGTGCAACAGTATGTAGAGACCTTTTTTATTGGCTTTGTTCTTATTTACTTTTGGGATTATCTCAAGGGTTACATTAAATACAAAGATGGCAAGAAAGCCTATATGCAGATTAGATTTGAGCAAGAGGCGTATGGTAACCAAAGGGTGATGGCATATCCGACAACAAGACCTGCTTATAATTGGAGGAAGTATACGGTTTAGTAGCCGTCTTTGAACCATCCCCCGCCCTTAAGCTCGAAGGATGTGACGGCAAGGACTTTGTAAGTCTCGCCATTACAGGGTGTTGGGTTGGGTTCGGGTGATTTAGGGAGGGGGCAAGGGGGTGGGGGAGCTGAGAAGGATTGTCTTGAGGTGAACTCTTTATCGCAGGATTTGCATTTGAAGGAGTAGATGGGCATTATTTTTTCTCCGTTGTTTTGGTGATAGGTTCTTCGATAGAGAATCTTTTAGCTTTATCCCGAAGAGCGAGCAATTTTTTTTCTATTTTTAGCACTTCTTCGGTAAAAGAAGGGTCATTGAGCTCATACTTAATGGTATGAGAATGGCAGTTATCTAAGTTAGCGATAGCATCTGTTAAGGTTCTTAAAAGATGTCGTTTTTGGTGACCTGTTTTTAGCATGATAGTAATACTCCATTGAAAGGAAGAAACAAGATGGATGCTTTAGTAGAGATTAGTAACAATCTATCCTTAAATACCCCTGAGTGGGCATTAAAGGTAACCCACGAGATGATTACTCAGTGGAAGAAGGTAGGCAAAGCCTACAACTTAGATGTCAGTTTACCTCCATTTATTATACGACTAGATGTAAAAATGCAAGACATGGAGGTAGATGAAGAGAGAGAAGAAGGCAAAATTTCCGTGCAAGTCGAACCACAGCCTCCTTATTATGTCGAATTTCCCGAAGGTGCATTAGATGAAGCGTTAGTTGGGGAAGAGGGTTTTAAGCCCTTTGTTAAGGAGTTCTGGCCCACTATTATCAAGGACTACATCTCTTATGATAGAACCATCGGGTTTATCTTTGTATGTGAGAGCAATATGGTAGACACTAGTGTTGGGGATGAGGGTAAAACAGCATTGGTGGCTCAGTATCAAGGATATGGGGATTTGACCACAACCTTTTATCAATGTTTTGAGGTTGGGGAGAGCAATAACTTGGTGTTTGATGATATTAAGGTATTGCCCGTCGTTGGGGTATCTCAAGTATTGGGTTCATTATCGGGGTTATTTGAGAGAAGACTAGAGAAGGATATTGTTAATTAAGTCTTTTACGAAATTCTGCATTGGTTCTATATAATTCGAGAGCAGTTTTAACGGCGGCTTTTTTATCCCCCATGATATGGTTATTAAAGAGTTCTTCACTACCTTGTAAGCCAGAGGAAGCCTTGATAACACGGGTAAATTTGTTAGAGTCTAAATCGACTTCGTTAATTTCAAAGTCCTCACCTTCCCCTGTTCTGCGACAGCGGAATAAGTGAAGTGTAATCTTTGGGCGTTTAACATTGCTAAAGTAACCTTGGAAGCGGTGTTTGTAGGGGTAGGCATAGAAGTTAAATTCTTTGTTCTTTAAGTCCATGGTGTATTGAGCAACGGTATTAAGACCGCCTTGGTGGTCAGCACTACGAACGGTGTTCATGGGGTCATGATGGTCTTGTGGTCTATAACCGAAGATGTTCTCAATAATTTCAGCTTTGCTTTCAGTCGATCTCAAGGCACGAAGTGCTCTGAGGCGACGAAGCACGGATGATTTGCGGTCTTTGGGGTCTTTGCTTTTTTGATAACCGGCTTCGGGGATATCGAGTCCATGGTTGGTACGAACGAACATATCATTAGAAACATCAACAACTTTGCAAACGGGTTCAGCACCTTCAAAGTGTTCGATGGAGTATGTGGTATTGGCATCGGAAACGATGGTATGCCCGTGTAAGCCATTGCGGTGCTTACAGATAGCATCAGCAGCGGCTTCAACGGTGCGTTGTTCGAGGGCACGGAGGATAATAGAGGCATCACGGGTGGATGAGTTTTCCATACGGGAGACATCAATATCAACAGTGAGGGTGGCATTAACGACCCCGATGCCAAATTCGTTCATACCTTCACACCAGCCGGTAAATTCGTCTTTGAAGTAGAGGATTTCTACGCCATTACGAAATTCGTGGTGGAAGGAGATGGGGACTTGGTAGTTGCGGTCACGGGTTTTAAAGAGGATGCGTTCTCCTTCCCAATTACCCGCGGCAACGATGCAGGCTTTTTTCTTCATTTTTTTCTTCTCCAAGGATTGTTTAATATCGTCTTCATGTTGTTTTTGCCAAGCTTTCCATTTAGCGTGTTGGGGGCTATTGGGTTTGCTAGGGTCGTGTCCCCAATTTCTTAGGGAGATTTCCCATTTGGACATACCTGTAGAACCGACAACATCACCGGGCTTGCCTCCGAGCATACGGCTGTTGAAGCCATTTTCTTGTGAGGCGTTATCAAAGTCTTCGTTAGACCAATCTTTGAGGGGTTTATCTTTTCTGCGTTTTATACGGTGAAAAGAGTCGTAACCCGATTGGATTTTACCATTATCTTTGGCTTCTTGTCTATTGAGAGAAGCCTCTAGGTGGTCGGGGTCTTCACCCCAATCTTCAAGTTCTTTTTGAGACATATTAATAAGGTCATGCCATTTATCGTATATCTCTTTTTTTTCTTCATCGGTGCGAGCCATGTTAATTAACCCCTCAAAAGTTAGGTTTTATATTATATAAGAGAGGGGTTGTATAAAGGTTCTATTTAGTCTAAATCTTCTTCAATTACTCTTGTTGGTTTAGCTGCTGGCTTTCTACCTGTTGGCTTCTTAGATTGACTCTTGCCTTTGCCTCTAGTGTTACCTTTATCAGAACAATTGAAGCTACCACCTTTTTTATTAGGACAAATAGTTCTATCAATGTTCTTGTCTTTCATACCAGCATAGTATCTCTTGTTGTAGGCAGCTCTTTCTTTAGAACCATTGTCCCCAGCATTTGCCTTACCGTAGTCATTATGCAAACCATACATGTGTTCACCTAAGCCGGGTTCGTTAACACCGCCCTTAGCTGGTTCTCTAGTATAGCATTTGGTATTACCTTTACCCTTACCTTTTCTTGAGCAAGAGTTCATGCCGGGTCTCTTGTATTTACCACGACCTTTACCCCCGCCACCACCACCACCACCGCCACCGCCTCCACCACCGCCGGCACTTTGGGCTTTGGCTCTTTCGGCTTTATTGGGTTGTCCGTCTTTTCTCTTTCTACCTGCACCTTTTCTCGACCCACCGCTTCTGCCTTTTTTGCCAGCTGCGGTCTTATTGAAACCGAAGCCATAACCGATGCCTAGACCTTCTTCAATTTCTTGACGAGAGATAAAGCCATCACCATCTGTATCTAATGCGAGGAATACAGACATAGAACCTTGCCATTCATCCATGCTGATGAGGTCATCGCCGTCCATGTCAAATTCGTCCATGAGAGAGTGAGCCATTTCTTCGGAGGCAAACATATTGCCATCCATAGAAAATTCGTCATCTTCATCTTCATAGTCTTCGTCATCATCTTCTTCGTATTCTAAGCCGTTATCATATTCTAAGCCTTGAGAAGCATCGTTGTAACCTTTGTCATAACCATCTTCAAAGCCATCATCATAGATGACTTGATCTTCGTCATCATCATCAAGCTCTTCATCTAGGTTGTTTTCGTAAGGCATACCATTGAGGGCATCATTGTAGCCCATATCATAGCCTTCATCAACACCTTCATAATAGATTTGGATTTCGTCATCATCATAATATTCTTCGGCTTCAACATATTCGGAATCAACAACTTCGGGTTCTTCCTCAAATTGTTCATCTGCATACATATTGCCACCACAAGCATATTTATCGCCACAACCAAATTGTTCATCAGCAGTCCATTCGGAAGCTTGACGTTGATTGAAGCGATTAAAACGATAGCTGTTCTTCATTTTGTCACTCCTTTTAAGGGAACCAGTTTTAGTCATAATGTATATAGGAAAGGCATCTATAAGCAATTTAGTGAAAGGACACTTGCTTTCCTTATAGTGCTCTTGCATATACTCTAGGTGATTGCCTTGTTTTTTATACAAAGCATTTCCAATCTCACCCGCTAACATATATATGGTATTCATAGTCCCGAGACAATATTTTGTACAGCTAGTACTAAATCCTGCTACTCCGGGCAAGATACGAGAACGGTCTCGGAATACCTTACAAGCATTAGACATAGCCTCATAGGCTGGGTCATTTGTGCGGGTAAATCTATCTTTAAAGAAAGACCCTGCTTCAGGGAACTTATGTTCTAAGCGGGTAGCAAGAATATTAGCTTTACGGGTGAGTTTGCGGATAGCAATATCTACATCGTTTTGGATGCTTTTATTGAAGCCATATTGACCTGAGCCCATAATACTAAACTCCTTTAAACTAGATCGCCATCAACGATGTTGTAACCTTTGACTGAGCCAAGTTTAATTGGGTCAAAGTCAGAGAGGATAATAGCCTTTTGGTCAGGGAAATCACCATAGTGGTGGAAGTACATTGCTTGACCAACGATTTCTGTAAAGATAGCGGGGATAGCACGGGCATCTTTACCAAGAAGAGCAAGATGCTTATTGTAGGCAATAAGTTCACCCTTAGCAGTAAAGTGAGACCATGCTACTTTCTTTGGATTAGACCCTAAGTGAGAAGTGAAGTCATGAAGAGTACGGAACATGAGATTAACTTCAGGAGACCATGAGTCTGATTGGTTATAAAGGGTGCTGATTTCGAGAACGCCTGTTTCTTTGACTTTCTTTTGCATATCTTCAGCAGATTTGTAGGGGTCATAATCTACGAATTTAACTTCAACAACAGCGTTAATGCGTTGGAACATCTTAACGATATGGTCTACGAGAGCACTAACAGAAGCCTTACCGGGGCCAGTGGCCTTTGGTGCGGCTTTGTATGCTTCAGCAACGAGCATGGCATACTTATCCCAACCACGGATTTCGTCAATGCGACCTTGAGCAACGAGTTTAGAGCCTTGACCTGATTCGAGGGCGAAATCGTCTAGGGTATTAGAGAAGCCACCGCCAGCCCAGCCTGCCACTTTGGGCATGCTTTGGTTGTATGAGAGGTAGTTAGCGACATCTTGGAGGTCATTCGCTGCACGGTTGATTTTGGATTCAACCCAATTTTCGAGGGAAGAACCGTGATTGAGCATACCGAGTAAGTGAGTTGAAGCCTTTTGGATGATTTGAAGGTTTTGTAAGCTCATGTAGATGCCATCATAGCTAGAGGTTTCTTCTGAGGCATGTTTGATGGTCTTAGCGATGTCGCTTTGAGCTCTTTGATAGAGTTTCTTAAGTTCAGGTGTCATTTTAACTCCTAAGTGGGGGTCAGGTTGGCTTTGTAAGCTAAAGAGGGAGTCTCTGATATCTTCCCAATGTTTTGGTGATAGTTCTTGGAATTGGGCTTCATACTTAGCAAAAGCGTGTTCCATGTCTTTACCACTATGTTGCATATCAAACTTTTGAAGTGCATGAATGGCTTCATTAACTTTTTTAAGAAGAGCAGAATTTGCCTTAGCTAAAGAACGGGCAGTATTTAAGTCATTGGACATGAGGGCATCATAGATGTCATCAGCATGTTCGGGGCTTAATTTAATGAAGTCATCTTGGAAAGGGTCGAGCAAATCCATGATGGCATCTTTAACCGCACCAGCTTGTTTGGTGAGGTAGTTCTTTTGATGGCAGTGTGGGGAATTGGGTTCTTTATGCTTGCAGTAGATAGACCAAGCCATAGGCCAAGCGTAATCTTCTTCGTAGCCTTTGGCTTTAAATTCCTTAACTTTGTCTTCGACATAATCGGGGAGATTTTCGGCGGTACGAGTTCCGGGTAAAGAGTGGGTGGAATAACCGCCCCAAGCTTTTTCATTTTGAGTGAAGGCTCTCTTTTTCATGAGTACTCCTTTTATTAAAATAATAGTTTGTCTATAATGGGGATATTCATAAATGATAAACCAAGGTTTCCTTGAAAGGAAGGCATTAAAATGGCTAATACCGATTTAACCCCAAATGGAGTTACACAAGGTAGCTCCTCTCTATACAAGTTCAATAGCTCACCAAATACTCGTACAGCTATTTCACAAAAGGTACGACTATTCGCACCCGTATGGCAAGGTAAGAATGCAAATAGTAGTGTATTGTACCAAATGGGTGTTGTAGATAGTTTTTCTTATTCTTTAAGTCGTGGTACTGAAATGGTTAAGGGTATTGGTTTTGGTGACCATTTTGGTGAAAGAGTTCCCGGCATGAGTGACCCCGTTTCAGTGTCTTTCAGTCGTACTCTCCTTTACCTAGCAAACGCCGCCCAAGCAACAGGCTATGCTAGTGGTTATGCTGGCCCTGTTAGAACCTTACAAACCCATCGCTGGCCCTTTGATATGGAAGAACAAATGGTCTTCTCAACAATCGCTGATGCTGAAGCAGATGTGGCTACAGATGGTTTCCAAGGTGGTGTACAAAATATTGACTTTAGCTTCCAAAATGCTACAGGTAGCGACTCTTATCAAGCTAACTCACAAGTAGCTGTTAATAAGAACTTGCAACACAAAGCAATCATTACCTACTTTGAAGCTTGTTGGTTTACCTCATTAGACCATAACATTGACATGGGTACAGTAGTATTAAAAGAGGGTGTTCAAGCAGATGTTAGTGATGTGCATGACTTGTTCTCTACCTATGGTGAATTTATGAACACAGGTAATGACCCAACACTAGGACAAACAGGTTCTATTAGATATGCAGGTAGTGGTCAAGGGGCAAGTAGAGGTTTACAAGTTGGGACAGCAATTAACCAAGCTTAATGGTATAATACAGGAGCCATCCTTTAATCTGGACAACATTTAAACTAAGGAAATATATACATGATTAGTCTTAAAGATATTGAATTTGCATCCAAAGAGCTTTTAAAAATCGGGCATAATGAAAAAGAAGTAAAGATAGGTGATTTGTCTATTGTCCTTCGTACTCTCACCCCCATTGAAGAAGCAGATGTTCAAAAGCACATTAGTGCAGATAAAACCGAGGATGAAATAACCACCCTAGAATTTGTCGATATGTTCCGTATGCACTCCCTTGCAAGAGCTATCGTTGAAATTAACGGGGTCAATCTCCGAGGGCAAGATGTCATCGAAACCGATGAGCTTTTACCCAATGGCATTAAGGTAAAGAAAGAAAAGGTAGAGGTAATGTTTGACCTTTTGTCTAAATTCTCCCGTGTTCTTCTAAGTGAGCTATTCCAAGGCTTTGTTCAATTAAACAACGAAGCAGAAGAAGAAGCCAAGAAGCTCTTCCCTGAAAAGGTGATTGAGGATGTAGTAGAGGAAGAAGCAAAGAAGGGGACAATCGGGGCAAACATGGTTCAAGAGACCTCAGCTAAATTGGATGCCACCCCAGCAAAGATTTATAATGTAGTAAAGAAAGGGTAAGAAACCATGCAATCAGACCCCTTCTTAGAAATAAGGGAAGTCTTAATGCTAGGTTATCTACGTCTACCCGTGAAATTAGGGGCGTTAAACATAGTATTAGGTACGCCCTCCATTGAAGATTTAAACCACTCCATAGAAATACCCGATGCAACCGAACGGGGTGCTTATATTATATCCCATAGCATTCGCCTATTCAGGAGCAAGACAATATCCTTACAGGATGATGTCTCTGCTTTTGAGGAGATGTTTTACTCATTAGACCGTGCTAGGTTCTTGAGGATGTTTTATTACACCTTGAGGTTATTTAAGAAGGAGCAGGATGCTATTGAAAATCTTGAGGCGTTTTTATATACCAAAGAGTCAAGGGAGCTTTGGTCAAAAACCAAAGCAAAGAGGTTTATGGGAGAGAATGCCTTCCCTTTGCCCTTAAATAATATTCAAGTTCAATGGGTGTCGTGGAATATGGAGGAGGATATAAGGCTAGAGCGAAAGCAGAGTTGGGATGAAACTATGCTATTGGCTTCAGCCTTTAATGCGAAGGGGATTAAGAATATAAGGGATAAATGGTATCAACAAGATGAGGAGTTAGACAAGAAGAGGAAGGATATATTAGATGGGTATTTAGCGGGTAAGGGTGTAGAGAAGACCCAGACCCAAAAGGAGAGTGCGGAAGAGAGACTAACGAGAGAGTTTGCTATGTGGGTAGCGGGGGAGTTGGATGAGCATGATAAGATAGTGCAGTCCTATAAGGATGAGATGATGGCAAATATGAACAAGATGCAGGAGAAACAGAAAGAGCTTGCTGCGTTGAATAGACAGAGGGCAATGGAAGAGGAGAATATTAAGATAGATAAGTTGGTTGGTTTAACGGATAAGGATTTGAGCAATATGAAGGTTGGTTTGAAGAAGACGAACACGGTGACTTTAACGGATGGGACAGATGGGTTGAAGAATGTATTGGATAAGTATTTGTTTGCGAGAGAAGAGGCGGGGACATTAGAGGTGAAAGGTGGAGAACTTATGGCAAAAGAGGTGAAGAATAATACTACTTCACTTATGGATGCGGTATTAAGGAGACCTAAACCAACACTGGAGGATTAATATGGCAAGAGGAAGTAGTTTGCCCACAGCAAACTTGAATGCTGTGGTGGATTCATTATCGGAGCAGTATAAAGAAATCGCACAGAGTGCAAATGACTTTTCGGTGGCTATGCAATCTGCATTAAATGCAAATATGGAAGCAAGGTCATCGACTATATATAAGAATATAGATAAGGCTGTTCGTCAGATGGAAGGTGTGGGTCATAATTTAGTAGAGTATCAGAAACAGATAGAGGAAAGCACTAAAGAGATAGAAGACTCTACAGCGGAAATAAAAAAGCTAAATGACCAAATAGCTAAGACTACTGATGAGAGTCATAAGTTTAAATTGGAAGAATTAAAGGTTCAACAAGAAGAGATACTTCTTAAGAGTAAAGATAGAAAAAGGGAGATGGAACATTTAATAAAACTTGAAGACCGTCATGCCCAAATACACAAGGATAAAATAGAGTACTTTGAGAAAGAGTTGGAGTTCCAAAAAGATTCTATAGAGGAGTTAACCCGAGACATTAAGAATGCTGGGGGCAAAACTGCTTATGGTCTTAAGGGGGGGGGGGATATGTTTTCGGGAGCGGTGGGGGCTAGTTTTGATAACATTTTGAGTGGTGCAGAAGGGAAAATCACTAAACTAGGTTCTTTGTTAAGTGGTATTGGGGGTAAAACAGGCAGTGGGTTTATGAGTGGCATGGGTAGCTTTTTAGGTAAGGCTGGCCCTGTTGTTGGGGGCTTAGTTGCTGTAGGGCAAGCGGCACTAGATGCGGATAAGAAGATAAAGGAGGCTAATGCGGGTATCTTACAGACTTCAAATTATGCGGACTTTACTGGCCCATCTTTACAAGGGTTAAATGAAAGACTAGGGGAGGCAAGAAAAGCCTTTTTGAGCTTAAATGCTGAATTGGGTATGGATGACTCAAAAGAGGTCTTTAGTTCTTTATCCCAAGCGGGTTTTGACTTTCGTATGATGGGTAGAGATACCAATAAGATGAAGGGTCTAATGAAAGAACTTGCTAAAGGGTCAGGTTCTTTAGGTTTGGGGTTTAGTGAGGGTGCAGAGTTTATGGCAGAACTTCGTAAGGAGATGGGTATCACAGAATTGAATAAGGTTGGGGATGCGTTTGTCGGTATTAGAGATGCGGCATTAAAAGCCAATATGAACACCAAGGATTTGGCAGATTCTGTTAAAAGACTCTATTCGGGTTTAGGTAAGTTCAATGTTGGTATCCATCAAGTAACCAATACCTTCCTTAAGCTAAGAAAGGTTATTGGTAAGGAAGCTGCGGAACAAATGTTGGAGTCCTTAAAGGGAGGTTATTCCGAATCGGGGGTTAAGGAAAGAATTGAGGCGGGGTTAAAGATGGGTGAGGGTAAGATGAAGAAAATTGTGAGTAGAACTGCGGGTAGAAGCACAAGGAATTTAATGGAGAGCATTCAAGGAAATGAAGACTATATGACGATGTTTAGAGCGGGGGGTTTTAAGGCAACTTCCGGTGCAGGATTGCAAAAGGAACTTGCCTCGTTATCCACGGAGGAAAGAGCAAAAAGATTCGCAGCCATGAGGGCGGAAGGGGAAGCCAAGGGTTTCAAAATTGAGGATATTGAAGCCTTACAAGGAAAGATGCGTTCAGCTGCGAATGTATCCAAGGGGGCACAAGGCTCAATTCGGGGCGGGGGTCTATTGAGAGGTATGAATGAAATAGATGTGGCGGGTATGTTATCTGCAAAGATTTTGGGGGTGGCTGGACTTGGGGGTAAATTTAAAGAGGGTCGTTTGCATCAACTTCAAGCCCCTGAAGAAATCGCAGCTATTGAACAGATGACTGGTTTGAGTGGTAAACAGCTTACGATTATGCAGAATATTACTGAGGACATGGAAGGCGAGATGCTCAATTTACAAGAGAAAGCAAAGAAGGCTGTTGGGACTGGGCCAGAAGCAGAGAAGGCTCGTGCAGAATTAGTTGCAAAAGGTTATCAAGTGGGTGAAGGGGGAAAGCTTTTAAAGGAGGGGGAAGAAGTGACCTTCGAGAAGTATCTTGAAATTAATGAAAAAGAGTTGGATAAGAGGGCAAAAGAACAAGGAGCAGTAGAGGTTACGACCCAAGATATGCTTAAGGAACAGATAATGGCTACCCGTTCGGTTGCAGACCAAATTAATGCCAAACTCGGCCCATATCTTGATAGCTTAAACTCTACGGTTTCTGCTTGGTTTGACATGACAAGGAAGGATAAAGGTAAGGATACAAGGAAGGGAGTTACCTCAGAGTTAGATAAAGTCATCGCAGAGTATGATAGGCTTTCTAAGACGACAGGTGTTGATGCTAAGGTACTTGCCGAAGCCAAAGCAAAGGCAGAATCTGCCCAAGCTCAAAAGAAATACTTAGCTACCGCAGAGTTTAAAGAGCATACCTCAAAGGAGTTCATGAAAGCCTCCGCCAAAGCAGATGCGGATTTAAAGCTAAACCCACAGGATACGAAGGCTAAGTATACTAAGGAGCTTTTGGACTTAGCTCAAGAGACAGATGCTTATAAAGGGGGGGGTTCGACTATTGATATGGCTAATAGAATAGCGAAGATGAACATCTCTCAAGATAAAAAAGACCGTCTTTTTCAAGCTATGGAGGGGCTTGGGTTTAAGAAGGATATTCGTGAGGATGAGAGGACACAAGTTGATAGAAATACGGGAGAGAGCTATACCTACAAAACAGGGACTTCTTCTTTTAGAGGGTTTCAGCCGGATAAAGGTGCAAAAGACGTATTCGATACATCCGTTAAAACAGAAGCTGAGGTTAGTAGCCCCCCAGCAACAAAGTCTCTTGATACTATTGCTGCCAATACCATGGATGCGAAAGAAAAAGAAGCTTATGAGTTGAAGCTTGAAGAGAAGAAGGCAACCAATGGGGTAGTCTCCAAAGAAAAGCAAAAAGAACGAGAGGACTTGGTTAAGAGGTTAAGTGAGGAGAATAAGAAGAACTATCAAGTAGCCGATATTATGAAAGAGATAGAAAACCTAGCTACTGAGAATAATAAACTTATTGATTTCTATACCAACAAAACGGAACTAGAGACGGCTCTTAAAAGTAAAGATGCCCAAGCCTTTACAGATATTTACACTAGACTTGGACTTGACCAAGATACTAAAGGCTTTCTTGCGGGGGAAACATTTGTTAACCCAAAAACAGGAAATGACTGGATAAAAGTGGGTAACGAGATACATAAGTTTAGCTCATCCGATGTGGCTTTGGGAATAGACCCTACGGGTGTTAAAGGCCCTCTTAAGAATGTTATCGGGGGTATGGGTGGTGGTAAAGGTATGATTAACATCACCATCAATGGTGGTGATGAACAACGAGTGTATGCAGTAGTCCAACGAGCCCTAGCTGATGCGGGCTACAATTCCTAAGGAGTTAGAAAACCATGGCTTATATAAAACCTATGATTCGAGAAGAAGATGAGTTCAACGGCTCGGGTAAAAGACCCATGGTCTTGGATATCATCCATCCCGATGGTGTGACTTCTCTACTTGGGGATATGAGAATGGTCTTGCATGTCCCACCTTCAGGTCTCAAGTTTGACTACAGTAAAAATGTAGCCTATACCCAAACCCTCGGAGGCTTTATCGAAACCTATTGGGGGGATACCCCCATCTCCCTATCCCTTGATGTAGTCACAGGTGGGTTTGTCAGAATAGGGACTGGCCTCGTCTCTACGACAGGGCCAGTCCTTGCCAAAGGGACTGAATCCTTTGGGTTAGACTTAAGAGGCAATCGTAGAGAGACAATAGCCTATGACAAATTCCTAGACCTGCTAGCGTTGTTTCACAACAATGGCTCTGTCTATGATTCCCGAGGGAATGTGGTAGTGCAAGGGAGGATAAAGATAAGGTTTGATGGTAGTGAGTGGTATGGGTGGTTTACTAATTTCTCAGTTAGTGAGGATGCAGATAAGCCCTATATGTTTACCTTAAGTGCGGGGTTTCAAGTAGAGAGAGAAACCCATGGGATTAGAACACAACACGGCAACTTGTTTGACCGCAACAATAGGAGGAAGTCATGAGCATAAATACATCACCCTTTGTTAGGCTAGGGATGGGGGAGAGTTTTATTATGTTCCCCGAGGATAATGTAGGGACAGTTCCCGTGACTTCTGAAAAGAGCATCTTGAGGTCATACTCACCCTTTGTTATATATGCAGAACCCCCACCCATCATACAAGGTAAGGGTGAGCTTTATAATGGTGGGTCTAATGTTAAGGTCTTTACTCAACCTAGTGGTGCATCTACTCCCAATTTCCCTACTACAGGGGGAAACACTTATGTTCCTTATATACCAACAGCACAACTTGATGCCCCAATAGGACAAGCGACAAGGACTCCTTTTCTTGGGGGATATAGTAGCAGTAAGGATGTAGCAATAGACATGGTGCAACAATACAATGCCTTAGCAAAGTTGCCACCTATTGTGTTTTTAATAAACCCGTCATCTTTCTCGACAAGTTACACCACCAAGAACCAATTTAGTGATAGAACAAGATATGGGTATGTATATCAGACATGGGGTGAAGACCAACCCGAAGTAAGCATCTCAGGTCTAATCGGGGGCTTTTATGCGGGTCGTTTAACCAAAGAACGAGCAGATGGTTTGGGTAACTTAAAAGGGGTGAGTGGTTTGCAGTTTGCTGCTAAGAGAGATAGTGGGACTTTTAGATGGTTAATGTCCTTGTTAGGTTTGTATCGTAACAGCTGTGCGATTGTGGATAATGTGGGCAGGTCAGAAACCTACCATGCCGTGGGATACCAAGTCATCATTTATGATGGTCGTAGGCTTACGGGAAGAATGACAGCTTTTGGGTATGGTTATGATGTGTCAAAACCCCATGGGGGTACTGACTTCTCAATTACCTTTAAGGTATTTAAAGAGGAGTACTTGGACACAGCCGTTGCCCCATCGGGAGCACCCTTAGAAAACCCCTTTGAGAGGAGATAACATGACAATAGAAAATAGACCCTATGCAGGGACTTGGAAACCAAACTTCAGAAAGACCTATACATGGACACCTGATGCCTTGGTTTATATCAATGGGGATACAGATATTCCGGGGTGTAGGACATGCAATAACCGAATAGACCTAATGCAGTTTATCACCTCTATATCGGTTAGTGCAGGGACAGACTCAGGAGGGCTAACAGCTAATTTTAATTACAGCATCCCCAAGCATCATGGGGATAGTCTATTCATAGATGGGACATTTATCCTTGTAACGGGGTTAGAGGTTCATATTTACTTTAGAGGGTTCTTCAGACAAAAGGGTTTGTTATCCGAATTGGGTGATGACACCTTAGTTAAGATAGAGGATGAGAACGGCTCGGATACTTATGACCTCAAAGAACTTGAGATTGCCCCCTTTTACCCCGTCTTCCATGGGGTGATAAGTGAAGTCTCTTACGGCTATTCAGGTGGGTTTTATTCGGGGTCTGTTTCTTGCCGTAGTATCCTATCCTTTTGGGATCAGCAATTTTTAAACAACAATGCTGCGGTGTTTGCCTCTCAACCCACAGAGAACAAAGGGCAGATACAGATAGCAGGGCATCCCTTTAAAAACAACACCCCGTATCAGATTATATATAAGTTGTATCGAGATACAGCAGGGCAAGCCCATGGTATTGCGACTGCTCTTAATGAGACGACCAATATGTCAGCAAAGTTACCCTCGGGGGAAGACTTTTACTCATTGACGGTGAGATATTGGGAGAAGCGATTTGCAGAGGGGATGTATGGGTTAAGGATGTATGGGGTGAATGGGCGGTTATTTAGTGCAGTGGAGCAGAACTTCTATGCCACACAGAATGCCCAACAGATAACAAGTCTAATCACCAACAGCTTAAACATTACGGGGAAGCTTAAATCTGATGATAAGATAGGTAATTCTGCGAAGAGTTTAAGTCTAATCGCTACCAATCCTAACGGAAGGGTGAATAGAAGCCCCGCTCAAGACCTATTGGCATTACCTCAACAATCTGAGAATAATGCAGAGGGTGTGAATATTACTCAGTTGCAGTACTACATAGAGGACATTAGTGCTTACGGTAGTGTAAATCTTTGGGACTCAAGTTACGAGTCAAAGATGGAAATAGCCAATTCTGTAACCGAAAAGCTTGGGTTTGAGTTTTATCAAGATGTTGATGGGGATTTGGTGTTTAAGCCTCCGTTATATAACTTGGATACCTCAACAAGCCGTGTGTATCGTATTCAACCTGAGGATATTATTTCAATAGACTTTACGAACTCTGAGCCAGAATACACCTATGCGATATGCAAGGGTGGGCCGTATCGTAATATTAAAAGTCTTATGGATGATGAAACACTAGGTTATCGTTCTACCTATGTGGATTACAAGTTAGTAGCTCAGTATGGTTGGAAAGCCTTTGACTTTGATACAACATACTACACAGATATGAAGGCAGCCTATTATGCTGCCGCTTATAAATTGGATGAGCAGAATAAGGGGATGAATGGGTGTAGTATAACCATTCCGATGAGACCTGAGTTAAAGCCGGGGTATCCTGTCTATGTGCAACACATTGACTGCTTTTATTATGTGACAGGGATTAGTCATAGTTTTAGCTTTGGGGGAGAATGTACAACGAATTTAACCCTAACAGCAAGGAGGAAGAAGTTTATACCTCCGGGAGACCCGAACTACAACTATGCAGAAAATGCTCGTAGGGCAGTAGACTTAGAGAGTACCTACTTGCCCATGAAGTTTTTGAAGACAAGACAGACCCCATTTACGATAGGCGGGGCAGACCCTAGTCAAGTAACGATAACCAATTCTGACTTGAATGCTGTTGATAATGAGGGGAATGCTTTGAGAACGGTGGGTTTCCCCAATGTTGTGATGGCATTAGACTTAAAGAGGATGGATGTCTCGTTTTTAGCGATGCCTATATCCGAAGAGAACTTCTCTAGGGATATATTCAGGCACATGATTATCCTCCAAGCCTTAAAGGCGGGGATTATATCCTTACAGAGCCAAAGGGCATATAATTTGGGGGATGAGGATGGAGAAAAAGGGGAAGACTTCTTTAAAGGGCCTTGGGTGGTTTATAAACCAAGCACAGACCCGAATAGGAGAGAAGAGGCGGGTGTTATTTCACTAGATGCTCAAGATGAGTTGGGGGGAGAAGATGCTTTTTATAAGGCAAGTGTGGAGAGAAGAGAAGCAAGAAAGAGAGCCATTCAACAGAATGACTCTTTAAAGAAGAGAGAAGAGATAGCAGAAGCAGATAAGAAGTATGATGAAGCGATAAAGCAACTGCAACAATCTGCACCAGATAAGCCTTTAACGATTGTGGATTTGTTATCGTTATTAAAGGAATACTTTAAGAGTCAAAATGCGTTAGTAACGCCCGAAGCGGGCAGTACTGCCTCAACCTTATCGTTATTGTCCAATAAGAAGGGTAGTTTTAATCCTAACATTCCGGGGTATTACAGGTATTACAGTGCCTCGCATCCCGAAGAGGAGATGCAGGGGCCGTTAGAGTTAGTAACGGATGGGGAGAAGACAAAGATGGAAGCAGCAAAAGAGGCATTAGGTTACTATGAGCCTTTTTATACGGTAGCGTCTGTTCAAGGGGATGAGGTAGCTTTTGAACAGAAGAGGTATGAAGACCAATTTGCCAAAAGAGGGTTTAGGACAAGGACATCTAAGACGGGTTCAAACCCTGTGTTATTGCCTACTTCGGAGATAGACACCTTAACATTCCAAAAGCATTCCACGAAGATAAGAAAGAAGTCTGCTAATTTAGAGATAGGTGGGGGTTTGGATGCGACAGCAGATGATTTTGCGAATGTTCGTAAAGCAGTAGCAAATTCTATAAGAGGGTCGTTGACTAACTATTATCTTGGATTAGAGGCAAAGAAGAAGTTCTTAGCCATTAATGTAGTAGATGCGGGGAAAGACCCTTATGGGATTATCAATGAGATACCAAAGGGGGCAAAGCATACCGCCAATTTTGTTGCTGAGAAAGTCTCGGCAGATACTGCGATAATAGATGTGCCTACTTTAACAGCCAAGTTAAAGGCGGCTATGTCTGGGGCAAATGTTTATTCAACCGTTATAAGTCAGACCAAGAACCTTAAGATAAGCACCACAGTGAGCTTTGTGGAACAGCCCTTTACCTCACCTATTTTCCCCGTGTCTGATGGTAAGGGTTATGAGGTCTTTGGGGCATACAGGTATGGTAGAGGATTAAGCATAGCCCCTGAGGCAAATTATGATGCTATCTTAAATAGTGACCCCGTTAGATACTATTTGAGTCAATCAGAAATAGACCAACTCCTTGAGGATATTAAGAACAAGAAGTCCTTAGAGGATATCAATCAAGCCAAAGTAGATGCCCTAGCAAAACACCTAACTAAAGTTGGGGAGAATATGCAGAATGGTGGGGCTATGGATGAGTTCTCCGAATACTTGCTTAAGTCTATCCCTACGGATGCCCAAGATAAGACTGCGGCATTAAAGGATAAATTATCTAACTTTGTCGCCAAAGAAAGCAACACCCAAATCGTTACCAATATCCCAAGAAGACTTGCTGATATTCAGCCTAGTCCAAGAGCAAGAAGTGGGGAGGTTTGTGAATGTAGAGCTGTAGAGTCCGATGTAGATATTGAAGCCATGTCAGCCCAATACATGGAGATAGGTGAAGACCCCATCATGGGATACTACACTAATAAGATGCTTGAGAAGAAGTCCGATTGGCTTCAAAGACAAGAAGCCTTGAGAGGCGGGACTACCGATGGAACAGTTAATGGTGTCTTTATGCCAAAGAACACCATCCCACCGATTGGCATCAACTCATACAGTGACTTGAACCCTGTTAATAGTATCTCTACAGCCACAAACCAACTTGAGTCCAACTTGAACCAAGCACTCAATAAAGCCACCCAACAATATACAGCAGAAGTTCAAGCCCTTGATAATGCTTCTAATGTTTCATTAGACTACAACAATCAGTTTAACGACTTGAATGATGTGGGCATTAAGGCAAGAAGCCGTAATATAGATAAACTTAAAAGGGATAAATAACCATGTTTAACAAAATGAACCCATCCGCTGGCAAAACCAAAATGAAGGGTAGCAAACTCATTCAACACAGCTCAAGCAGAGGCTGGTCTCGTCTCGGACTTGCCCTTGCTAAAGTTGTAGCCGTCTTTGCCCAAGAAATGAAAGTCACCCTACAAGTTATCACAGGACAACAAGAAACCCCCATCTATGAAGGGGTCGAACTCACACTCCCCGGACAAGGGGCAAGGCACTTTTTAGGTGCATTGCCAGATGTAGGGGATGTGTGTGTTGTTGGTTGGTTCGTCTCAAACTCCGATGGACAAGCCTCCTCTAAAACACCCGCTATTTTATCATGGTTACCAAGAGCCTCTTATCTAGGTCAAGAATGGATTCCCTACCAACCTTATTCAGCAGATGAGGGTGTTCTAAATAATCAGAATGAACGAGATGCTGTTGAGGGTGTAGCCCAAAGGGTTAGAAATAGGATGAGGAATTACGAGTCAGGGAATATAGGCATGGCAAGTTCTCAGGGGAGTGATATCCTACTTGATGAGAGTGTGAGCTTGTCCAATAGACGAGCTAATGAAATCAAGCTCCGAGACCAAGATCAAGCACTAGTGATGCGAAGCATCCAGCAGTTTCATGCGATGGGTGGTGCAAGAATTTACGGGGGTCAAGTGCAAAGAGACGCACGTCTCTTGCCAACAGAGTTGTTTTCCGATGGGACAGATTGGAATGCAAGGGTTCAGATGGATGAGGTGATGTCATTCTTAGGGCAGTATGACTTGCCTGCAAGTGATACTCCCGATGGAGTGTTGCTTCATCAAGAGGTTTTTCACCCTACAAATGGGATGGTAGCAACCGAGTCGGATGCTCAAATAGATAGCTCTCTCAATCCTTATCGGTTTTTGTATGATGCGGGGTTGATAGACCTAGGAGGTGGGGATTTAACAGATAGCAGAAAAGAGGTTTATGGGGGTAAGTCTGTTTTAAGGATAGACCCACAAGGGGATAATGCCTTTTCAGGGGGGACAAATGCCCTTACGGAGTATCGCATCGAGTTAAGCCATGTTCATGATGGGACATTACCTGTGACAGAGCAAACAGATGGTTTTGATGCAGATAGGATACCCATTAAGGGGGCAGACCCATCTACATATATAGAGTGGGTTTTGGGTAGTGTAGTGGGAAACAATCCCCATGTTAGTAATGGTTCATTATATGGTGTTCCATTAGTGCCTAAATTACCCGAAGGGACACTCGTTGGGGGCTTGGATGTAAATCTCGGGGAACACATGGCAACCTTATTGAAGTTAGTGCCTGTTTCCCCATCGGAAGACTCACCCACATGGATGGGGCTAAATAAAGCAGGGGCATATAAAGCCTACATAGGGAATACTGAGTCTAATGCAGTTGATATTCGAGTAGCTGGGGGCATGAATATATCTGCTGGTGGGCGAATTAACATCAACTCCGATGTAGAGGTCGTTTTAACGGGTGGCTTTAACATGGTTGCAGAAAGTAAGCCCTTAAAGATTTATGCTGGGGGGACAAACAGAACGAGTGACAATACGGAAGCAGAGTTTAACCCATCCTTGGAGCTTGGGGGTAAAGAGTCGGTGACCATTAGTGCAGAACAGGGGATTTTGATGGAAGCCCCAAAGGTTGCCATTAAGAATGCTTCTGTATATTCGCTAGAGGTATCCGAGAATGCAACGGTGAGTGCGGGTGAGTCTATTTTCATGAGGTCAAAGAAGTTGGTGCAGGCAGTGAACGGGAAGCATGAGGTAGTGTATACGGGGCCAGCAGACTTTTTACCGATAAATGCACCTATCCGTAAGACCCAATTCCTTGCCAATCCCGCAACGGGGCATGTTGGAGGGCCGACCGATGTGTATGAGATGTTGTTTGGGGATAAAACAGAGACGATTCTTGTGGGTAATCATCTAACAGCAGTGGGAACAGGGTCTATTACAAAAACGGTGGGAGTTGGGGCGATAGCCTTAACAGCACCGCCAAATAGCTTGAGCATAACGAATGCCTCTGTGACTTTAACAGCAGGGGCAGGGGCGTTGGCATTGGTATCTGGGGTTGGGGCAACCACGATAACAAGTGCAACGGTGATACAGCAAAAGGCATTGGGAGCGATAACATTATCAGCCCCCTTGATAACCTTATCGAGTCCGGGGATAGCGTTTGGAGCGATATTATGTGGGAGTGATATAGATGTGGTAACGGGGTTGTCCTATCAGACGATAAATCCCACGATAATGAAGGGTCAGAATTTGAGTAACATCCCATTATAGGTTCTTTATAGGTGAGTTGTATGTGTATCTACAACAACACATTCTTTAAGGAGTCCGAAATGGAACTTAACGAAAAGCTCATTGAAGCGATTATTTTATCAGCAACCACCGGTCAATTCGGGGGTCAGATTGTGTATGAAACCTTTAAGTTGTCTTTTGACGAGATGAATGCGGCTAAGAAGCAATTATTTACCCATGTTATTTCTGGGTTAGTGGCATTCTTTGCCTACTTCTTTACCCAAGAGACCTTTGTGTTGAAAGCAGCGACATTGGCTTTCTTAAGCGGTGTCTTTGCTGAGGCGGCGTTAAAGATGTTGAAGCACAAGAATGAATTACAAAAGGCATCAACAGATAGTTTAAAGGAAAAGCTAGAAGGAGATGACAAGGATGCGAAGATTAAGCAGTTGGAAGAATTGCTTAAGAAGAGTCAAGAGAACAAGAATGTCTGAGAAGTGTAAAGCAGCGGGTGGTGTAATAGAGAATGATGAGATTAGGTTTGGGGTTGGGCAACAGAGTGGGGAGTTATACTATATCTTAACAAGACAGAAGTTAGTATTAACCACAAAGGAGTTCAACGATTGCGATTTTGGGGGTGGAGTAAAGATAGTGATGAACTATTCTTTAGAGACCCCTAAAATGGAGAAACCCATCCCCTCATTTAAATTGGGGAAACCTATTCCTACATTAGTATCTCAAGACACATTTAAGCCCGATCTTTCATCTTTGTCTATTGAGTTTGTAAAACCTCTACCCCAACTAGAGAAGGTGAAGTTACAAGTAGAAGAAGAGCCCAATCCTTTTTTTACACCGGCGGATTTGATGATAGGAGGGGTTAGCAGTCTAGTGATGGTGATGGCTGTGGTGCAGACTATTAACCAGAAGCGAAAAGAGGCTGAGAGTGCAAAGTGTTGTAGTGATAACAAGTTCAGTGTATCTAACATAGAGGCGAAAGTGACTAAGTTGGAGGCTGAGTTAAAGGCGAAAGCTGAGGAGTCAAATAAGTCATTGCATGCGGAAATTTATGAGCAGTATCGGGAAATGAGAGAAATAAGGGAGGATGCTCAGGAAGTTAAAGATATACTATCTAAGGTAATTGATAAGATTAAATCATAGGTGAGAAAGATTGTGCGAGGAGTTTAGCACAAGATTCTGGGCTGTTTAAACATGGAGCTTGAAACATTTTGCCATTAATCATAGCGATAGCTTTGCCATTCTCTGTGGAAACAGAGATATGCAATGCTTGTTTGGTGAATGGGTTAAAGCCTGAGAACTCTGTGTGGTCTTCATTATCTTCATGCCAGTGGTATGAGGGTTCAGCATCTTTGATGATTTTATAGATGTGAAGACCGATGAGGTTAGCAGTGGGGTCAAATTCATTGATGTCATTAGCGGTTTTAGCTTTGAGGGCTTTAGCTCTATCTTTAACAACATCTTTGTACTTTTCAGTATTGTCTTTCCATTCTTCTTGGAAATCTTCAGGTTGGTCTTCAAACCATTCAGCAAATTGTTTTTGACCTTCTGGACCTTCAGCAAAGGACTTCTTTTCTAAGTTTGCCATGTATTGGCTAGCAATACGGGAAATTAGTTTAGACATAAAACACCTTCTTATTGTTTTTTAAGGGAAGCCATGATTTGGCGACCTGTGGGGGTTATTTCTCTTTCAACTTTCATAGCGGGGCGTCGTACCATATAGTTTGGCCATTTTTCTGCCCATTTGCTATAAAATTCGTCTTCACTGACAACTCGAAATAATTTATCGGGGTTAGGGATATTGGGGTCAGCTACATATACCATTCTACCAGCCTCTGTGTCCACTACATCATAAACACAAGAAGCATGAGCCCATTCTCTATTCTCGGGATTCCAAGAGATAAGAACAGGGCAACCTTCATCAGTCCATTCTTTAACTTGGTTAAGAGTGGAGGGGACAACGAGCGTGCCTCTGCATCCATAGTGCTGCAGGCACGCTAGGACTTCTTCCCAACGAGCCCCTTGCATGGGTTTAGCTCCGATGACTTTATTGACTTCATCTTCGGTGGTATTAAACCCGAGAGCGTTAAGAGCCATGGAGGTGGATGCTGCGACACAAGAGTATTGTGTTCTTTGTCTAACGGGGGTAACGTTAGCTTTGGCATATTTTTTTAACATTTCGAGTACCTTGTCTGTTACTTTACAAGAGAGCACTCATATAAATAGAGTATGAAATCTACGTGTGGTGTGTAGGGGGGTGGCTTGAGGTCAATTCCCGCAAGATGAAAATGCACCATAGAGATGAACATAGAACCATAAACCTAAGGAGTTTAAAATGGTAGAACCCGTAAAAGTGACCACCTATGTAACCGGTGGTGAACCTCGTTTCATTAGAGAGAACCTCTTAAAGACCGTCGAACAAGCCTACAATATCGAGTTAGATATTGTGGGGTGGTGCGGCAAGACAGACAATCCAAGTGGGGAAATCCCTGCCGTTG
>Ga0214921_10003562_pt1:0-20000 | contig 23674 bp, 22 predicted proteins | sample LL1505_MetaG_FD_177992 | JGI IMG/M metagenome (GOLD analysis project Ga0214921, IMG submission 177992) | Freshwater microbial communities from Lake Lanier, Atlanta, Georgia, United States - LL-1505 | ecosystem: Environmental > Aquatic > Freshwater > Lake | place: USA: Georgia...
AAAGTCTCTATGCTATCGTTCGTAGATTCACATATTATAAACTACCCAACTCCAATTAATTTAAATTATATGTGGAGTTTTGGTTCTACTGCAGGTATTTGTTTAGTTATTCAAATTATAACTGGAATTTTCTTGGCAATGCATTACACTCCTCATGTTGATTTAGCTTTTAGCAGCGTCGAACATATTATGCGTGATGTGAATAATGGTTGGTTAATTCGTTATTTACACGCCAATGGCGCGTCAATGTTTTTTATTGTTACTTATTGTCATATTTTTAGAGGGTTATACTATGGTTCTTACATGCATCCTCGCGGTCATCTTTGGTGTAGCGGTGTTATTATCTTTCTTTTAATGATGGCTACCGGTTTTATGGGTTACGTATTGCCTTGGGGTCAAATGAGTTTTTGGGGCGCTACTGTTATTACTAATCTGTTTTCTGCGGTTCCTTTGGTTGGTGGTGCTATTGTTGAGTGGCTTTGGGGAGGGTTTTCCGTAGATAATGCAACTCTAAATCGTTTTTTTAGTTTACATTATTTGATGCCGTTTTTAATTGCAGGGTTGGTTCTTGTGCATTTAAGTTTATTACACTCAAATGGCTCAAACAATCCTTTAGGTATAAACAAAAACGTAGATACTGTCTCTTTTTATCCATATTTTTATGTAAAAGACTTATTTGCGTTTTTACTTTTGATTGCGTTTTTTTCTTTTTTTGTATTCTATTATCCAAATTTCTTAGGACATTCAGATAATTATATTCCAGCAAATCCTTTAGTAACTCCAGCACATATTGTTCCAGAATGGTATTTTTTACCATTTTATGCAATTTTAAGATCAATTCCAGATAAGTTGGGGGGAGTTGTTGCAATGATTGCTGCTATTTTAATTTTGCTATTGTTGCCTATTATAAATACCTCAGAAATTAGAAGTAGCAAGTTTCGTCCAATTTTTGGAGTAGCTTACTGGTTTTTTGCAGCCGACTTTTTATTATTAGGTTGGATTGGTCAAAAACCTGTTGAAACACCTTACATTGAGGTTGGTATGGGCTTGACTCTTTTTTATTTTGTGTTTTTACTGGTTTTAGTTCCGGTAATCGGATTAATAGAAAAACAACTAATTAGATTAAAAGATTAAAAAATTATAAATATCTTTATAATTAAAAATTTAATTATAGTATATATATATATATGTTAAAAATAAAAATAAATAATTCAGAATTTTTAGTAAAAAATGACATCTCAGTTCTGGAAGCATGTAAATACGTTGGTATCTCAATACCGCGTTTTTGTTATCATGAAACTCTTTCAGTTGCAGGGAATTGTCGTATGTGTTTAGTTGAGATTGAAAAAACACCAAAACCAGTCTCATCTTGCACTTTACCTGTATCAAATAATATGCAAATTTTTACTGACTCGCCTCTAGTAAAAAAGGCTCGTGAAAACGTAGTTGAAACACTATTATTGAATCACCCTTTAGATTGTCCTATTTGCGATCAGGGTGGTGAGTGTGATTTACAGGATCAAACTAAAATGTGGGGTAGCGATTATAGTCGCTTTTTTATGAGTAAACGCGGGGTTGAAGATAAAAATTGCGGGCCGTTAATTAAAACAATTATGACTCGTTGCATTCACTGTACCCGTTGTGTTCGATTTGGAAGTGAAGTAGCAGGCGTAGACTTTTTAGGTACTTTAAATCGAGGAACTTCTACCGAAATTGGTGGTTATATTTCTCGAATATTTAATTCAGAAATTTCAGGAAATGTAATTGACTTGTGTCCTGTTGGTGCTTTAACATCAAAACCTTACGCATTTAAGGCAAGGCCTTGGGAATTACGCTCTAACGAAAGTATTGATCTAACTGATAGTACAGGAAGTCACATATACGTTAATTTTAAAGAATCCGAGATTTTACGTATTTTACCAAAAAGTAATTCTGAAATTAATGAAAATTTAATTTCAGATAAAGCAAGATTTTATATTGATTCGTTAAAAAATCAGCGTTTACAAAGACTTTTTGAAAAATCGCAAAGTTTAGGTTATAGATCAATCGACTGGAAATCTTTTTTAGAAAAAATCGATTTAGTTTTATCGAATACTGATAAAACAGCTGTTTTTTTGGTTAATGAAGATTTAGATTTAGAGTCGTTTACTTTTTTAAAGTTAATATCAAATTATTACCCAAATTCAGTAAAGATTAAATCTGTTTCTCGTGCAGCTTCTAATTATAATAACTCTTTTATTAGCTGGACTACAAATAGAATTAGTGATATTAAAAAATCTTCAAAAACTTGTTTTCTAATATCTTCGAATATTAGACTTGAGGGTTCTATTTTAAACGCGAAAATACGAAGCAAAACTGTTTTGGAAAATTTTGATGTTTTTAGTTTTGGTCAAAAATTTAATTCAAATTTTCCTTTAAAAGTTGTAAATTTAAGTATTGATAATGTTTTAAAAGTTTTTGAAGCAAAGACCTTGTTGTCGAAATTAGTTATTTCAACAAAGTCTCCTTTATTTATTTTTGGAGAAAGTCTAAATAAAAGAATGTCTGGAGTTTTTTCATTAGTTTCGTTTTTAAAAAAAATTAATCCTAATGCTATTATAGTTGATGTAAAGGCGTCTTCTAATACTGGATCGGCGTCTTTTTTAGGCGTTGAAGCAGTAAACGCCAGCACTCTTTTGTCAGCCGAGACTATTGTTGCAGTAAATCTTGAAGATACTGTGTTTATTAGAAAACAATTAAACATATTAAATAAAGCAGTTATTTGGATAAATACTCATGGTTCAAAAACCGCTTCAACCGCAAAATATATTGTACCTTGTGCAACTTATTTTGAACAAGAAGGCACTTTTGTAAATTTAGAAGAACGAGCACAAAAAACATTAAAAACTCTTACAAGTGTTCAAGATTCACGCTCTATAAAAAAAATTTTATTTTCAATGTATCCTAATGTAAAAGAAAAAACATTAAAAGCTTTGGATTTTTTATATGAGATAGTTAATCAGCCTGAATTATTTAAAACAGTTTCTAATAAATTTAATCGTTTAAACATGAGCGGAATAAACCCGTTAACTTCTACTAATTTCGTTAGTAATTATCCTTTAAAAAGCTCTTTTGAAGATTTTTATCGTTCAAACAACTTATCAAAAAATTCAGTTACAATGGCAAAATGTTCTCAAGAACAGGTTAAAACCATTAATAATTTTTAAATTAACGATTAGATAACATAAAGGTAATGTATGGGACTGCAAATCCTAAAAAAAGGGTTCAATTCCCTTTCTAATCTTAATTTAATAAATTAATATAATTATATATATTAAAATTTATGAAATTAAAACAATTAAAACCAGTTACAAATGGGACACGACATCAGTTTATTCTTGAAAAAAGTTTGTTGTCTAAAACAAATAAATTGCATAAACCGTCGATAAGTATAAAAAAATCGCTTGGGGGTCGTTCCTCTATTACAGGTAGAATAACTGTTCGGCATCAAGGTGGTGGCTGTAAACAACTTTATCGCCAAATTAATTTTTCAAATAAAGATTTTAATGGTCTTGTTTTATGTAACATGTATGATCCCATTAGAAGTGCTTTTGTTTCATTAGTATTTGACTTAAACAATTTAACCTTTTTTAGAACATTGTCAACCGGTTCTGTTTATTCTGGCTCATTAATAACTTGTTCCAGAGAAAAAACCGAACTAAGACTCGGAAATAGAACTTCATTAGAAAACATACCGACAGGGTCTATTATTCACTCTGTTAGCGTAAATAGAAACAGCCATAAAACTTTTTTAGCAAGATCTGCGGGCACCTATTGCCAATTGGTTCAAAAAGGCATTAGTTCGTGTAAAATAAGACTGCCTTCTGGTATGATTTTTACGCTTTCAAATGAATCGTTTGCAACTCTTGGTATAGTCTCAAATTCTCAACAAAATCTTGTTTATATAGGTAAGGCTGGTAAAAATCGTTTAAGAGGAATTCGTCCTGGTGTTAGAGGAATTGCCATGAATCCTGTTGATCACCCACACGGTGGTCGTACTAATGGTGGTAGACCTTCTGTTACTCCTTGGGGTATTCCTACAAAAGGTAAACCAACTGTATTAAAAAAAAAGAAAAATTATGAGTAGATCTTTGTGGAAGGGTCCGTTTATTGACCCAAATTTTTTAAAAAATAAACAACAAAAAACAAATATTAGAGTTTGGTCGCGTGCTTCAGTTATACCATCTTTCTTAATAGGCGAAACTGTTTTTGTTCATAACGGAAAAGAGTTTAAAAAAATCTCTATCACTAGAGAAAAGATAGGTTTTAAGTTTGGCGAATACTCGTTTAGTCGTCGATATACTTTAAAATCGAAAATGCAAAAAAACGTTGTAAAAACAACAAAAAAAGAAAATTAATTTATATTTATGGGTCAAAAAACTAATGTATTAACATTAAGAAAAAGAAAAAGTCAGCTAAACTTATTATCAAATAGCTCTAAAGCTTTTCTTTATGGGTTTCAATTTTTAAAGAATTTTGAAAAACTTTTGTCTAGAAAAGGCATTTTGGTGCTTGAGAAAACTTTAAATTTTTACAATAATCAAGCATTTCTTACTTTAACAACTTTCTTTAGATCGAACAAAACAATTTTTTATCGTCGTAAAAAATTATCAAAAAAAAGCTCTATTAACTTAATTTCTTTAAATTCAAATTTTTTAAAATTATTTAGTGCTCAATTTAACTTATTTTCAAATAATTTATTAGTTCTAAATTTTAAAAACATTAATAAACAGCTAAATAAAAGGTTGTGTGCTTATTTTTATGAAACAATCAAGCGTTTTAATGGTGTTCTTTTTTCTAGGCGTTTTAATCTTTTTATTGATTTTATAAAATTTAGCTCTTTTTTTGCTCAGTCTAAAATTAATTCAAATTCTTATATTTATTTATTAGGTCAAATTTTTAGAATTTTGCCTAAACGAAAACACACTAGATTTATCTTTTTTTTAAAAACTATTTTTAAAATTATTGTTGAAAAAGCGCCCTACTATTTTGAAAAACAATCAAATATTTTAAAGATTAAAGGAATTAAGTTCACAATTAATGGTAAACTTCAGGGTAAAACCCGAGCAGACTCTAGCTCTATTCAGGTAGGATCTGTTCCTATTCAGAGTATAGGCAAAAATGTCGATTTTTCTAAGCTACACGTTTATACTATTTATGGGGCTTTTGGATTCCAAATGTGGGTTTATAGAAATTAAAAATTATTTATAAATATCAAATATGTTATCACCTCGCAAAACAAAATTTAAAAAACAACAAAAGGGTAAATCTTTTAATCGTATTAATAGTACTTCGGTGGAACTAAATCTTTTAAATTTTGGGTCCATCGGATTAAAAGCTTTAGCTCCAGGTAGATTAACTTCAAAACAAATTGAGGCTGTTCGTCAATCAATTAATAAAGTTATTAAAAAACAAGGTCGCCTAAAGATCAATATTTTCCCAGATACCCCAATATCTAAAAAACCTATTGAAGTTCGAATGGGTAAAGGTAAAGGAAGTGTCGATCATTGGGTTTTTAAAGTTAAACCAGGATTTGTACTTTATGAGATTGAAACAGCATTTCTATCGTTAGCGATAAAAGCTTTAGAAGCAGGCCAAATACGTCTGCCAATTAAAACTAGAAATATATTTAATTAATTAATATTTATTTTTTATGCATTTAAAACAAATTTATTCAAATAATTTAAACAGCCTCGAAAATCTTTTAGACAAAAAGATTCTTATTAAAAATTTGTATGGTAAATTCTTGATAAGAAGTACTGTTTTGTCTAATTTAAATTTACATGTTATAGACAATCATAGCTCTTTTTTTAATATACCTTCAATAGAACTTCAAAAGTTTAATAAGTTTAATTCTTCTAATTTAGTAGGTAATACTTTAATTGCAAAAGAATTTGAGTATAAAAATAAGTTAAACAGATCAATAAACATTAAAACCTTTCTGATTAACAACAAATCTATAAAATCAAATTATACTTTGAAATCTTTTTATAATTTATTAAACATAACAAGTAAAGATTCTTATCAAAGTTCATTGTTTTTATTAAACCCTAAAAAAGGAGGTTTTGATTGTTATTCAACCGGAGTCTTGGGGTTTATGCCTAGGCGTCATGCTTTATTTGCTTTTTTAAAAACTTTTTCGCAATTAAGCAGTGTTAAAAAAAAAAATTCTGCTATTTCAAACTTTAATTTTTTATTAAAAAAAGACAATTTTATTAAAAATAAGTTTTTAATACGCTTGTCGAACTGGTGGGGTAAAATTACTTTAAGCCCAAAATTTAAAAAAAGCAAGTTTTCTAGTTTTTCTAAACGAAGAAAAAAAAGAATTTTTCTAAATAAAACAAATTTTGTTTTTTTAACAAAAAAAAGTAGTTATTTAACAAAAAATATCAAAAAAATAAATGAAAATAAAAAATATTAAAAAAGCGATAGGCGTTACTTTGTCTATTAAAGCAATTGAAAAAACTTCTTTTTTTATTTTAGAAAGTAAGAATAAAAATACAAAAAATAATATTAGTATTAGTGAGCATAGTGAGATTTCTTCGAAAACATTTATTAAGATTGTTTCAAAAAATGTAAGAATATCTGAGTTTTTATCCCCTTCAGTTTTGAAATTTCCTTTAGTTTTAAAAAGTTTTAAAACTTTTGAGTCTATATCAAATTATTTATTTCAAAAAACAAAAGAAAAAAATAATTTAGTTGTTTTTATTAAAATTTCTAATGTTTTTTTTAAAGAAAACAACGTTTCTTTAATTTCATCGCTAGATACTTTAAACTCGTTTAACTCTTTATCAAGACTGTTAGATTCTAGTGTTAATGTTTTAAAATTGTTTAATTTATCTAAAAACTAAATTTTTTATTTTCTATCTTTTAAGTAGGTAATATTCATCTTAAACGAATAGAATTAAGAATGCAATCATTAGAGCGAATAGAGCAATTGCTTCAGTTAATGCGAATCCTAAAATTGCAAATCTAAATAAATCATCTTTTAGATTTGGATTTCTTGAAATTCCCATAATTAATGATGCGAAAATTAATCCAATTCCGATACCAGCACCTGCTAGTCCGAAAGTTGATAGCCCAGCTCCGATTTTTTGTGCAGCTTGTAATAGCATAAAAAATATTAGAGAAGAGTTTTTGTTTCTTTTATTTTTATGTGAAATTTAGGCCAAGTAGGATTTGAACCTACATTTTTACCGTTATGAGCGGTATGTTCTACCTGATTAAACTATTAGCCTGTATCTATACTTATTTACAGCTTTAACTTAAATTTTTATGATGAACGTAAGTTTTTTTCAAATATTAATTTTTATTTTTCTTATCTTTTTATTGTTTGGTGATTTTAATAAATTAAAATTTAATTTCAATAAGGTTAAAGATTACTTTTCAGATAAAAAATAGTTTAAATTCTATTTTTGCCTGCTTTTTTAAATAAAAACTTTTTAATAATCAGGAAAAAAGGGACTTGAACCCATAAATTTGGTTTTGGAGACCAACGCTTTACCGATTAAACTATTTTCCTTAATTTATATATTTTTTAAAGAAGCAGTAATACTTTTAGGTTTATTCAAAAACAACATTTTAAGTGTGTAAAGATTTAAGTTTTTGTTTATTTGTAAAATAAAACTATAAAACTTAACTTCAAACTGTTCTCGCGCGGATTTATTTACGTGCGGTGATTTTAAAATTGTTAGTCGTTTTTGTTTCACTGGTAAGTTAAAAATACTGTATTTAATACTCATTTTATCTAAAATGTTTTTTACAAATTTTTGATAAAAAGTTATTGAAGACTTGTTTAAAGATTTTATTTTAATTTGATATTTCATATGTTAATATTATTATGTTTTATTTTAAAGAACTTTTTTTTAGATTTAAATACTCTTTTTTATCTTTTTTTTTAACATTTTTAATTACTTATTTTTATAAAGATATTATTTTTCTTATTCTAACCATTCCTTTACTTGATTTATTTATTAATTTCCCTGATTTTATCTACACAAACCCCACTGAGTTATTAACTATTCATTTTTTATTAATGTTTTTAACTTCTGCAGCTTTGCAATTGCCTTATTTTTCTTGGCATTTTATAGATTTTATAAAAACAAGTTTGTTAAAAAATGAATACTTTAAATTAATAAAGTTGTTATCTTTTTTGTATCTAACAATAATTGTATTTAATTTAATTTTCTTTTTTATTATTTTCCCGAAGTTCTGGTCTTTTTTTTATTATTTTAATTTTACAGAAGAACCACAAACTATTTCTTTTTTTTTAGAACTTCGAGTTCAAGATTATTTTAAATTTGTTTTAAATTTTGTTTCGACTATTAACTTTTTTATCTTATTTTTTTATATATTATTTGTTTTTATTTTATTTTTTGGTTTTGAAAAATTACTCTATTGGAAGAAGCTTTTTTTATTTATAAATTTAGTGTTTGCAACACTTTTAAGTCCTCCTGACGTTTATAGTCAAATAGTAATTTTATTTGTTTTAACTTCGTTTTTAGAAATTATAATATTTATAAATTTGTTTTTATATAAATTACAAAACGAAATTTTAAATATTAATAAGGCATCATATTAAACGAAACTAAAATCGAAAAAGTTAACATTAGATACGTTAACGAAATTGGTAAAAAAACTTTCCAACCCAATCTCATTAATTGATCGTATCTATATCTAGGCAATGCTGCTCTAATCCAAATATATAGAACTACAAAAAAACAGATTTTTAATCCAAACCAAAAAGATCCTGGAATAAACCCTAAAATATTTAAAGGAGGCAGCCAACCACCAAAAAAAAGTATTACGTTTAAGGAACTCATTAATAACATATTTGCATACTCACCTAAAGAAAATAAAGCAAATCCCATTGCAGAGTATTCCACATTATATCCAGAAACAAGTTCTGCCTCGGCCTCCGGTAAATCAAAAGGATGACGGTTAGTTTCTGCTAACGCTGAAGTAAAAAACATTAGAAATAATGGAAAAAAAGGAACTATAAACCAAACGTTTTTTTGAGATTCTATAATTGTTTGTAAATTAAAAGAACCGCAGCAGACCACTATAGTTACTATAATAAATCCGATTGAAACTTCATAAGATACCATTTGTGCGGCAGATCTAAGTGCACCTAAAAAAGCATACTTTGAGTTACTTGCCCATCCAGACATTATGATTCCATAAACCCCTAAAGAAGAAACTGCAAATAGATATAAAACCCCAACATTTACTTCAGCTAAAACTGAATATTTATCAAATGGAATAATTGCCCACCCCATAAGACTAATTACAAAAGTAATAATTGGTGCTATTATAAAGATAAATTTATTTGCATTACTTGGTAATACTGTTTCTTTTACTAAAAGTTTAAACCCATCAGATAACGGTTGTAATAATCCATAAACTCCGACTACGTTTGGCCCTCTACGTCTTTGTATTGCACCTAAAATTTTTCTTTCTGCTAAAGTGAAATATGCTACTGAAATTAATAATGGAACAATAATTATTAGTATTTTTAAAAAAGATATTAGAATATACATAAAGATTTTATTTTTAATTTAATTTTTTGGAAAGAATGGGATTTGAACCCATGATACAAATTTTGTATGTTGATTTAGCAAACCAATGCTTTAAACCTCTCAGCCACCTCTCCTATTTTATTTAAAAATTCGTAATCCTTTTTTTTTCTTTCTTCTTTTTTTTGGCGGCCTACACCCATTAAAACACTTTTTACTATCAACGTTTACGATTAAGCTTGTATTTTTAAAGTTATTTGTTACTTGTTCTAAAATTGATTTTTTAACCTTTTTAGGACCAATAATGTTGATTATACTTCTTTTTGAAGTTAAATAACTTTTTATTTTTTCAAAAAACATTTGTGTAATTAATTTACTACTAAAACGAACAACTTTTTTTGAGGTTTTTATGTTGTATTTACCTGCCGATGCTGTATAAATTGTTTTGTTTTTTGAGAAATTTCTTAAAGTACAAAAAACATTATTTGGAGTAATTCTAATGTTAATTCTGTTTGTAAAACTTTTGGAAATATTTTTTTTATTTAGCTTTTGAAACGTTGTGTTAGTAAAATAATGCTTATGCTTTAATAATTTTCTTATTTTAAGAAAAGAAAATCTTACTTTTGATGCATTTATTTTATTACTTTTTGTTTTTCTATATTTACTAACAACTTTTTTTTTAAAATTTAAATTTCTTTGTTTTTGCATTTGTATGTGTTCTTTGACCTCTTACAGGATAGCCAAGCTTATGCCTAACTCCTTTATATGTCTTTGTTTTAGATAGAAAACTTATTGTTTCCTTTATACTTTCCTTTAATTTTTTACCGTAAGGTATTTTTTTTAGGCTTTTTTCTAATTCTGACTGTTGTTTTAACTTTAAGACTTTTGGATAGCTTCTGCTGTTTAGTCCTATACTTTTTACTATTTTAGAAATTTTATTTTTTCCAATACCGTAACTATTTAGTGTTTTATTTATAAAAATTGTCATACAATAAGAATTCTCTTTAATAGTTTAGCTTTTTTAATCAAACTTTTTTAATTTCCTTCGTCTAATGGTTAGGACATTGCCCTTTCACGGCAGAAACATGGGTTCAATTCCCATAGGGAATAAACGTCAAAAACGACATTAAACTAATTTTGACAAATTTTTTCATCATTTTATGGATTCAATTATTTTAAAATCTTTTTTTCCGGAAATTTTTCTTTCTTTGGCTATTTTATTACAGCTTGTTTTTAATGCTCGTTTAGTTAATGATTTAAAATTTAATTTTCCAATTATTGATAAAGAAGTTTTTTCTCAAACTTCTTTTATTTTACTTTGTTTACTTTTATTATTAACCAACTTAAAAATTGAAGGTTCAATTTCTAACTTTCTTTTTTTAAATGACGCAGGCGGCCGTCTTGTAAAAATATTGTTTATTGGAAGTTGTTTGTTTTCTTTAACAGTAATTTTAAGAAGTTTTATTTTACAAAATTTAAATTTTTTTGAATTTTTTTCGATAATTCTTTTATCATTACTATCACTGCTTTTATTGATTAGTTCTTCTGATTTAATTTCTGCTTATTTAGTAATAGAAATGCAAGCGTTGTGCTTTTATATTTTAGCTAGTTTTAGACGTGATTCTGCTTTTTCAACAGAAGCTGGATTAAAATATTTTATTTCTGGTTCTTTTATTTCTGGGTTGTTTTTATTTGGAGCTTCTTTAATTTATGGTGGGTTGGGTACTTTAAATTTTAATAGTTTGACTCTACTGTTATCTTTCTCATTAAACGAAGAATTTGTGTTTTTAAAATATTTTGTTGTAATTGGAATACTGTTAGTAACAATTACTTTGTTATTTAAAGTTTCTGCAGCACCGTTTCATTTTTGGTCTCCAGACGTTTACGAAGGATCCCCACTGTCTTCTACAATTGTTTTTTCTATCATTCCTAAATTAGCAATTTTTAGTTTCTTTATAAAATGGATTTCAGTTATTTCTGATTTATTTTACGAAATTAAACCAGTTTTTGTTATTGTTGGTGTTTGCTCTGTTTTTATAGGAACTTTTTTTGCTTTGAAACAAAAACGAGTAAAACGTTTAGTTATTTACAGTTCAATTGCGCAAGTAGGGTTTCTTGTAGCGGCGTTGTCTACTAATAGTATAGATGGTTTCTCTTCAATATACTTTTTTTTAGTTATTTACATTATTACTAGTATTTTAGTTTGGAGCCATATCTCATTGTTTTATAGTTTCCAAAAAAAATCTAATCTTTTTAATGGTAAGGCTTCTACTCCTTTGTTTTTATCTAGTTTATCTAATCTTTTTAAAATAAACCCATTGTGGGCTTTTTCCTTTGTTTTAATTTTTTTTTCTGTTGCAGGAATACCTCCACTTAGCGGATTTTTATCTAAAATTTTTATTTTATTTGGTTTGATTAATGCTAATGAATTGTTAGGTTCACTTTTTTTAATTTTAATTAGTGCAGTTTCTGTTTTTTATTATATTAGAGTAATAAAAGTTATCTTTTTTGAATCAAAAGATATAAAAGTAAATAATAACGCTTTTCAAACTATTTTTTATGGTAGCTTTTTTGATTTAGAGTGTTCTGTTATTGCTTTTTGTCTGTTTTTACTTTTATTTTGTTTTTTTTATCCAACATTTCTGCTTCTAATTTCTCAATATGTTGTTTTAGGTTCATATTGGTTTTAATTTAATTTTCTAAAAAAATATAATATGTCTTTTTCAATTAAAAATTTTGAACAACTTGTTAAAGTTGTTCCTACGTTAACTTATCAAAGAATGGGTAATGAAAATAGTATTATTGTTTCACACGATAAATTACTTTTAGCTCTTAATACTTTAAAGCTCCATATTGGTTATCAATATAATTTATTAACTTGTATCTCTGGAGTTGACTTTTTAGGCAAAGATTATCGTTTTAGTGTGGTTTACGACTTATTAAGTTTAACGTTTAACTCTAGGTTACGAGTTAAAGTTTTTGTTAACGAGATAACAGCTATTCCTTCTTCTATGAGTGTTTTTATTAATGCTAATTGGTGGGAAAGAGAAGTATGGGATTTGTACGGTATATATTTTGAAAAACACGCGGATTTACGCCGAATTTTAAGTGATTATGGGTTTGAGGGTCATCCTATGCGAAAAGATTTCCCTTTGTCTGGTTTTGTAGAATTTAGATTTGACGAGAGTAAAAAAAGAATTGTTGGTGAACCAATTGAGTTAACTCAAGAATTTCGATCTTTTACTTTTGAAAAACCTTGGTAAAACGTAATTTTTATTTTTATGATTTTAAAAAAAAAAGAATTAAGTAGAGAATTAAAAAACTTTACAATCAATTTTGGACCACAGCATCCTGCAGCTCATGGAGTTTTAAGACTTATCTTAGAGTTAGATGGAGAAGTGGTTACAAGAGCAGACCCCCATATTGGTTTATTACATAGAGGAACCGAAAAGTTAATTGAGTATAAAACTTATATTCAAGCACTTCCTTATTTTGATCGTTTGGATTATGTCTCGATGATGTGTCAAGAGCACACTTACTCATTAGCAGTTGAAAAAATTGGAGGTATTCAAATTCCTAGACGCGCACAAGTTATTCGTGTTATTTTTGCCGAAATTACTAGAATATTAAATCATTTACTTGCTGTTGGTTGTCATGCTATGGATGTCGGTGCCATGACACCTTTTATGTGGGCTTTTGAAGAAAGAGAAAAACTAGTAGAGTTTTATGAACGCGTTTCAGGTTCTAGAATGCATGCTGCTTATATTCGACCTGGAGGTGTAAGTGCGGACTTACCTATAGGTCTGTTAGACGATTTACATATTTTCATTAATCAATTTAACGTAAGAATTGACGAAATTGAAGAGTTACTTACTGGCAATAGAATTTGGAAAGATCGTCTAGTTGATATTGGTGTTGTAACATCTAAAAAAGCTATTGATTGGGGCTTTAGTGGTGTTATGCTTCGTGGGTCTGGTATACCTTGGGATTTAAGAAAAACTCAACCTTACGAAATTTATTCTGAAATAGATTTTTCGATTCCTGTTGGTGTAAATGGCGACTGTTTTGATAGATATCTAATTAGAATTGAAGAAATGCGTCAATCGTTAAATATTTTAGAACAAGCTATACAGTTAATTCAAGAGGGTCCTGTAAAAAGTACAAATTATAAATTAAACCCGCCTTCTAGATCAGAAATGAAAATTTCAATGGAAGCTGTTATTCATCATTTTAAACTTTATACAGAAGGTTTAGTACTTCCATTTGGAGAAACTTATACCGCAACTGAAGCTCCTAAAGGAGAATTTGGAGTTTATTTGATTTCTAATAATACTGAAAGACCTTATCGTTGTAAAATAAAAGCTCCTGGATTTGGTCATTTACAAGCTCTGAATGAAATGTCAAAAGGTCATATGATAGCAGACGTTGTTACTATTATTGGTACTCAAGACATTGTTTTTGGAGAAGTTGACCGATAATTATTAAAAAATATTTTATATACATTTAATTTCTTTATTTATGCTACTAACATCAATTTTTTCTATTTTAATTTTCACCCTATTTGCATTGTTTTTTATTCCAAGTTCAAATATTAAAGGTATAAGATTCTTATCATTAATTTCTTCTGGAATTGTTTTAATTTTATCTTGCGCCTTAATGGTTCAATTTGATTGCAATAGTTATTATTTCCAAAATGTAGTAACTTATAGTTTAGGTTCAGGTTTGATGAACTTAAATTTTTCCTTTGGATTGGATGGTATTTCTATATTTTTTTTTGTTTTAACAAGCTTTTTGATCTTTCTTTGTATTTTGTTTATTTGGAATGAGCGTTTTTTAAAAGAGTATGCGTTAAATTTAATTCTAATCGAGCTTTTGCTTCTTTTAGTGTTTTCTGTGTTGGATGTTTTTCTATTTTATATATTTTTTGAAGCGATTTTAATTCCAATGTTTATTATGATTGGACTTTGGGGCTCACGTGAAAGAAAGATAAGAGCAGTGTATCTGTTATTTTTTTATACACTTTTTGGTTCTTTATTGATGTTAATTGGGTTACTTTATATTTATAGTGTAACAGGAACCTTAAATTTAGAATACTTATTGGCGTGGAATTTCACTTTTGAAGAACAATGCTGGTTATGGCTTGCTTTTTTTCTTTCTTTTGCTTCAAAAATTCCAATGTTTCCTTTTCATGTTTGGTTACCAGAGGCTCATGTTGAAGCGCCTACTGTTGGTTCCGTTTTATTAGCAGGTATTTTATTAAAATTGGGTGTTTATGGGTTTTTAAGATTTAGTTTAGGACTTTTTCCAGACGCTTCTTTATACTTTTCACCTCTTGTATATTTATTATCCGTTATTGGCGTAATCTATGCTTCTTTAAGTGCTATAAGACAAACAGATTTAAAAAGAATAATAGCTTATTCTTCGGTAGCGCACATGAATCTAGTAACTTTAGGTATTTTCAGTTTTAATATTATAGGCTTAGAAGGCTCTATTTTACAAAGTATTAGTCATGGTTTTGTAGCAGGTGCAATGTTTTTAATGATTGGTATATTATACGATCGTTATCACTCGCGTTTGTTGTCTTACTACGGTGGATTAGTACATATGATGCCTGTCTATTCTGCTTTATTTTTGATTTTTACAATGGCAAACATAGCGCTTCCTGGTACAAGCAGCTTTGTTGGAGAATTCTTGTTACTGACAGGTATTTATAAAACAAATATTGTTTCTTGTATTGTTGGTGCTGTTGGTGTTATTTTATGCGGAGCTTATTCACTTTGGCTTTATAATAGAATTATTTTTGGTAATTTAAAAATTGCATATGTTACAAGATTTGAAGATTTAAATTTTAGAGAAATTTCAATAATAGCCCCATTAGTTATTTTAGTTATTTTTATGGGAATTTACCCTTCATTTTTTTCCAATTTTATTCACTTATCGACATGTAATTTATCTATTATAACTTTATATTAATTTTAAAAAAAAAATTAATATTTTTATTTTAATTAAATGTTTTTATGCTAAATAGTAAATTAAATATAGTTTCTAATACTTATTTTTCGAATTGTGATTTAATTAATAAGTATAATTTAAAAAGTCTTCATAAGATACCTAAATTAAAAAAAGTCGTTATTGATTTTACTCTTTCAGATTTTTTAATATCAAGCGATTTTTCTTCTTCAAAAGAACAAACAGATTCTAGTGTTCAAATTAAATCGTTTATAATTTTTTATATTTTAACAGAATCTTTGTCTTATATAAATTTTAATAAGTCTCTAAGCTCAATAAAAAAGTTAAAACTTTCGGAAAATAATTATTCATTAAAGGTTTCAATAACTAATTCTAAAGAGTTAAATTCTTTTTTGTTTTCTTTTTTTGTTGAGTCTTGGTCAAAATTGTTAATTGATGACTTTGTTTTATTTAAAAAAGATAATACTTTAGTTAATAAAGTAAATCAGTGTTCGAATCAATTTGTTTTTAGTACTTACATACCATCAAGTAGTTTTGTTGAATTAGAAAGCTTTTTAAATAAAACAAACATTGGTGTAAATTCGAAAAATTTAAATATTAAGATAAATTTTGTATTTGAAAATACTCCTGTTAAATCAAAAAATTTACAGAATTTAATTAAAAATCTACCTTATTTTTGGATAAGTGGCTGAGCGGTTTAAAGCGTTAGTCTTGAAAACTGAAGTATTTTTTAAAAGTACCGTGGGTTCAAATCCCACCTTATCCTTGCTCTTTTTTACATAAATTTTATACTCAAAATCACATGTTAATTTTAATAGTATTATTGCCTTTATTAGGGTTTTTTAGTGGAAGTTTGTTCGGTCGTTATACTGGATGGGGTGCTTGTTATATAACAACAGGTAGTGTACTTTCATCTCTTTTACTTTCTCTTGTTTTGTTTTATGATGTTATTTCAACAGGAGTAAATTATAAATTAGTCATGGGGTCGTGGATTATTGTTGATTCTTTACATATAGACTGGTCATTTTCTTTTGATAGTTTAACATCGATTATGCTAATTGTTGTTACTTTTATTTCAACACTTGTTCACCTGTATTCAACAGAATATATGGAATATGATCCACACTTACCTAGATTTATGTCGTATTTATCGTTATTTACTTTTTTTATGTTAATTCTTATTACCGCAAATAACTTTTTACAGATGTTTGTTGGTTGGGAAGGTGTTGGTTTGTCGTCTTATCTCTTGATTAATTTTTGGTTTACACGAATTCAAGCAAATAAAGCAGCAATTAAAGCAATGCTTGTTAATAGAGTCGGTGACTTTTCGTTATTGTTAGCTATTTTTGCAATTTATTTTGTTTTTAATAGCTTAGATTATGACACTGTTTTTACACTAGCTCCATTAATGCTAGATTATAAAATATTAATCGGCGGCATTGAAATTCCTGCTTTAGATATGATTTGTATCTTTTTATTTGTTGGAGCTATGGGAAAATCAGCTCAACTGGGGTTACATACTTGGTTGCCCGATGCTATGGAAGGTCCTACTCCTGTTTCAGCCTTAATTCATGCCGCAACAATGGTAACTGCTGGTGTTTTTTTAATAGCAAGATGTTCTTTTTTATTTGAATATTCTCCGTTAGCTTTAAACTTAATTATTTTTATAGGTTCGGCTACCGCTTTTTTTGCATCAACAACAGGTTTATTTCAAAATGATATGAAAAGAGTTATTGCTTATTCAACTTGTAGTCAATTGGGTTATATGATTTTTGCCTGCGGGTTGTCGAGTTATGAAGTCGGTGTATTTCATTTATCCAACCATGCGTTTTTCAAAGCACTTTTATTTTTAGGAGCGGGTTCTGTTATTCATGCTGTTGCCGACGAGCAAGACATGAGAAAAATGGGCGGTTTAAAACAATTATTACCTTTTACATATGGAATTATGCTAATAGGATCTTTAGCTTTAATGGGATTTCCTTTTTTAACAGGGTTCTATTCAAAAGATACTATACTAGAAGTTGCTTACGCTAAATACACTGTTTGGGGTCATTTTTCTTATTATTTAGGTACTTTTGCAGCTTTTTTTACAGCTTTTTATTCGATTAGATTGTTGTTTTTAGTTTTTTTAGCAGAACCTAATGGAAATAAAAATATAATACTGAATGCACATGAAGGCTCTTGGCGCTTAGGGTTTCCATTATTTATTCTATCTATTTTAAGTATTTCTATTGGATTTTTAACTAGAGATATCTTTATAGGATTTGGAACCAACTTTTGGGGTGCTTCTATATTTGTGTTGCCTCAAAATTATGTATTATCAGATATTGAATTCATAGATTTATTCCATAAGTTATTGCCTTTAATTGTGAGTCTTTTGGGTGCTTTTTCAGCATACTTTTTGTATGCTTTTGGCCTAAGCTCTTTTTATGACATTAAAAAAACAGCAGTTTTTAAGTTATTCTACAACTTTTTAAACAGAAAATGGTACTTTGATAGACTGTATAATCAATTTATAGGTCAAAACGCATTACATATAAGCTATCATTATTCTTATAAAGACGTTGATAGAGGAATTATAGAAGCTTTAGGGCCCTCTGGAATTGTTAAAGGGGTACAGTCTACTTTTAATTCGTTAAATAGCTTACAAAGTGGTTTTATTTATCACTATTTGTTTGTTTTTTTAATCGCTGTTATCTTTTTAGCTTTTATCTCTTTAGCTTTTTCAAATTTTTGGTTGCAATTAAATATTATGTTTTTTTTATTTTTATCTACAATTTTAATTTAAAATAACATATAATATATTTTATTTACGGCGAATATAGCTTAACGGTAGAGTGTCAAATTGTGGCTTTGAAGGTTGTGGGTTCAAATCCCACTATTCGCCCAAAAAATTATTACAAGCTTACTTGGCGGAATTGGTAGACGCGATAGACTTAAAATTTATTCCTTATCTAGGGTGTTGGTTCAAATCCAATAGTGAGCAAAATAAAAAAATTATTTATAAATTAAAAACCAGTACACTTTTTATAAAAGGAATATAGCCAAACGGTTAAGGCATTCGTTTTTGATACGAACATTTGAGGGTTCAAATCCTTCTATTCCTATAAAACGACTTTCGAGCTACTTTGTCCTTTTTTAGCCACAGGAATACCTGTGTAGTTTATGTTATATAAAATAATATTATTTTTTTATTCCAACCGCACGTTCCCGTACGATTACCTTGTTACGACTTCATCCTAGTTACAAATTTTATACTAACTTGTAAAAATAAAAAATTTAAATAAAGACTTTAAGAACTTTTATTTAAAAAAAATACGTTTTATAAGCTTCATATAAAATTTATTCCCAGCATGTGACGGGCGGTGTGTGCAAGGTCTAAGTACAAATTCACCGTAGCGTGCTGATCTACGATTACTTGTGATTCCACCTTCATGTAGGCGAGTTTCAGCCTACAATCCGAACACCGACAATTTTTAAAGATTTACTCTAAATTACTCTTTTGTATAACTTTTTGTAATTGTCATTGTAGCACGTGTGTAGCCCAATTCATAAGGGCCATAAGGGCTTGACGTCATTCTCACCTTCCTCTAGTTTATCACTAGCTGTTTCTTAAAAGTTGTTTTTTTTTATTTCTAAAAAAAATTACCAATATAAGATAAGAGTTGCGCTCGTTAAAGGACTTAACCAAACACCTCACGGCACGAGCTTACGACAGCCATGCAACACCTGTAAATTTTTGTTGTATTAACAAAAAAGTATTAACATAACATCAATAAACGTAAATTTATTGTTAAAAAATATTCAAGAATTGGTAAGGTTTTGCGCGTATTATCGCATTAAACCACATGCTCCACCACTTGTGTAGACCCCCGTCAATTCCTTTGGGTTCCAATCTTGCGATCGTACTTCCCAGGCGGAGTGCTTAACGCGTTAGCTGTATGCCAGAAATTATCCCAACATTAGCACTCATCTTTGACAGCATAGACTACCAGGGTATCTAATCCTGTTTGCTCCCTATGCTTTCGTTCCTCAGCGTCAGTAAATAACCCAGATAATCGCCTTCGCCACTGACATTCCTTCGTAAATGATTAGATTTTACCCCTATGTACGAAATTCTATTATCCTCTGTTATACTCTAGTAAAAGAGTATTATAAGCAGATCTAAGCAACAAACCTAGAATTTTACTTATAACAACAAATACCGCCTACGAACACTTTACGCCCAATCATTCTGGATAACGCTAACCCCCTTCGTATTACCGCGGCTGCTGGCACGAAGTTAGCCGGGGTTTCTTCTTTGGCTAAAGTCATTATCTTCACCAACGAAAGAACTTTACAACCGATTTACAAAAATAAATTTTATAAATCTTTTTTGCTTTCCTCATTCACGCAGCATTACTGGATCAAGCTTTCGCTCATTGTCCAAAATTCCTCACTGCTGGCTAAAAGCTTGAGCCTTGTCTCAGTCTCAAT
>Ga0214921_10003563_pt1 | contig 23674 bp, 18 predicted proteins | sample LL1505_MetaG_FD_177992 | JGI IMG/M metagenome (GOLD analysis project Ga0214921, IMG submission 177992) | Freshwater microbial communities from Lake Lanier, Atlanta, Georgia, United States - LL-1505 | ecosystem: Environmental > Aquatic > Freshwater > Lake | place: USA: Georgia | collected...
AAAAAAAAGAATTTAAAATATTATTAATAATTTATATTTAATAGTTATAATAATTAAACTAATATTAATTATTATAAAAAAATATTATAGTTATAAATTAATCTATAAAAATAAATATTCTTTCCCTGAATAGATAATTTTTTAGAATTAAAAAATTAAATAGTTTATTTATTAATTATCTATTATAACTATAATAATGAGTATTAAATATATAAATTATAAAAAAAAATATTTGGAAATAAAAGGAGGTAGTTTTTTTAATTTTTTTTGTCCTTCAGGATTTTGCTCACCTGATTTTTGTTCAAATGAACAAGATAATGATTGTCAAAATTCTGCTTCTCAATATATTACTCCCCAAAATATTACTTATCAAGAAAATATTCCTCCTCAAGAACCTATTCCTCAAGATAATGTTTGTGATAATTCTACTCCCCAAGAACCTATTCCACAAGATAATGTTTGTGATAATTCTACTCCTCAAGAACCTATTCATCAAGAATATATTAAATTAAACACTCTTAATAAACATGATGGAAAAGTTTTTGCTCTTTCTGATATTCATGGTGATTTACATAGTTTAATTATATCTTTAAGAGATTGTGCTAAAGTTATTGGAAAACATGGATATAATAATGGTGAAAATAATGAAGTTGTTGATCCAGAAATAGAATTAAATCTATTAATCGATATATGTACAGAAGATAATGATTTTGATGAAACATTTGGTTATGAATGGATTGGTGGTAATAGTTATATTGTCATATGCGGTGATATAATTGATCCAAAAAGATCTGAAATTGATCCACCAACAAATAGTAATTATTGTATTAAAAATAATCCGATATCTAGTAATAAAATTCCATGTTTAGATTATCCACAAATAGAAATTAAAATATTAAGATTTATAAATGCAATAAATGAACAAGCATTTATAAATGGAGGAAGAATAATTAAATTATTAGGTAATCATGAAATAGAAAGTATTAAAAAAAATAATAATCAATTTATAAATAAATATTCATTTACTAATAGTGGGAGAGAATATTATAGAGGAACAACTAGATATGAAATTTTTAATTTTGGTAATGAAGGTTTTAAATTATTATTAAAGTATGATTGTAAAATATTAATAATAATAAATAATACAATATTTGTACATGGACAAATACCAAATCCAAGAATATATAACTTTAAAGATATAATTAAAGATAATCATATAATAAATAATACTTTATTATATAATATTGGGGATAAAGATTATGATAAATATAAAGATGCTTGGAATATAATTATTCCAAAATATAATCATTCTGCTAGTCCTTTACAACTTAGAAATTGGGCAAGTTTTAATGATTATAATGATAGAAATACAAATACAAATAAAATAAATAGAAATACAAATAAAATAAATATACAACAAGAAGATTTTTGCAATCAAGAAGTTATAACTACCTTAGAAGATTTTTTTGAGAAAAAAGGAAATATAATTAATAAAATTAGAGTAGTCATTGGACATTGTGTTCAAAGTGACTTTACTATTAAATCTACACAAATTCCAACAACAACTTTTACACATTTAAAAGATAATGATAGAGCTAGTAAAACATATTCGATTGATGACATATATTTTGGTAAAGCTAATTTTAATGATCAAAATAAAATTTTTGGTATAACTATGCAATGTCCTAAAATGGATAACAAAAATAAAGTTAAAGATTTTTTTATTTATCATATTGATGTTGGAAGTTCAAGAGGTTTTGATAAACATAATCATCTTATTTCTGATATTCCTGATGAAAATAAATATTTATTTTCTAGAAATCCTCAAGTTTTATCAATTCATAATGAAGAAGTTTTAATTATTAAATCTAAAATGAAAAATACTAGAATTCATTTACCAAGACCATCATATGAAGATTTAATTGAATCGGATTCAGATAAAAGATCTAAATTAAATTTTACAGTTTCTCCTTCTAATTATGATAAAAAATATTTACCAATACATTAAAATTTATAGATTAATATAATTATTTTATGTAATTATATCAATTTATTAATTTTTTATCTGGTGAATATCCATGTAATATTAAGATTATATGTTGTTTTGTTGGTAAATCTTTATATTTACCATTAACATAATATAATGGTATATTTTGTTGTTCTATTTTATTTAATTTAGACTTGATAAATTCAATTCTATATGACCAATAATCTTGACCTTCGGGTTTATCTAATTTAATAGGAATATATTGTAATTTATTTGGTTTTCCATTAACTTCTTTATACATTTGTAAAAAATTTATTCCTCGTACGATTCCATTGATCTTATAAATTTCAGCAATTTTTTCATATTTTTCTATTTGTTCAAGTGTTAAAAATTTATAATTTTTATCTTCATATTTTTTTAATTTTGGATATTTTTTTAACCATTTATTAAAAATTTTCATTGCTTCTTCCATTTGTATTGTTTTATGAGGATGAAATTTTGCTCTATTATACATTGTATTTATTACGTCAAATTGATATCGTAAAGAACGTTTTGAAACTAAATTAATTGTATTAATTGCTTTTTCACAATCTTTAAAACCTGTATTTTTTAACGATTTTTCAGGATGTAAATCATTATACAATTGAGGTTTTAACATTTTTTATAATATATTACTAGATTATAAAAAAATTAATTAAGCTGTTTTTTTATTCAGTTAATTTGGTATTTATATAAACATTATTTTTATTACATCTTTTCATTTATAAATGGAGAGATGTAATTAAGTGTAGTGGTGAAATGTTTTTATATGTTAAATAATATTATGTTACGAGTGATATTACATACTCACACCATTACATACTCACACCATTACATACTCACACCATTACATACTCACACCATTACATGAGATGTTGTATGCTTATGTGGTTTTGGATGCTTATGTGGTTTTGGATGCTCACACTGTAATATAACATAATATTTATAGGCTGAATTATGGGTTAGCTAAATCCATAAAATCAGATGACTCTGGAACCAATTGTGTTGTATGATCATTACAACACAAAATATATACAATATTTACAACGTCAAGTGCTCTCCTTCACCGACAATAGATATATACTATTTAATAAAATATAAATTTTTTTTTTCAATTTTTCTTAACTATCTAATAATTTAAGTTGTTCTTCTTCAGTTAACTTGGTATCCCCTTGATATAAATATGCTAATTTTTGATTAATTAAAAGATGATTAAATGATTTTGTTTTATCTTGAGAAATATCTTCTAAATCAAAAATCCATCCTAATAATCTTCCACATAATATATTTACTAAATATACTTGAGATTCTAATAAAGAACGTAAATCTTTTCTACTAATATCAATATTATCATTTGTTTTTTTAGTTAAAAGTTCATATAAATAATTTTGTGCACTTTTTCTTTACATTTAACATTTTTTGATTTCATTTCATATTAAAGATAAAATAATTATCTATATATTTAGAGTTTATTAAATAACTCTATATTTGTTTAATATTTTATTCATCATAAATATTATAATTTATTACTTATATTTAATCACAAAAAATATTAAATGTGAGTTTACTATTTTCTTATCTTATTTAATAATTCTGGGTCTGGATCATTATAAGTTATATTTAATGGTCTTTTATTATTTTTAATTTCATTTTCATTTATAATTATTAAATTATTATAAAGACTATAATGCATATCTAAATATTCAAGATTATGAGTTGTGAGTTCTTTTTTTTCAAAATCTGTTTTTCCATTATATGTAATTAGTATATTTAAAAATTCTGGTGAAATATATGGAAACATTTTACTATAATTAATATCAAAAGATTTTAAAAAATTAAAATATCTATAATAAAAAATACATAATAACAAGTTTCCATCATGACTTAAATTTTTAATTATTGTATCAATATCTTGTGTAGTTTTATTAAATAAATATTCAATACCAAATAATTTAATTAATTCCAATGGAATATCTATTTTTTTATTTTCAACTCTATCAAATAAAATATTATTTTTTAATTTACCATATATATCATAAACAGGTAATAAATTATCATAATATGTAGATGCAACTTCTTCTGTCTCTATTAAAAAAAAATCATGAAATTCAACATAATTAAAATTTTGTATATTTATCATATTATTAAATTTTAAACTTCCAATAATTCTTTCATATAGAAATAAAAAATTATAACTAATATAAATATCTTTATTTTTTATTTTTATTTTATAATCTATAAATAATTTTGTGCATGTAGTCTGTTTACAATATTCACAATTTTTATGATAAATATAACTTTTTAATTTAATACTAAATGGAATAATTCCGATAATTGTAAAATTATTTATATTAAAATTTGTACTTAAAGTTTCATCAATTGTCTCATCAATTGATTCATCAATATTCTGATTATATTGAAAATTTGTATCAACTGAATTGAATATTAAATTTTTAATTAAATTATATTGATTCTCATGTTTAAAATATTCAATTAAAGAATCAATATAATCATTATCATACTTATTATAATCAGAACTATTTATAATATTGTCGTCAATTATTTTATTTATTATATCTTGATTAATTATTTCTCTTAAAAAATCTGGTTTTAGATTTATTTCTTTATAATTTTTTTTTACATTTTTACTTCTTATTAATGTTTTTAATAGTTGATATTTTAAACCATTTTTTTGATTATCATTAAATTTTGTCTCATTATTATTTAATAAATCATAAATATCATCTACATTTGTATATTTATTTAATGATTTTTCATCAGTTATATTTATCATTACAGATAAAAAAGTGCCTCTATTTAATTTTCGAAATCTAAATATTCCTTGTGCAAAATCTGTATATTTAGATTTTTCATCAATTAAAATAACAACATTTCCTATTTGAGGTTGCTTTAAATCTGAACCTACAATATGAGCTTGATCATAATAATAAAAATTATTATTATCTATTTTTTGATCAAATCTATTATTAATTTTTTCTGTTCCATTTAAATATTTTTGATATGGAATATTATCTTTAAAATATATAATTTTTTTAGTTTCATATCTATTTAAAAAATATTCTGCAATATCTTCATTATCAAAGTCTTTAAATATACCAATTAAATCAATAAATCCTCTAGATATTCCTTTATATTCATTATAATATAAAAAATCACTAATATATGTAATTAACTCGGATGTATTATTTTTTTCTATCGAATTTATAACACAAATATGATTTTCTATATATTTTGTATCGTCTATGTTTTTTCTCTTTGTTTTTAATGCTAACAAAACTTCTATTTTTTCATCATAATCTTGTATTATATTTTCTTTTTTAAAAACATAATCAGAATCTTCTTCATATTTATTTAATTCTAAAGATATTGTTCCTGAATAACCAATTTGCCATTGATTATAATTATTATATATAATATCTTGGAAAGATATATTTAATTGTTCGGATGCATAATTTAAGATATCATTATTTACTTGAAATAGATATTCTTTTAATATATTTGTTTTAATATGTATTTTTGTATTTTCGTGATTATATATATCTAAAAATAATTGTTTAATATTTTTAAATGAAAATAATTTTTCATTATCATATATTGCATATATATAATTCAGAATATAAACATGTTTATCTATTAATTTTATTAAAATACTTTTATTAGATAATATTTTTTTAAAATCTGAATCTTGTAATTCACAATTAAATGTAGATATATATATATTAAAGGTTAAAATTAATCTCAATAATAATGATGAGAAATTTGAATTTTTTAGAGGAGTATCTTTTCTTAAAAATGGAATACAAATAACATTATTTAATTTATTATCAAAACCATATTTTAAATTATATTCTAATGACATTGCTTGTTTAAAATTAGAATCTATAAATGGAATATATGTTTTTAAATCATTAAACATATATTCTATTAAAAATTCATTTAATAATTCTGGATTTTTTATTTTTATTAAAATATAATCAAATATATCAAAAAACTTTTCTCTATTAATACAATTTTCTTCTTTTAATATATAATTAAAATTTGATTGTAAATAATTATAATGTGAATCAAATTCATCTATAATATTATATTCTTCACTAAAATCTATTTTATTATAATCTATATCATATGTATATATATTTTTAATCCATCTTTTTTTGGCTTCAAAATCTGAAAATACATGTATATCCATATCATATAAATATGCATTTAATGAAACTATTAATTTAGTATCATCTACTAAATGTGATGTAGTAATTATTACTGGTTGTTTATTATGTAAAAGTTTAATTGAATAAGATAGTAATGGTGTAAAAACTGATGTTTTTCCTTTACCCATCATAAATTGATGAATTTCTAAATTAGGATTTGAAATTTTATCACGAATTTCTCGATATCTATTTAATTGAATTTTTGATAAAAAATATTCATTTTGTAATATAAATAATATTTCATATATATAATATTTTCCTTGTTTATTTTCTTCAATAAATAATATTATATTATTTAACGAGTTTAATATTGATTGTATTTCATAACAAATCGTATAGTCATATAATATTTGATTTATTATAGATATCAATAAATTACAAATCATTATAATTAAAAATTTATTTATATTATCAATAATATATCCTTTAAAATATATAATATTATCATAAATTAATACACGTTCTAATATTGATTGTATATTTATTAATATGGTTCTCAAATTATCTTTTTTTTCTTCCACATCAGTAATAGTTTTCATTTCACAAAATCGATATTCTTCTATAAAATTTTTAATAAAATTGTTTCTCATTTCTTCTGTTATAATTTCTTCACAACTATTAATATCATTCTGATTAAATTCTATATTATCTTTTATATATTCTAATATATAATTTATGTCTTTTGAGTCAAAAATATCAGATAAATCGTAACTATAAAGTATTTTTAATTTATCAATATAATCATCGGGATTATTAAAAAAATATGAATAATTATAAAATAATAACATATTCATATGTGTATTTCTATTAAAAGTCATATTTGTTGGTAATATAAATGATGGTGCGATTGTATAAGATTCATAATGATTATGATATTTTGTTTTATAATATAATTTATTAAATAATATATTATAATTATTATTTGTATTATTTGTTATAAATGCTGTATTCATGATGATATCTAATTTATAAATATTATTTTTTTTATAACATAAATATATTGTATCTTTTGGTATAAAAGATATAAAAGGTTTATTTTGTATATTAAAATCAATAATATATTCTTCATTATTTGCATCAATTATTATATTATCTTCTTTAATTATATTATATAGACCATTATTATATTTTAAATTTAATATAATAAATTTGCTAGGTAAACATTTAAAATTATCTGCAGTAACAATAATTAATTTTGAATCATTATGAAAAACAATAAAATCTGTAATATTTTTATAACTTAAACCAAATCTTCCTAAAATTAAAAGTAATCCTATATTATTTTCAGATATTGTTTTTTTTATATATTCTCTTGATTTATAATTTATTGATTTATAATTTTCTGTAATAGAACAAATTTTTAAAATCCAATTAAAATTATCATGATTTATTAATGAGTTAGATATTATATCGTGTATTTTTTCTGGTGTTTGCCAAATTTGATCTTTTTCATTTATTTTAATATTTTTGAAAGAATCCCTATAATAATAGATATTTGAATCAATTTTTGCTTCTAATAATTTAGAATATACTTTATTTAAAAAATCTTGTATATCCCGAAAATTATTCCTAATATATATTAATTTTGAATTAAATAATATATTCCTTATTTTGTATTGAAATGATAAGATTCTGTCTGGATCATTATAAGAGATATATCTTGTTAAATCAATTATAATATTATTATTATCATTATTTTTATTATAAATTTTATTATATATATATTGATATTCATCATCATTTAAATTAAAATGTGCAGCATCAATTAGATATTCTATATTTCTGCTATTCTGATATATATTTGTGATATCATGATTATTATAAAAATTTATTATTTTAGTATTTAAAATTATTATGGGTTTATATTTATAATTATAAAATATAGTAATATATTGCGGATCTTTATCATATCTTAAATCTTTAAACAATTTATTATGATCAATTTTAATTGTTTGCATATAATTAAAAAATTGATTTATTTCTTGTTGATTTAATAAATTTAAAAATATATCATTATTTACATCTTTTGTTAAATCTAATAATCTCCATCGAACATTGTAATTATCTTTACCAAAATCTTCATATAATTTATCTTTATCTAAAAAATAAAGAATTGGACAATAATTTATTTTACTTTTAAATTCTAAATCTATATTAAATTCATTCTTATAAGTAAATTTTAAAATTAAACAATATAAATAATATAAATTTATATAATTATCTAATAAAAAATTTATATTTTCAATAAATTGAGATTCATTTCCAATCAAATGAATATTTGTTAAATTAAATGATTCTTTTATTTGAACTATATTTATACTAATTATTCTATATATTTCATTATTTTCAATATCAATATTATTTCTAATCATATTAATTATATTTTTTACCATAATATTTAATTCTAAAATAAAATCATGATTTATTTTAATAAATTTTCCAATAGATTCATCATTAAATTCAAAATTATTATCTAATAATATATTAATTCTATCAAATCTATTTAATATACAGTTCTCATTAAATATCTTTATTTCATCACTAATATTATTAATATCACATAAATTATATAAATAATTATAATTAAAATAATTATTTATTTTAAGATTAAATTCTAATGATGCGCTAAAATAAGATATGATTGCATAGTGAAAATTTATTATTCCATCAACATATTTATTAATATTATTTTCTTTAAAAGTATTTAATAGAAATATATTTGTTACCAATAAATAATAACTATAAAATGTACATGAGCCTGATGATTGAATTAAATTTGATATACCAATATTTTTATTATAATGTATTTTTAATCTTTGTATCATATATCGAAGTGTCGGATACTTACTAGGTATATTATCGATAATATTATTTATTTTAATTATATATGTTTCATAACTATGTTCTTTATTTTCTATATTAATTGTGTTATATATTTTTTTTGAAATAACTTTATTGTTTTTTCCTAAAGCATTAATAAATAATTGAAATAAATTATATTTATTATTTTTTTCACTATCAACATATATATATAATTTATAAATATCATTGGGTGTTAAATTATATATTATATCATTAAATGTACATTCACTGATAGAATCATAATTACTAACTAAATAATAAATCAATGTATAAATATATGCTTGATAAAATAATTTTTTTTCAATATTATTATCAATATAATAATTAAAAATTAATATTATATATTTAGTTTTAATATCGGATTCTGGACACAATTCTTTATGCATATCTTTTAATGTTTCTAAAATTTCTATATCACGCCTATTTTTATATTCTTCTAAATTATCAACAATATATGTAATTATTGTATTAATATATTTTAATTTAGCTAAAATATCTATATCAGAAAATTTAAATAATTTTGGAAATACATATATATATTCATTTTCTTTCTCAATTAAATGATTATTAATTCCTAATCCTGAATTTGAATAATAAAAATAATTATCAAATACATAAAATAATGTAGCATGATTTGTGGTTTCTATATTTATAATATTTTTTGGAGAAACTATAATATTTGTAAATGGGTTTATAATATTATCATTAAGATATTCCAATATTGTATCTCTTACTAAATTATTTGAACCAATATTTTCATTAATATAATTATCAAATAAATAATGAATTGGTAATATAGCTCCTTTTAATTCATTAAAAGGATGATCAATATTTTCAAATATAATTTTATCACTAAGTATTATTTTATTTTTAATAAAATTTATTATAGTATTTATATTATCATAATCATAATCATAATCTGTGTTTGATACACTTCCACCAATATTATTGTTTTTTAATTTAATATATTTTCTTTTATATTTATTATATTTATTTAATTTATTTATTATCATAATTATAATTATAATAATAATATATAATATAAATAATTAATTTATTTCATAAAAAAAATTAATTAAATAATTTAAGTTGTTCTTCTTCAGTTAACTTGGTATCCCCTTGATATAAATATGCTAATTTTTGATTAATTAAAAGATGATTAAATGATTTTGTTTTATCTTGAGAAATATCTTCTAAATCAAAAATCCATCCTAATAATCTACCATATTTATCTAATGTTCCACATAATATATTTACTAAATATACTTGAGATTCTAATAAAGAACGTAAATCTTTTCTACTAATATCAATATTATTATTTGTTTTTTTAGTTACAAGTTCATATAAATAATTTTGTGCTTGATGAGCTTTCTCTTTACATTTAACATTTTTTGATTTCATTTCACATGTATCAATATCTCCAAGTCTCACATTAAATAGAAAATAATCATCATAAATATTAATAACACATGTTAGTGTATCACCATCATATATATCTACTACACGAGCTACTAATAATTTATTATTTAATGCATCATTAAATTTTGGAGTTGAATTATATAAATAATTTTGGAAATCAGATATCAATTTATTTTTAGTATATGTTTCTCTTTCATCGAGATTTATTTTTTCAACATCAATAATAACTAATTCATCATTTTGTACAGTTGTTATTTTATCACTATTAATTTTAGAAATTGATGATTTACAAGATAGATTTCCCATTATTATAAAATATTAATTATATATATATATAATTAATATTTTATTCAATTTTTTAACAATGCATTTACAATAATATAAATGAAAACAGTTTAATATAAAAATATATATAAATTAATCTGAATCTAATTCATCACCGTCAATATCAGTTTTTGCATAACATTCATTAGAATAATGTCCACAACGTCCACATCTATAACAATTATTTTTTGATTTAATATTTTTTTTTACTTTACAATGAATATTTTCATGAAATATCGCTTTTTTCTGTGTTTCAAATTTTTTATTACAATTTCTACACTTAAATTTTTTTTCATGTTTTTCCTACCCTGATTTATTTTCATATTGATTATTAGAATTATCACATTCTTCATATATATCTTCTCCATTAACATCTTTTATAGCTTTACAATTTTTAACAAAATGTCCTTTTCTACCACATTGAGTACAACAATCTGTCGCTCCCCAAATAGATTTTTTTATAGTATATCTTTCAAGTCCATCTAATGCTTCTGAAACATATATCCCACCTCTTACATTATCTATACCATATATACCCATATATTCAATCGTATATTTATCTTCATCAAATGGACTTGCATTTTGAATTATTTTGTCAACAGATAATGGTTTATATTTCTTGGTCCATGAAGAAGCAGTACCATTTAGATGAGCTTGTTTTCTTTTTTCTAAATTATCTGTTTTACCAACATAATATTTATTATTTTCTAATTTTAGAATATAAATATTTGTTGTCATTTTATATTATAAACAAATATTTATATTTTACAATATTATATATATTCAATTTTTAGAAACATAATAATAAAATAATTTATTATTATTTAATAAACAATAATTTTGCATTTTTATAAAATATTCAAGTACTCATAAATCTTTCTATCATTGGAAAAATTAATTTAATTTTTTCACAACATTCTATTGCTATTTCTTGATGTTCTTTTTGTGTTCCATTACCACTTCTTAATTGAATATAATGTATCCACGATCTTAATGTTCCATTCATATATAATCTTGACATTGTGTTCCCTTCTGGTAATACAACACGAGCTTGTTCTTTTGCAATTCCATTATTGATTGCCCATTGATATGCTTGTTTTGTATATTCATTAATTTCTATTTGTTTTAATTCCCATTGTTTTTTTAATTCATCATCATCGGTTTCAATACTATTTTGTCTATTTTTATTATCTTGTAATCTAGCATTTCTAACTTCAAAGCCTAAATCAGCAATAGCATATCTTTGAGAGAATTCTTGAAAAGAAAATGATCTATGTCTTAAAATTTGTCTAGCAATATCTCTAGTTGTATTAATTTCTAAACAAATCGATACCATTTCAAATGGAGACCAATGATTATTTTTAATTAAATATTCTAATAATTTTTGATTAGATTGTGTATTCATTTGATTAGATGGATTAGATACACGAGCACAAAAAGCAACTAGTTCTTCTAAAGAACTAGTATCATTATTTTGAGTCCATGATATTAATTTAACATTGTCTGTCATTATTAAATATAATAAATATAAGTGATTAATAAATAATTTTTTCAATTATTTTTTTATTTTATAAAAATTGATAATAATTATTATTATAATTATAATAATAATAATAATAAATGAATAATATAAATAATTCTTTTATCTATTTAGTATTAAATGATTTAATATTAAATCATATTAGTGAATATATTGAAAATAAAGATTTACACAATATATATAAAACTAATAAAAAATTATTACCAATTAGACAATATTGTTATTGGAATCTTAATTATTATTATTCTGATAAATATTGTGAAAATCTAAAATTTAGAAATAAATTACAAAATTTAATTAAATATCCAAATAAAAATTTATCATTAAATTTATTTTTTTGTAATATTAGTAGTGATATTAAAGATTTAAGTATATTATCTAATATTCATAGTATTAATTTTGGAAGTAGTTTTAATAATTTGTATACTAATTTTCCTAATTCAATATCACAATTAACATTTGGAACATATTTTACAATAAATCATTTACCAGAATCATTAACTCATCTTTCATTAGGATATTTTTTAAAACAACCTATTGATAAATTACCAAATTCTATTACAAATTTAACATTAAGAAATCCTGTTAATAAATTAATTGATAATCTACCAAACTCAATTACACATTTAATATTAAAAGATTTTTTTAATCAACCAATTGATAATTTACCAAATTCTATAAAACATCTTTTTTTACTAGATAGTTTTAATCATTCAATAGATAATTTACCAAATTCCATAATACATTTAGTTATAGGAAATAAATTTAATCAACCTATAGATAATTTACCTGATTCTATAACACATTTAGTTATTGGAAATAAATTTAATCAACCAATAAATAAATTACCTAAATCTTTAATAGAATTAAAAACTATAAATGAATTAAAATTTAATGATAAAGTTAATTTTTCAAATATTATTATGATTTAATAATATTTTTGTAAATATTTTTTTGTTCTTTTATTAAAAGATTAAATTTTTTTTTATTTTTTGATACAAGAGGAGTTAATATTTTTTTAGCATTAATAAAAGTGATATTTTTTATTTTATAAATTTCTTTCATCTCTATACCAAATAATTCAACAAATAAATTTTTTCTTTCATTTTTTGGTATGACTATTAAATTAAATAATTTAACCATATTTTTTAATTCTCCAAGTGTTTTTGATTCAATCTCCATTACTTCAGGATAACCTGGACTCACATCAAACACAATCAAATTTCTCTTATTTTTTCTTGATAAAAATCTTTTTCACAACCAAGAATTAATAACATATCAATACCAGTTTCAAAATTATCTATAATAATTTCTTTTTCTTCATCAAAATCATTTACTTTTATTTTCATTTTTGTTTTTATAGTCATTGTTATTCTAAAACCTTCATCTCTTATTCTAATTCTAGAGTTTTTTAAATTTTCTTTTTTAGGCATATTTAATTGTTGAACTCTAAATAAATATGTTCCTTTATAAATTGCTTTTAATTCTTTTAATTTTGATATAATTTTTAATTTATTAAAATCTTGGAATAGATATTCATATTCTTTAGGCATATTTATAATATTATAATTAAATAATTAAATATTTTTTTATCACTATAATATAATGACAATTATATTTTTTCATGGGTTAGGATCATCTGTTAAACTATTATATAAAGATGATTTTATTAAACAATTAAAAAAAATAGATGCTTTTTTTATTGCTGAAATTCCATATCCTAATGTATATTATTATAGTAAAGATAAGAAAAATTATAAACCAATTGATCATTTAGACTATGATGATTTAGCATTAGATAAATATATTACTAATTTATGTGGTATAATGGATAAAAAAATATTCAAACCACCATATATTCTTATGGCTAGTTCTCATGGAATTTATTATGCATATGAATTTGCCAGACAATTTAAGAAAGATATAAAATATATAATATCATTAGATGGTTCGTGGATAACTAATAAATTAAATAAAAAAAGATTATTAGATTGGAAGAAAAAAGGAAAAAATATTCCAAAAATAAATAATCAAAAAGCATTAGATGATATTATGGATAAAATATATAATGAAAAAGATAATTCAAAATATATACAAATGATATTTGATTATGTTAGAGGGACACATACTAAATTTTGTATTAAACAAAATTATGAAAAAATTAATATTCCATGTATTACATTTAGAGATTTTAATATAGATATTAAAGATGAAATAATGGAACAACATAATAAAAATGTTTCAGAAGAAAATAAAATATTAAGTAAATACAATAATCATATTATATATACATTATTAGATGCAAGTCATAAGATATGGGAACAATATAATTATAAAAATACAATTATTCAAACAATAAAATTATTAGTACACCCAAAAAAATTGGTTTGAATTATTTAAATTTATTAAGACATTTTAATAAATTTAAATAATTAATATTTAATTTATATGGAACGATAGATAAATAAATATTCAAACCTCCATATATTAATATTATTTAGATATTATATTTGTGATAATATCTATTATATCACTTATAACATCATTATAAAAATATAAAAAATGAGTTTTACCAACATAATATATTGATTTAATTTTTTTATTATGTTCAAATTGTTTATTATATGCAAATTTAGATTTTAATGTTGAATCAATATATTCTTTATCTGAAATAGATATTTCTTCATCATTATAAATATTATTTAATATAATCATATTTATATTTTTGTAATTATAATTATTTTCTAAATCTTGTTTATATATTTTATATTTTACAAATTGTGAAAGGATATTATAAGATTTTTCATCATTATTTTTTATTTTTTGAAATAATTCAATTAATTTAGTATCATTTATATGCCCATAATCTTTTTCCCATATTTTTAATCTATCTTTATAATATTCAACAGTTTCACCACCATCTATATTTATATAGCCACATATTTTTTTACTATGATAACTAATAAAATATTTTGCAATAATCCAACCTCTTGAATGAGATATTAAAAATATTTTTTGATAATTTTTTATTTTTTTATATAATTGTTTACAATGATAATTTAGATCAATATCTTGGATTGTAAATGTTTTATCATTCTTTATATCTTCGATTGATATATTAAATTTTGGAGTATATAAATAAACTTTACCAAATTTTTTTATTTTGGATATTAAATTTGTTTTATATTTTTCATCATTTCTTTCTAACCATATTGAATTATTTTTATATGGATGATTATACCATTGATTTTTTGTTAATCCTCCACCATTTATAAATACAAAAATTATTTTATTTTCAGTCATTACTATATAGAAAAAATATATATAAATATTAATTATTAATTATTTAACATTTATTTTTGACCTCAGCCATACCCTTCCCTTGAAAATTAAAAAAATAATTTTTATTATAAATTATTAATATATCATCTAAATATTTCCTCAACATCATATAAAATATTTGAACTCATCCCATCATTATCCATTATTGATATTGAAATATTATTTTTTAGATATATCTTCAAATAACATGATGAACCATTGATTCCTCCTCCATGTCTAATAATATTTTTTTCATAAAATTCTCTTCCATATTTTTTTAGATAATAAACAATTTTTTTATTTATTATTTCATTCAATAAAAAATTACCAAATAATGCTAAATCATTTGAAGTTATCCAATATCCACCTCCTGGTGATCCATTAATATATTTTGCTATTTTATCATCTTTATTATATGTTCCATTCTTTGGACAACTTATAGAAAATGATTTTAGTTTAGCAGGTTTTATTATATAATCAAATAATATATCATTATAACTTTTATTAGTATTATTTTTTTTATTATATAAATATTTTATACTCAATCCACATAATAATATTCCAGCATTAGAATAATTAAATATATTTTTTTTATATACACTATCATCTATATATTCTATAAAATCTTCAGGTTCATAAGGATTTATTTTATTATTTAATTCTAAATGTTCTAAATATTTCCCTAAATAATCTTTAATTCCGGACATATGAGTCATAACATCTAACATAGTTGTTGTTTTTAATCTATTAGCAACTTTTTGAGGGAGTTTATCAAAAATTTCTGGATCAATCTGAAGAGGACTATTTAAATCTATATCATTTATAATTTTATCATTTAATAATAAAATAATTATGATACCTGTAAAAACTTTTCCAATAGAGTGCATTGCATATATTTGATTATTATAGTTAAAAATATTTTTATTATTTTGATAAATAGAACATGATAAATTTAATTTTTTATCAATAATATATTGTTTAACATTTTTAATATCTAAATTTGGTTTAAAATTTTCTTTAATTATTTTGAAATTTTCACCTAAATTTATTTGATATAATATTTTCCAATCTATATTTGATATAATATTTCGAATTTTTGATAAAGTATTAAAATTTTTCTTGGTATATTTTTTATTTGATTTTTCATTAATCGTAATTATAACCATTGTTTTGTCTTTTAATTTATATATTTTTTCAGATATTAGATTTTTTAATTTAGTTGTAATTATTTTTTCTTGTTCAACCCAAGATACATTCATATATATAATAAATAGATATTAATTATTATAAAATAAATTATAAAATAAATATTCTTTTCATATTATATATAAAATGGATGTTGTATTTTCAACAAATTTAAGTATGCTAATTCAAATAATATCAGGATTATTAACTACACGAGCAATTATTATAAAATTACCTGAAAAACATAAAATATTAACACATATTACAATATTAGAAACAATTGTCCAAGTTATTGAATTTTTATTTTATATATTTATTTTACGATCAATTGTAGTCACAAATTTATCAAAAATGGCATCAATAAGATATTTTGACTGGGTAATAACAACACCAATGATGTTATTAACAACAATAATATTTTTTAAATACCAAGAATATATTGAAAAAAATATAGATGAAAATTTAGATTTTTGGAAATTTATAAAAGAAAATAAACAAAATATAATTATTATTTTTACATGTAATTTTTTAATGTTATTATTTGGTTATTTGGGTGAAATTAAATATATGAATATGACTCTATCATTATTTTTTGGTTTTATATTTTTTGGTATTACTTTTTATACTATTTATAAAAATTATGCTATTAAATCAAAGTCATCTCTTAAAATGTTTTATTTTATTTTATTTATTTGGGGTTTATATGGTGTTGCAGCATTATTTGATCCTATTAATAAAAATAATATGTTTAATATTTTAGATCTTTTTTCTAAAAATTTTTTTGGTATATATCTTTATTATTTTATACAAAATTTTAATAACAAAAATTTACTTAGTCATATCAATCATTAGAAAAAATAATTTAATCTTTTTACAAAATTATATTACTATCTATTGATGTTCTTTTTGATTTTTATTCTTATTCATATATAATCTGTAATACTACATACCTTTTTCTTTTGCAATTTCATAATAATCTTTAAAAAATTTATATGTATACATTGGAATTATTTATGGTCTAATTGTTTTAATTAATTCAATGAATAAATATTGCAGTTGAAGTAATTCATTCAATTGTTATTTGTATTTACACCCTTGAAGATTTAAAATGCCGATTTTATTCAACAAAAAAATATTCAAGGTTTACTCATTACAGAGTGTGTAAATTATGATTTTGTTAAATCGTCAACCTTAACTGATTTATTGTTTTTCTGTTGAACAACTTTTTTAATTTTATTTTTTTTAGGATTTTCTATTTTATTAGTTTCATCTTTCTTAACTCTAGATAAATATGTTGGTCGTTCAATTCCATTAATTGCATTTTTAGCAATTCTATATATATTTGTGGCACTATTTACATCTCTATTCCATATAGCTTCACAGTTCTTACAATAAATATTTTATTTTTACAATATATAAATCCTATAAACATATATTAAGATTTAGTAATATATATTATTAAAATGGAAGAAATTTATAAACCGATAAAAAATTTAGAAAAATAATAAATAAATATATTTATATATTATTTTTTTTAGTCATTAATAAATGTTATATAATTTTTTAATTTATTATTTCTAGAAAGGTGATGATATCTGTTAAGTTTTGAATACCAGTATCAGTAATGTTATCACAATGAGTTAAATTTAGACTTTGTAAATTAGTCAAATATCTTAAGTGTAGAAGACCAGTATCTCTAATTTTATTACAAAGAGTTAAATCTAGATTTTGTAAACTAGTCAATTTTATTAAGTGTAAAAGACCATTATCAGTTATTTCAGAACAATTATATAAATTTAGATTTTGTAAAGTAGCCAAATTTCCTATGTGTAAAAGACCATTATCAGTTATTTGTCGACAATTATATAAATTTAGACTTTGTAAACTAGTCAATTGTTGTAAGTGTGCAAAACCAGTATCAGTTATTTTGATACAAAAATTTAATTCTAGACTTTGTAATCTAGTCAATTGTCCCAAGTGTTCAATACCAGTATCAGTTATTTCAGAACAATTAGCTAAATATAGACTTTGTAAACTAGTCAAATGTCTTAAGTATTGAAGACCAGTATCAGTTATTTCAGAACAATTAGCTAAATATAGACTTTGTAAACTAGTCAAATGTCTTAAGTATTGAAGACCAGTATCAGTAATTTTATTACAACGACTTGAATTTAGACTTTGTAATCTAGTCAATTCTCTTAAGTATTGAAGACCATCATCAGTTATTTGTTGACAATTAGTTAAATCTAGACTTTGTAAATTAGTTAATTGTCCTAAGTATTGAAGACCAGTATCAGTTATTTGTCGACAATTAGTTAAATCTAGACTTTGCAAATTAGTTAATTGTTGTAAGTATTGAAGACCAGTATCAGTAATGTTATTACAATAAGATAAATTAAGACTTTGTAAACTAGTTAATGGTTGTAAGTGTCCAATACCTAAATCAGTTATTCGTTGACAATAAGTTAAATCTAAACTTTGTAATCTAGTTAATCTTTGTAAGTGTTGAATACCATTATCAGTTATTTCTCTACAATAATATAAATTAAGACTTTGTAAACTAGTAAATTCTCTAAAGTGTTGAAGACCAGTATCAGTTATTTGTCGACAATTAGATAAATTAAGACTTTGTAAATTAGTTAATCTTTGTAAGTGTTGAATACCATTATCAGTTATTTCTCTACAATAAGTTAAATCTAGACTTTGTAAACTAGTTAATTGTCTCAAATATTCAATACCAGTATCAGTTATTCGTTGACAATGAGTTAAATTTAGACTTTGTAAATTAGTCAAATGTCTCAAATATTCAATACCAGTATCAGTTATTCGTTGACAACGAGTTAAATTTAGACTTTGTAAATTAGTCAATTCTCTTAAGTGTAAAAGACCATTATCAGTTATTTGTAGACATTCATATAAATTTAGATTTTGTAAACTAGTTAATTGTTGTAAGTGTGCAAGACCAGTATCAGTTATTTCAAAACATTCAGATAAATTTAGGCTTTGTAAACTAGTTAATGGTTGTAAGTGTTCAAGACCAGTATCAGTTATTTGTTGACATTCATTTAGATTTAGACTTTGTAAACTAGTTAAATGTCCTAAGTGTTGAAGACCAGTATCAGTTATTTTAATACAACGAGTTAAATCTAGACTTTGTAATTTAGTTAAATGTTCCAAATGTTGAAGACCAGTATTAGTTATTTGTCTACAACCAGATAAATAAAGTATTTCTATAGAAGCAAATTTACAGATTATATTAGTAAAATTATCATGACTAATATTTTGTAAAGATAATCTTTTAACTATAAATTTGTTGTTTTTAAATGTCAAAATAGTTTGTAATTTAGTTTCATTATTAATTATTAATTCATTAATTTCAAAAAAAAAACCTATTTCAGTTTTTTTATCTAAATTTTGTTTACTTATTTCCAAAAAATTTAATATTTCATCTATATTTAAAAAACTGATAATATTTCTTGTTTCATCTATAGGGATTTTTTGAATAGTTAAAAAATTATCTTCTTTTTTTTCTTCTGCACCACCACTATAATTCTTTAATTTAAGATATTTATTTTTATTTCTTAAATATTTATTGCAATAATCCATATATAATAATTTTATATAATAAATTATTATATAAAATTATTATATATGGATTATTGCAATAAATAATCATTTAAAAATGCCAAACAATTCTATTAATAATTTATTATCTAGTAAGAAAAAGTATTAAAATACTCTTTAATTACACTACTATTGTGCATTATCCACTAGTTTTACAACTTCATGGAATATATTTATTCTTACTGGATTATATATCTTCATTCCTGTTATTGCAGTTAAATCATATATCTTTCTCATTATATTTATTGCTCCATTTAAATCTGCATTTAATAATTTCCTTTAAAATAATAAATATATCATACATTATATAATATTTATATATAAATTTTTATATTTTGATAATTTAATTATAATTATTTCAATTTATTAAGACATTTTTATAAAATGTCTTAATACGTTTAATTTTAAGTGGCACAAAACCAATTTTTTTGGGTGTATTACTTTTTATACTATTTATAAAAATTATGCTATTAAATCAAAGTCATCTCTTAAAATGTTTTATTTTATTTATTTGGGGTTTATATGATCCTATTAATAAAAATAATATGTTTAATATTTTAGATCTTTTTTCTAAAAATTTTTTTGGTATATATCTTTATTATTTTATACAAAATATTAATAACAAAAATTTACTTAGCACTAATAAATAATGTTTTATAATTTATTTTAATTTATTTTAATTTTTCTTGATTTTTTGCTGATTTAAATAATTTAGTTATTAATGAACAAAAGATTATATTATTTCATATAATAATAAATTTAAAACTTTTTTTATTGAAAAGTGGAATAGTCATATACATCATATACTATAATTAATAATAAAATAAAATTTTAAGTACTTGTTGTTTATTCAATCATTGGAAAAATTAATTTAATCTTTTCACAACATTTTATAACTTGCTTGTTTTCTATTGCCATAATAATTTATATATATATATATATATATATATTCATTTTAAATATATATAAATAATCTTCAGAAAAGTTTATCTGTATACATTGGAATTATTTCTGGTCTAATTGTTTCAATTAATTCAATAAAGATATATTGTAGTTGAAGTAATTCATTTATGTCATTAAATTTTTTATCTAAGATAATATCTTTATCTAAAAACTCTGTGTTACATTTATGCCATAATTGTCTAGAATTTTTGTCAAAAATTTTATGAATAAAACTAGGTATTAAAGATTTGTCTTGTAATTGTACACCATATTTATCTTTTACAATTGTATGTATTTTATATTCTTCACTAAAATTATTTAATGCTTTATTATTTAAAAAAAAAGCCCATATTTTAAAAATTTGTCGAAATCCATTAAAATTAGAATTCCATAGACATAAATATTCATTTTTTAAATCAATTTTGTAACGTTAATTATATTCATTTTGGTTAGGATTAATAGTAAATTTCATTCCGAAGTCATCCTCGAAAATATCAAACTCTTTAAATTTTTCAATCTGATTATAATCAAAAATACTCTGATAAAATTTTTCATAATAATATTCTCTTTTTCTTTTAATAATTTCTTTGAAAATAATATAATTTTGTTTATGAAAATATGTAACATTATCCATATTAACTTTCGGTCCATCAAAGAAATTATAAAAATCAAAATTAAAGCCTTTTTCACTATCAATAAAATTATCAAAAACAAAATCTATAAAATTTTTATGATTATTACCTATTTTATAATATTTTTCATAATGAATACAACTTTCTATTAATAATTTATAACTATTAAATAATATATCAATATCTACATTATTTATTAATTTTATTGTTTCTAATAATAATTCTAATTGTGTTTTGTGTGTTAGTATTGGAAAAGCTGTTTCTTCATTATACACACCTTCTAATTTTGGCATTCTTTTTCTCGATCTTCTTCTATTGTATCCATATATATTCTATGTTTATGTAATTCTCTATTAATTAATTTTTTTTGTTTTTCTTCTTTTTCATTCTTTTCTTTTTTTATTCTATTTAATATACTATTAGGATTTATTAAAATAGGTTTATCTATATTTGTATTCTCTTTATTTTTTCCAAGATTTAGTGATTGTTCTCTTTTTTCTAATTCATTGAATTGTTCTTTATATTTAAATTCTTGTTCTTTTTGTTGTAATTCAAATTCTCGTTCTTTTTGTTGTAATTCAAATTCTCGTTCTTTTTGTTGTAATTCAAATTCTTTTTGTTTTAGTTCAAAATTTTTTTTTTAAGTGATTCTAAATCCATTTTTGATAATTATATTTATATAATTATCAAAAATAAATAATTGAAATTATTTAATCAAAAATATAGAATTGATTAAATAACATTATTGTAATTATTTTTTTTTATTATTGTTATTTTTAAATTATTATTTGGTATTTTTTAAGTATAAAATACCAGTATCAGTTATTTTTTAAAAACAAAGTTTTTTATAAATGTCCCAATTATTATAATCAGATAGCATTTTAATAAAACATTTAATATAATAGTCAAAACTATATTTTCTTTTTCTAACTGTTTTATATTTATTTTCTACAATATGTAAAATATATTTTTTAAAATTCTGAAATATTTTATCTTTCATATTAACATTGTTGTTAAAATAAATAATAACTTTTAAATTTATAATAATTTTTATAGATTTATATAATCTATAAAAATAAATATTCTTTCCCTTAATAATTTTAGATAATAATTTTAGATAATAATTTTTTATCTTATTATTTCATTTAGAGATGTAATAGCATTTCTTAAGTATTCAATACCAGTATCAGTTATATAATAACAATACTTTAAATTAAGACTTTGTAAACTAGTCAATTGTCATAAGTGTTCAAGACCAGCATTAGTTATTCTATATTAGAATAAATATAATCTTTGTAAACTAGTCAATTGTCGTAAGTATTGTCTACCTTCGTCAGTTATTCCACGACAACCAGATAAATTAAGACTTTGTAAACTAGTCAATTGTCCTAAGTATTGAAGACCTTCGTCAGTTATTCCACGACAACCAGATAAATTAAGACTTTGTAAACTAGTCAATTGTCCTAAGTATTGAAGACCTTCGTCAGTTATTCCACGACAACCAGATAAATTAAGACTTTGTAAACTAGTCAATTGTCCTAAGTATTGAAGACCTTCGTCAGTTATTCCA
>Ga0214921_10003564_pt1 | contig 23659 bp, 22 predicted proteins | sample LL1505_MetaG_FD_177992 | JGI IMG/M metagenome (GOLD analysis project Ga0214921, IMG submission 177992) | Freshwater microbial communities from Lake Lanier, Atlanta, Georgia, United States - LL-1505 | ecosystem: Environmental > Aquatic > Freshwater > Lake | place: USA: Georgia | collected...
GTCACAGGCGCTACCATCGGGTTCGGTGCACGCCGCCTTCGAGATGACGACAACGGGCCCAAATATCTCAACACCCCAGAGACTCCCGTCTATCACAAAGCGAAGGTGCTCTACGGCCTCGATCTCGCGAAGCGCAATATCTCGAAGGATCGAAAGGTCGTCGTCGTCGAGGGGTATACCGATGTAATGGCCTGTCATCTCGCGGGCATCACGACGGCGGTGGCGACGTGCGGCACTGCTTTCGGAAGCGATCACGTCTCGTTGATCCGCAGGGTTTTAGGAGACATCGACGCGGGGGATTCTCGTAGTCGGGGCGAAGTCATCTTTACGTTCGACCCCGATGAAGCCGGGCAGAAAGCAGCATCCAAGGCTTTTGCCGAGGACTCAAAATTTGTCGCGAACACCTTTGTCGTGGTTGCGCCCGACGGGCTCGACCCGTCCGACCTTCGGCAACAACGCGGCGACGCAGCTCTGGCGGCGATTTTTGATACAAAAACGCCGCTATTCGAGTTCATCATTCGCCGAACAATTGCGGGATTCGACTTGTCGACGGTCGAGGGTCGTGTCCACGCGACCCGAGCGGTCGCGCCGATCATCACGGGAATCAAGGATCGTTCGATGATTGACGGCTACATCCGCGTTGTTTCGGGTTGGCTCGGAGTCGAGCCAGCCGATGTCCGTGTTGCGATGCGTGCTGGTGGTAGCCGCGTTGTCGTTGAGGTGGAAAAAGACCACGGGGACATCGGATCCTTCGCTTCGCTCGGATCCGATGTGAACGCCAAACGCGAACGAGACGTCATCGTCGCATTGCTTCGTTACCCAGAACTCATCGGGCTATCCCTCGCGGGGGACATTGTTGCCTGTCACTTCACCAACGCCTCCCTCGGTCGAATTCGCGGCGCGATGGTGTCGGCATTTACCGATTTCGCCTCGCCGGCATGGATTTCTCGGGTGATTGACGAGTCGGGCGAGGAATTGCGTCCACTGGTGTCGGAACTTGCGATGGTGGACATTCCGGTGAGGCGGGTCACCATTGCCAAGTCAAGAGTCGAGGACGACGCGGCGGTGATTGCTCGTGTCGAGGAGGAAGAGCGCCGAACCAATGCCAACATCGCCACGTATGTTGTCGATGTTGCCACCGCCGTCATCGAGGCCGACCTCATCCGCCAGCGAGATGAATTACACAGTGTCTTGCAGCGCACGCCGGAGGATGCTCCCGAATACGGGTCGTTACAGCAGCGCATTTCGGAACTTGAGGTGCGCCGACGGACTCTGAAGGTCGGGTGACGCCGTGCCAATAGCGCCCGATCGCCCCGAGCAACACCGTGACCTTCCCGGTTCTTCTTCGGCGATAACCCATCGTGTGCCAACTCCGGGTCCCATTGCGGTGGAACCGTCACAGAACGAACTTTTTGTCGCAGCGGTCGAGGCCGGCGGCGGGACTGTGGCACCTTTGTCACACGAAACGCGAGGACTGGTGTGGCTGAGCGAAAAACGCGCCGATGAATTGACGCAGATTCTGAATCGCCACCCGGGAATTGAATGGGTGCAGTTGCCGTGGGCGGGCGTTGACGGCTTTCGCGAGATTTTCGCCAACGTTGACCACGACACAGCCCCCGTATTCACGTCGGCTAAAGGTTCGTATGCTGAGCCGGTGGCCGAACACGCTCTTGCCCTCACTCTGGCGCTTCAGCGCGAATTGCCCTCCAAATCGCGAGACGCCGTGTGGCAGCAGGCTCGAACCGGATTGTCGCTGTACGGCAACGACATCGTGATTGTTGGTGCGGGTGGGATAACAACGGAACTGATTCGGCTCCTTGCTCCGTTCCGACCGACGATCACCGTGGTTAGGCGGTCCGACGTTCCTCTGGAGGGCGCGGTGCGCACGGTCACCGCAAAGGACTTGCACTCGGTCTTGCCAACGGCGGACGTCCTGATTCTGGCTGCAGCGGCGACCGCTGAGACTCACCATATGATTGGCGCAACCGAATTGTCCCTCTTGCCCAGCCATACCGTGCTGGTGAACATCGCCCGCGGCGCGCTTCTTGATCAGGACGCGCTCGTCGCCGCGCTGAACGCCGATCAAGTGTGGGGGGCGGGGCTCGATGTCACTGATCCCGAGCCCCTACCCGCCGACCATCCGTTGTGGCAAATACCGCGGTGCGTCATCACATCTCACTCGGCCGACACCCCGCTCATGACCGCCCACTTGCTCGGAACACGAATCGAACGGAACGTCAGAGCGTTCCTCGCAGGGACCGCTTTTATCGGCATTGTCGACACTCGTGCAGGTTATTGAATCCGAGAGTTTTGGTATAGTGAAACACACCTTCCTCGATAGCTCAATTGGCAGAGCAATCGGCTGTTAACCGATAGGTTCTTGGTTCGAGTCCAAGTCGGGGAGCCAAACACCTAGGGCAATGAGCTCGGAGAATTACCTCCAAGGAGAAGCAATGGGCACCTGGACACTGCTGGACACGCTACTTGCCGTTATCGCGACGGTTTCTATTGCGTCGGCAGTGTATTTTTTCCGGAAGTCACGCACGGAAACCGAATCCCGACCTTTCTCACGGTCGTCCGTTTCGCTGTCGGCAACGCCAACAGTGGGTCAAAGCGAAGCAACGCTTCGTGCGGCGGAATTGGCCGACCGACTTCGCATTATCCACGAACACCAGGCCATCGTGACGCGTTCATTGGTGCAACTGCTCGCTCGCTCGGAGAGCGCCGCATTTCAATCCATTAAGGACCGCCCGGCGTTGCAACGGCACTCCCGGTTGCTGTCCGAGACTGCGAAAACCGCGCTCGACGACATGCGCCGAGCGATGGATCTAGCTGGTCAAGGTTACGAATCAGTCGACGAATGGCCCACGCTCGATTCCATCACACAGCTCTTTGCCGAGGCAGAAGAGCAGGGATTAATTGTCAATCTCGAAGAAGCCGGTGACCGTTTCCCACTTTCGCAGTCCGCGGAACTCGCTCTATTCAGAATCATCACGGAAGCAATCGATAATGCTCGAATTCACGGCGGCGACGGCACCGAAGTCGATGTCCTCATGACGTGGGGTCCCCACGGTCTTTCGATCGCCATCAATGATGATGGTGAACGAGCCGCAACTCGTCGTGCAATCAAAGCCGGCAAAGATGTGCCTGAAGGTGTCACAATCGAGAGCGACCAGGACGCGCTCATTGAAAAGAGCACAGGTCGCGGACTCCTCGAAATGAAGAGCCGTGCCGAGGCGTTCGATGGGGTCGTGCACACCCAGCGAGTTCCCGGAGTCGGGTTCACCATCACCGCGTCGTTCCCAATGCTGAGGTACGCAACCGACCCGAAGTACACCGCAGAGTCGACCACGTGACGCCTAACACCGTGCGAGCGTCGGTGAGCATGTCGTTTAGTGTTGCCGCCGCAGTTTCGCTGTACGGGATATCATTCGGCGCTTTGGCAGTCGCGTCGGGTCTGGACTTCTGGCAAACACAGGTTTTGTCGCTCTTCATGTTTTCGGGGGGCTCACAGTTCGCGGTCATTGGGCTAGTCGCTGCCGGAGCGCCGGGCGCAAGCGTCATCACCGCCGCAGGACTGCTGGGCGTGCGCAACGGACTGTACGCGGTGCGGATGTCGTCGGTGGTTGGCGCTGGTTTCTGGAAACGCTTGTTGGCGGGGCACTGGACGATTGACGAGAGCACGGCCGTCGCAATTGCTCAAACTGAGCCTCGCGCGCAACGAATCGGGTTCTGGCTCACGGGAGCCGCCATTTTTGTCGGGTGGAACGCGATGACCGCGGTCGGAGCGATTCTGGGAGATGCGTTGGGTGACCCACGGGCGTGGGGTCTTGATGCCGCGGCAGCCGCAGCATTCCTCGGACTACTGTGGCCTCGAATCCAATCTCGTCAACCCGTCGCTGTCGCCGCTGCAGCAGCCGCCATCACAGTGGTGACTGTTCCAACGGCACCAGCTGGATTGCCCGTTCTTATCGCCGCCGCTGCGGGAATTGTTATGGCGTTGTTTGCCGAACGGAGGCACGCGTGACTCTGTGGACCACAATTCTGATCGCCTCGGCAGTCGTTCTCGGCACGAAACTGCTGGGATATCTCGTTCCGGCCAGCGTCGCGGCCCATCCCAGAATTCAGCGAATCAGTGACGTGTTGACGGTCGCGCTGCTCGCCTCACTCGTTGTCACTCAAACCGTCGCAGCGGGCAGCGCAATCGTCGTTGATGCGCGCCTCGCCGCGCTCGGGGTAGGCGCTGGGTTGCTGTGGATTAGGGCACCGTTCATCGTCGTCGTGTTGGCCGCAGCCGCGGCGGCGGCGGCGCTGCGCGCGCTCGGGTGGGCGGCTTAACCCTCGAGATGGTCGCGACCAGGGAGCCAGGAAAATCCGGGGACTCCCCACCCAACCTGATGTATTGCCTCGCGCGCCTCGGTGTAATGGGGCTCAACCAAGCGGTCGACATACAGAACACCAAGCACGTGATCGAACTCGTGTTGAAAGATTCTGGCGAGCCAGCCCTCCGCCTGAATCGTGAACTCGTTGCCATCTAGATTGGTCGCCGTCAGGGCTACTCGATTGCTTCGCCGGAGAGGGAATCGCTCTCCAGGGACTGACAAACACCCTTCGAGCTCCTCGTCTTCATCGAGGGGACTTACCGACGGGGGTTCGAGCAACAATGTCGGGTTGATCGCAACACCGCGATGTTGAACATCGTCGTCGTCAACCCAGTCGTAGACAAACAGGGCAAGATCCACACCGATCTGTGATGCGGCCAAACCGACACCCGGCGCAAGCTCCATCGTGGCGAACATGTCGTCAACCAGCGACTTTAGGTAATCATCAATGTGCTCAACACGGGCGCTAGGGCGGTGGAGCACAGGGTTTCCCGTGATGACGATTTCCCGAATATCCACTCGTTCAGCCTAATGTCGGTAGCCTAGAGTGGTGAACGACCAACTTTCGAATCTGGTTGGACAGATCTCGCTAACCCCCTATCAGGCAATTGGAATTCCCATTGCTCTGATCGGAGCAGTTTTTCTGTCCATCGGTGCACAATTGCAGCATCGCGGAGTGTCGAAGGTTGACGGAACTCACGAAGTTGGCGCTAAATCGGGACTGTCCATGGGGCAACTGGTTCTGCTGATTCAGCGGCCATCGTGGGTGTTCGGAACACTTCTTCTCACGCTCGCCATTGTCATTCAACTGATCTCACTGGCGTTTGCGCCACTCATCGTGGTCCAGCCGCTTGGTGTTGTCGCGATGGTCCTCACCAACGTCATCAATTCCCGAGTGAACGGTATCGCGCCGGATGCTCGGGTTCGGGGGAGCATCGCGCTGGCCGTACTCGGAATCGGGATTTTCGTTGCGTTTTCGGCTGTTTATGCCTTTGAGCGAGCATTGTCCGATTCGCAACTCTTGTTCATCATGTGGTTGCTTGCCGCGGTCATTGTTGCCGTCGTCACATCATTCGTGATTTTTCGCCAGCGACTCCGCGCAATGTTCTACATCGTGGCGGCGGGAACACTCTATGGATTCGTAGTGACCATCACCAAGGTTCTCATCAACCGGTGGCAGTCCAATCAAATCGATGCCTTCATGATTCTGTGCCTAGCGGGACTTGTTGTCGCCGCCCTCCTCGGGGGTTACTTCGTTCAAACCGCTTATTCTGTTGGCTCTCCAGACCTAGTGATTGCTGGTTTGACTGTTATCGATCCACTCGTCGCGGTCGGGATTGCCATCACGGTGTTGGGGGAGGCGGATCGTTTCCCACCGTTCGCTCTCGCGGGACTCGCGATCGGTGGCGCCCTGTCCGTCGTGGGAGTCGTTCTGCTCGCTCGTCATCACCCACAGACACTGCATTAGCGGCGGCACCAGTCATGGCTGACAAACGATTGACCATACTCATCGGCGCGGACACTTTCCCGCCGGATGTGAACGGTGCGGCAAAATTCGCCGAGCGCCTCGCGGTGGGTCTCGTCGGACGCGGACACCGCGTTGTCATTGTTGCCCCATCACCGGATGACAAGTTCGGGATTCGCACCGAAAATCACGCCGGCGTAGAGCTCGAGGTCTATCGGCTACGGTCATGGAAGTGGTTTAACCACCCCTGGGCGCGGTTCGCCTTGCCGTGGGAGGTTCGCCCGGACACGAGGGCGATTCTCGATGCCGTAAAACCCGACGTGGTTCACATCCAGTCACACATCAATGTGGGGTGGGGTCTCGTTCGTGAAGCACACGACAAGGGAATTCGTGTGATTGCAACGAACCATTTCATGCCGGAGAACACCGCACAGTTTCTTCCGCTACCCCAATTCGGTGTCGATTGGTTGATCCGTTCGTTGTGGAAGGTCGCGATGAAAACCTACGCAATGGTCGATGAAGCGACAACGCCAACACGAAAAGCGGCCGAGTATTTAGAACGAGCGGTAGGTCGCTCGGGTGTTCACGCGATCTCATGCGGGCTCGACATTTCGAACTATCGTGTCATTTTGGGAAAGCGCCAAGACCCCTACGCATTGTTTCTCGGGCGGGTTGAGCAGGAAAAGCGAATTGAAGAGTTGTTGTACGCCCTCGCGCGGTTTCCCGAAGGCCGCTTGCGCGTGGTGATTGCCGGGTCCGGGGATGACCAGGGGAGGCTCGAAAAGATTGCCCGTGAGAACGGTCTTGCCGATCGAGTAGCTTTTCTGGGGCATGTCAATGACGAAGCGTTGCGAATCTTGTTGTCCGAGGCCGCTGTCTTCGTGATGCCGTCTATCGCCGAACTTCAATCGATCGCGACGATGGAGGCGATGGCCAGTGGGCTTCCGGTCGTTGCGGCCAATGCGATGGCATTGCCACACCTCGTGCACGACGGTGCTAACGGCTTCTTGTACGAACCACGGGACATCACGGGACTCGCTCATTCCATCGACCGAATCCTCAGTAGCTCGGACAGTGAATATCGTGCGTACCAACGCGAATCCCTCGCGATTGTGGCCGACCACGACATTGCCACGACCCTTGACCGGTTCGAGCAGATTTACCGCGGCGCGTAATCACGCTCGGTAGGCTGGTGGTCTCGGGGCGATAGCTCAGCTGGTTAGAGCAGCGGACTCATAATCCGTCGGTCGCGGGTTCAAGCCCCGCTCGCCCTACGCCGACAACGAACTGACGAAAGACGGTGAACGACACCGATGGCGATTTACGTGAAGCCAGGAGAAGCGCCCGGAAGCGTCGAGCACTTTTATCATTTTGTGCTCCAGTACCTGTTGCCCCTTTTCGAATTGGACTTGACGAGGGGTATCGCCGGTAAAGGGTTTGTTGTTCGGGATTGTGGCCCAATGAACGTGTGGTTCGATTTTGTTTTCGGTCCCGACGCTTTCTCAATTGTTCCTCGCGAAGAGTTCCGTGAAATGCCGTCACGGCGGCTGTGGGACAAGCACATCCAACTAGATACCTTCGCGAAAAAGTCGGGCTTGATGGTTGATGCTGCTCGATTCTCGGAAGTTGTGGAGGCATTCAGGGAAAAGTTCATTTCGCCGGCGGCAACGGCGGACACCGTGACGGTTCTCGATCGGCGCCCCCCTCCCGCGTTTTATCTTGATGGGAGCGCGGAAAAGCCCGGGGGTGGATCCACTCGCCGGTCCATTAGCAATCTGGATGAGTTGTCTCTCAAGATTTCCGAAAAGGCACCTGTGAATCTAGTGGACCTCGGCGAGATGTCGCCAGTGGAACAACTGGACGTCATCGGTCGCACCCGGGTTTTGGTGGGCCAGCACGGTGCAGGCTTGGTCCATTCCCTGTTCATGAACGACGACGCCTCGGTTGTGGAAATGAAACTCGAAGAATCTCAGGACCATTTCCAGAAACTCAACGAAGGCTTAGGTCGGAGATACCGAGCGTTCTATCTGAGTGAGGAACACGTGACGTTGTCGCCGAGTTTAATTTCGGGCGTTGTGGACGACGTTTCTTCCCGTTATTGATTTCTCAAACGGGGGAGCCACCGTAGACGCGTTGGCGAATGTCGGCAATAGTTGCGGATAAGCCTTCGGTGCGTCCCATCGCCGGACTCCAGTTGAGAACTTCGGCGGCGCGGCTGATGTCGGGCTCCCTAATCAGCGGGTCATCCTCGGGTAACGGCAGGTATGACACTTCACTCGTCGACCCCGTTAGTTGAATGATTTCGTCCGCCAGCTCGACCATCGTGATCGGTTGCGGGTTACCCAGATTCACGGGACGGTGTTCGCCGGGTTGGAAAAACAATGCGATGAAACCCGAAACGAGGTCATCCACGTAACAAAAACTGCGCGTCTGTTCTCCGTCGCCATAAATGGTCAGCGGTTCCCCGCGCAGCGCTTGGGTGATGAATTGAGGAACAACTCGCCCGTCATTCAGTGCCATACGTGGCCCATATGTGTTGAAAATCCGGGCGATTCGAATGTCAATCGAGAATTCTCGGTGGTAGTCAACAAATAGGGTTTCCGCCGCGCGTTTACCTTCGTCGTAGCACGCTCTGATACCAATTGGGTTGACATTGCCCCAATATTCTTCGGATTGCGGGGAAACGCGAGGGTCACCGTATACCTCCGAGGTCGAGGCTTGAAGGACGGGGACATCAAGTTTTTTAGCAAGTTCGAGGGAATTGATTGCGCCCAAAACCGAAGTCTTTGTCGTTCGCGTCGGAAAACGCTGATACTGAATGGGTGAAGCGGGACAAGCGAGGTTGAATACTCCGTCAACCGTGACATCGAACGGGACCGTAACGTCCCACTCGAGGACGTCAAAGTCGCCCAGTTTGTCAAGGTCTCGCACATTGTCGCGGGACCCCGTCGAAAAATCATCCAGGGCGACAACCGAATGTCCGGCCTTCAGGAGACGTTCACAGAGATGCGAGCCAAGAAAGCCGCCGCCGCCCGTTACCAGAAATCGCATGGTTCGAGCCTACCCAAACCCAACACGGCGTAGAGACAAGGCCAGCCCTGCTTCGAACGCCAATCCAAGAGGCGCGGGTTCGATTGTGGTCAGGAAATCGTTCGCACGATGTAGGTTTTGCGAACCGTTTCATGAATCGTCCACGCCCCCGTCCACCCGGCTGGCGTGACGAACACACTGCCGGGTCCGAGTTCGCAGATATCTCCAGCATCACTCGTTACGGTGGCGGTGCCAACAATGATCTGCGCAACCTCGTCATACCCGTCGCGTCGTGCCGTGAACGTGCCCGGGGTGCACTCCCACACGCCCAATTCGAGGTTTCCATCCGGCGCTTTCCACAACGAGAGAGTTGACTCGGTCTGACCATTCAGGCTGGTCGGTTTGAGCGATGCGGGCGGCATTACGAGCGAAGCTGCGTCAGCCTCGTGAATGGTCGGAATCGCGTGCGACATTGTTCTCCTTCGGTCCAGTGATTTCATCGTGCCATGTTTCGCGATCTTTTGTCATCGACTACACGGAGGCGCTTCTGCCCCGACTGACCACGTTGAATCCAAACAATAGACTGACGACACCATGCATGTCTTGATTTTTTGCGAACAGCACCCCCACACCCTCGGTGGTGCACAGGTTTCGGTGAATCTCCAGGCGGAGTTCCTGGAACGTGCAGGAAACACGGTGACCTTCGTTTCTCCCTCGTTGCGTAGTGGACCGGTGGACGACGAGCGTTTTATCGACTTACCGTCATTTGCAATTCCGACCGTCAGGGAATACACCTGGTTGTGGCCCAGACGTTCGCACCTGGAGCAGATCACCGGCTCTCTCCGAGATCGTCCTTCGGTTGATATCGTCCACGTTCAATCAGATTTTTGGGGCGCGGCCCTCGGGTATCGGTTCGCCGAAGAGAACGGGATACCTCTTGTTCACACGATGCACCATCGGTTGGATGTGGGCGTCGACGGGTCGATTCCATTCCCCGGTCTCTTTTACGCAATGTTGGGTCGTTGGCAGAAGTGGTCGCTCGGTAATCGTTTCACGATTCGTCCGAGTAATGCGTTCGATTATTTGGGTGGATACGCTCACCATGCGGACATCGTTACGGCGCCGTCGGGACACTTCGCGCGGTTGTTGACGAGTAGGGGCGTCACCTCCCGTCGCAACCCGCGGATTGAGGTGGTGCCAACCGGGGTCAACGATGACGTCCTCGACGCGGTGGCGCGAATCTCGAGAGTCGCTCACGCGATTCCGGTGTATGCGTGGGTCGGTCGATTCTCTCCCGAAAAACGCTTGCTTGAGTTTTTGGATGGGGTCGCTCTCGCCACGAAGCCGGTCGCCGTGGTCATTGCGGGAGATGGCGCACTCGCGGAGAAAGCGAAGGCCGTCGCCGGGGACAACGTGATGTTTCTCGGGGCGGTTCCCTACGAACGCGCGATTGAGGTCATTGCGGATGCGGATTTTCTCGTGCAATCTTCGAACAACTTTGAAACCCAAGGAATGACCGTCACCGAGGCGGTCGCGATGGGGACGCATGTCATTATTGTCGATTCCGAAATCGCGGGTGACCTCCCCGACGGTTCCTACACGCTCACCGCCGACCTCACGGCAAAGGAAATGGGAAGAGCACTGGAATCCACGGCACGTGAACGTGTGCCTACCGCGGGAACGCGGAATCTCGATCACCTTGCCGAGTATCGACAATCCAGGCGAACCGAAACGATGCTGGACCTGTATCGTCGCGCGATGGCACGGTGAGCCTCTCTCGCCCCCAAGTTTTCCTCGGCAGAATTAACATATGACAGACGCACGCGAACGATTTTCGTTGTTTCATTCGCGCCGCGAAGCGCAAGTCGCCGAGCCGTTCGGCAGCCTTGCACTGATATTGACTCAGTGGATTGACTCGGAACAGTCCGTTTGGGGAGTGCCCGGAGTCTGGGCGCCGAGACCAGACGGTAATCCAGGCCTTCAAATCACCGCTGCCGCGGCGGACGGAATTTCTGTCGACGACAAGGTAGTAAATGGCACTGTTTTACTGAACGGTCCAGGCGAGGGCGCTTCGACGATCCGGTTTTCCGAATCCCAGAGCGGAACAATAATCGCGGAGGACGGACTGTTCGGACTTCGCGTGTGGGACGCACAGAGCGAGTGGGTTCGCAACTACGGCGGAATCGACGCCTATGACTACGACCCCGCCTGGGTAGTCACCGGTCGCTGGAAACCCAATCCCGCGGGCACCACGCTCAACGTCGACAAAAAGCTGGGGGCGGCCAAGTCGGAACTGATCCCCGGTGAAATCGAATTCACCCACGCCGAACACGCGGTGTCGCTCGTGACCATAGGCACCGGTAAAGCGCTGCAGATCGTGTTCGCCGATCACACGAACGAAGCAGAAACCTATTCAGTGGGCCGCTTTCTCTTCGTCGTGCCGAATCCTGACGGAACAGTCACGATGGACTTCAACCTTGCCGTTTTGCCACCCTGTGCGTTCTCCTACAACTTCAATTGTCCGATTCCGCCCAAACAGAACCGGTTACCGTTTCCCGTCCGAGCAGGCGAAAAGAACGTCGTCGCTCGGGACGGCTCATTGCTTCATCACTAGACCACATCCACCCTCGGTCCAATTGGACTTTTTCTCGACACGCGCGCATACTTAAACCTCCATCCGTGGTGCCGTTCGAGGGGAAGTCGTACGGCATGAGGAGGATGGATGAACGACGCACACGGAGTGATTCATGTTCACTCGTGCCCTGTCGCGCTCGCGCCACACGTTGAGTCGACTCTTCGCCACATCCTCGGAGCAGAGTCTCCTTTCGAATGGATTGACCAGCCCTGTGAGCAGGGGAGTGTCCGCACCACCGTGACGTGGACTGGTCCGAGTGGTTCGGCATCTCGTTGTGCCTCGGCCCTGCGCGGCTGGGATCACACACGATTCGAGGTGTGGGAAGCGACAAACGTCAACCGGGACGGTGTCCGCTTTGTACACACCCCAGACCTTGGAATCTTTTTCACCCTGACGGACGCGGCTGGGAACGCAATGGTGGGTGAAGACCGGGTTCGATACGCAATCGAAATGGCTCGTGGCGACATTGCCGAACTGGAGAACGAGTTATCGCTCGCGCTCGGTACCGCCTGGGACGACGAATTAGAGCCGTATCGACGCGCAACAGAACAACAGGTGACTGCGCGTCAACGGGTTCGCGCGGGAACTAGATCGACTTGACGACGATGACGGCGTTGTGCCCACCGAAACCAAACGAATTACTGATCGCAACGATGTTTTCTGGAAGTGCGCGGGGTTCAACAACGACATCGAGAGGAATCGCCTCGTCTTGATTGTCCAGGTTGAGAGTCGGAGCAGCAATCTTTTCGTTGACTGACAACACGGTGAACATTGCTTCGAGCGCTCCGGTTCCTCCGAGCAAGTGGCCGGTCGCGGACTTTGTCGCCGACACCGGGATTTCCTTGATGCGGTCCCCGAACACGCGGTGGAGCGCGGTGTACTCCGCAATGTCACCGACCGGGGTCGACGTTGCGTGTGCGTTGATGTAATTGACATCGTCCGGAGTGACGCCGGCGTCCGCGAGGGCGTCGAGCACCGCACGCGCTGCGCCGTTACCCTCGGGGTCGGGTGCGGTGATGTGATGTGCGTCGGACGACACGGAACCACCGGCAATCTCGGCATAAATCTTGGCGCCTCGCGCTACAGCGTGCTCTTTTGTCTCGAGAATGAGCACGGCCGCACCCTCGCCGAGAACGAATCCGTCGCGATCTTTGTCGTACGGCCGAGAAGCGCGAGCGGGATCGTCGTTGCGGGTCGAAAGCGCGTGCATGGCTGCGAATGCAGCGATGGGAAGCGGGTGAATGACTGATTCTGTTCCGCCACAAATGACGACATCCGCGATGCCGGACCGAAGGTGGTCCACTGCGTTAGCGATCGACTCGGTTCCGGACGCGCACGCCGAGACGCAGGTTCTCGCACCACCGCGAGTCTCAAGGTCCATTGAAATAGCGGCCGCAGCGGCGTTCGGCATGAGCATCGGAATCGTCATCGGCAGAACTCGGCGAGCGCCCTTGTCTTTCATGACATCCCAGGCGTCGAGAAGCGTATTGAGACCACCGATCCCTGTCGCAAAATCAACAAGAATTCGTTCCTTGGCATCTGACGGTGCTCCGGCGTCTGCCCATGCTTCCCGAGCGGCGATGACAGCAAGTTGAGCCGAAGGGTCGAGACGCTTGATCTCGATGCGTTCGAGGACCTCGGACGCGGGCACTTTCACACGACCAGCAAATTTGACGGGGAGCTCGTGTGTCTCGACCCATTCTTCGGTGAGGAGTCGGATACCACTCTCGCGGCGGAGAAGCGCTTCCCAGGTGTCACGCGCGTTTCCGCCGAGGCACGAGGTCGCGCCGATACCGGTCACAACAATGGTGGTCATCTAGTCACTCTTCCGTTTTGGACTTTCGATAAAAAATGCGGCGGGGCGTGAACCCCGCCGCATGAATCGTTCTAGGACTGAGCCGAAACGATGTAATTCACTGCGTCATCGACAGTTTTCAATTCGGAAACCTTGTCGTCAGGAATCTTGACGTCGAACTGTTCTTCGGCGTTGACGACAATTGTCATCATCGAGATCGAGTCGATGTCGAGGTCATCCGCGAAGGACTTTCCGAAGACGACGCTCTCTACGGGGACGCCCGTCTCGTCGTTGACGAGTGCGGCAAGGCCAGCGAGGACCTCATCTTTGGACTGAGCCATTGTTTCTCCTTAGGTGGTTTCGTATACCGCTCCCCATTTTATGGGGTCTGACGGGTTCTGTTACGGAAGTCGGACGATTTGCGCGGCGTACACGAGCCCCGCGCCAAACCCAATAATGAGCGCATATCCGCCGCTCAGTTCGGGATTTTCGGCGAGCACGCGGTGCATCGCGAGCGGGACGGACGCCGCAGACGTGTTTCCCGTCGTCTCGATATCTCGCGCAATGACAACACTCTCGGGCACGTTGAGTTGTTTCGCGAACTCGTTGATGATTCTCATGTTGGCCTGGTGCGGGATAAACGCGGAGAGGTCGGCCGCCGTTATCCCAGCCGCATCGAGTGCTTGTTGGGCGACTTTCGCCATCTCCCACACGGCCCAACGGAAAACTGTTTGGCCGTCCTGACGAAGAGTGGGGAATTCGCCGTCACGATCCTCGAACGCTTCTCGAGTGGGTCGGTCCATTCCCACCGCGTCCCATTTTCCGCCATCGGAACCCCAAATTGTCGGCGAGATTCCGGGTTCGTCTGCCGGTCCGACAATAACCGCACCAGCCCCATCACCGAGCAAGAATGAGATGGTTCGATCTGTCGGTTTTGCGTAGTCACTGAGTTTCTCTGCGCCGATAACCAGCACGTACTTTGCCGCTCCCGCTCGGACGAGTGCATCGGCCTGCGCAATCGCGTAACAGAATCCAGCACACGCTGCTGAAACGTCATACGCGGCCGCTGGCGTAGCGCCGATGCGCTCGGCAACCAAAGCAGCCATTGACGGAGTCAGGACATCGTTCGAGATTGTGGCGATGATAACCGCACCAATCTCGCTAGCCGAGATCTGTGCGTTTTCAATTGCCTCGTTGGCGGCGCTTGTCGCAAGGTCCGCTGCGCTCACCGACGCGCTCGCACGGGTGCGGCTGATTACTCCGGTGCGTTGGCGGATCCACTCGTCGCTCGACTCAATGGGTCCGACGATGTCGTCGTTGGGTACGACGAGGTCACCCCGGGCCGCGCCCACAGAGATGATGCGGGTGAAGGGCGAGCCCACCGCCTGCTTCAGGATTGGTTGGGTCATGATGCCTCCAATAGTGTGACGGCCTCGACCAAGTCGTCCGGGGTCTTTACGGCGACTGTGGGGAGTCCCTTGATTCCGCGCTTCACGAGACCAACGAGCGCACCCGCCGGGGCGAGTTCGACAATTCCCGTGACCCCGTCGTTCGCGAAGGCCTCCATGCACAGGTCCCAGCGAACGGGGTTACTGACCTGCCCGACGAGAAAGTCCAGGTATTCCGTGCCCCGGGTCACACGGGAACCATCGCGGTTGGTGTAAATCGGAATACTCGGATCATTCGGCGTTATTGACGACGACGCTTCACGCAGCGTTTCGACCGCCCCGGCCATGAACGCAGTGTGAAAAGCGCCGGCAACCTGCAACGGGATCACGCGTGTCCCGGCAACGGGCTCGGCCGCGAGAGCCGCGAGAGCATCCAGTTCACCAGCGACGACAACCTGTCCTCCGCCGTTCATGTTCGCAGCCGTGAGTCCTAACTCTTCGAGTCGTACCTGGAGAGCTTCTGGTTCTCCGCCTAGAACGGCACTCATTCCGGTCGCCACTTTCGAGGCTTCATTCGCCATCGCTCGTCCACGAACACCAACGAGACGAATCGCGTCGACGTCCGACAAAACGCCAGCCAGATACGCAGCCGCAAACTCACCGACGGAGTGACCCGCCACTGCGGCAACCGCCTGTCGCCTATTGCTAACGAGAAGAGAACCGGTGACGATCGACGCTGCAACGATGAGTGGCTGTGCAATCTCGGTGTCACGAATCGTGTCCGCATCGGACACTGTTCCGTGTGTGATGAGGTCAACGCCCGACGCGTCGGACAGTGCTTCGAGGTGCTCACGAACACCGTCAACATCCAGCCACGGTTCAAGGAAACCGGGGGTCTGTGAGCCTTGACCCGGCGTAACAACGATAATCATCGGCCGACCCTAGGCGTCCCCACCGGTATTTCCGGTGGTGCCGGCAGTGACGTCATCGAGTCGATAGCGCTGGAAAGCCTCGATCACGACGGAACGCTCGACCTCGCCCCGCTTGGCGAGTTGTTCGAGGACGCGGACAACGATGGATTGGGTATCGATGGCGAAGTGACGTCGAGCGGCTGCACGCGTATCCGAGAAGCCGAAGCCATCCCCGCCAAGAGTTGCGAAATCGGTCGGAACATACGGGCGAATCTGATCGGCGACCGCGTGCATGAAATCGCTCACGGCGACAACCGGTCCGCGTTCACCTCGAAGCTTTTCGGTGACATACGGAACCCGGGGGAGTTCTGTTGGGTGCAGGAAGTTGTATCGGTCGGAATCGCGACCGTCGCGTCGCAGTTCGTTCCACGAGGTCACCGACCACACATCAGCCGCGACGTTCCAGTCAGTTGCGAGAATTTCCTGCGCCTCTAACGCCCACGGCACGGAAACTCCACTGGCCAGAATCTGCGCGGGAATCGTGCCGCGCGTTGCGCTACGGAACTTGTACATACCGCGGACAAGTCCATCCACATCGATTCCAGCGGGTTCCGCTGGTTGAAGCATGGGCTCGTTGTACACCGTGAGGTAGTAGTAGACATTGGGGTCGGGGTGCGTGCCGCCGTACATGCGCTCGAGCCCCGCCTTCACAATGTGTCCAATTTCGAATGCGAACGCAGGGTCGTACGCGATGACAGCATCATTTGCCGACGCAATCAGGTGAGAGTGGCCATCAGCGTGTTGCAGCCCTTCGCCGGCCAGAGTGGTTTTACCCGCCGTTGCGCCAATGATGAATCCGCGGACCATCTGGTCACCCGCGAGCCACATCTGGTCACCGGTTCGTTGAAAACCAAACATGGAATACAGCACGTAAACCGGAATCATGACTTCACCCTGTGTCGCATACGACGTTCCCGCTGCGACGAAAGCTGCCATCGAGCCAGCCTCGTTGATTCCAGTGTGCAGAATCTGACCGTCAACGCTTTCTTTGTAGGCGAGTAAGAGTTCGCGGTCAACTGAGACGTAGTTCTGTCCGAACGGGTTGTAGATCTTTGACGTCGGGAAATACGAGTCCATTCCGAAGGTGCGTGCCTCATCCGGAATGATCGGGACAAATCTCTTGCCGATGTTCTTGTCCCGCAAAAGGTCCTTAAACAGTCGGGCGAACGCCATCGTCGTCGCGACATCTTGCTTGCCGCTGCCCTTTTTGCTCAATTCGTACAGTTTGTCGTCCGGGAGCGCAATCGGCTCGGGTTGATGACGACGCTGTGGCAGCGCTCCGCCGAGTTCACGACGCTTGGCCAGCAAATACTGGATCGCCGGATGGTCGGGACCCGGGTGGTAATAGGGGGGACGGTAAGGGTCCGCCTTCAGTTCCGCGTCAGAAATCGGGATGCGCAAATCATCACGGAACGACTTAAGAACGTCCAAGGACAGTTTTTTCATCTGGTGAACGGCGTTGCGACCCTCGAAAGATTTCCCCAGACCGTAACCCTTGACCGTCTTCGCAAGAATCACAGTTGGCTTTCCCTTGTGGGACAGTGCTTCGGCGTAGGCGGCATAGAGTTTTTTGTAGTCATGGCCACCACGTTTGAGCGACCAGATTTGGTCGTCCGTCCAGTCGGCGACCATCGCCGCCGTGCGAGGGTCTCGACCAAAGAAGTTCTCGCGAATATACGCACCCGATTCCGCTTTGTACGTTTGGAAATCGCCGTCCGGAGTGGCGTTCATGAGGTCGCGGAGAGCGCCTTCGGTGTCGTTGAGCAACAGGGAATCCCATTCGCGTCCCCACACAACTTTGATGACATTCCACCCGGCACCTCGGAAGAATGACTCGAGTTCTTGGATGATTTTTCCATTACCGCGCACTGGTCCGTCGAGTCGTTGCAGGTTGCAGTTCACGACGAATGTGAGATTGTCGAGTCCGTCATTCGCGGCGAGCTGCAGCGCTCCGCGGGATTCAACCTCGTCCATTTCGCCATCACCCAAAAAGGCCCAGACGTGCTGGTCGGAACAATCCTTGATCCCACGGTTCGTCATGTACTTGTTGAACTGCGCTTGGTAGATCGCATTGATCGGACCCAACCCCATTGACACCGTGGGGAACTGCCAAAAATTCGGCATCAGACGAGGGTGCGGATACGACGATAAACCGCCAGCAAAGTGCGATTTCTCCTGGCGGAAGCCATCTAGCTGGTCTTCGGTCAGTCGTCCCTCGAGAAATGCACGGGCATACATTCCGGGAGCGGCGTGGCCCTGATAAAAGATTTGGTCGCCACCGCCTGGGTGATCCGGGCCGCGGAAGAAGTGATTGTGCCCGACTTCGTAGAGCGACGCGCTTGAGGCGTAGGAACCGATGTGTCCACCGACTCCGATACCCGGGCGCTGGGCACGATGCACCATGATTGCGGAATTCCAGCGAATCCACGCTCGGTACTGCCGCTCGATCTCTTCGTCGCCAGGGAACGCAACTTCGTTTTCTGGGGCGATCGTATTCAAGTAATCCGTCGTGGGAACCATGGGAACACCGAGATGCAATTCCTTGGATCGCTTCAACAGGGCGAGCATTAACTCGCGGCCACGCTCGTGACCCTGAGCAGAAACAACGTCTGTGAGCGACTCTTGCCATTCGGCCGTCTCGCCCGGGTTGCTGTCTAACGCCGACGACGAATAGGGGTCCTGGTCGTTCACGCTCATAGGTACGTCTTCCAATCAAAGGTGGCGAGGAAGTGGCGCTGTCAGGGTTGCGACGGCGTCCACCCAATCCTAGACCGCAGTTCGCCACTCGTCCGAATTCCCCTATGATTGAGCGGTCAGGGCCTGTAGCTCAGTTGGTTAGAGCGCCACGCTTACACCGTGGATGTCGGGAGTTCGAGTCTCTCCGGGCTCACTCCTTAGATGGTGTTTTTGGGTGCACTGTCTATCAGACGGATGAACCCACTGGATTCTTCCGCTCCAGACTCACTCAAACGTCAATGACGTGCACGAGGGTGTCGATGAATCCTTCAAAGGTCGTTGAATTCTTGACGACTTCCGCCATGCGAGTTCTATCCGAGAACACATCGACGAACTGCTCGAACACTTCCTGGAACTCCTCGCGTCCACTCGCCGCGAAGGCGATGAACGCCACGACGTTGACGCGATGGTCACCCCACGGTGTTGCAACCTCATTTACGGCCAGAGCAATCGTTGGGCGCCGCGCGGTCATAGACATAGCGTGTGGTACCGCGAGCCCGTCAACGAAAACGGTCGAGGACATTCGTTCGCGTTCGATTGTGCTCTCGATGTAGCCATCGTCGATGATCCCTTGAACCTTAAGAGCTTCACCCAACGTCCGGATGGCCGACTCGGGACTTTCGAACTCGACGTTGCGAAAAAACGTGTCCGCTCGGAAGTACTCAAGTAACCGTTCACGAATAATGTTTCGACGGCGACCTCGGCGCGCTCGCGATGTCACGCGCCGGACCGCGTCGATATCGGACTCGGACAGAAACGGCTGCACCTGCACGATTGTGTCGAGCTCGAACGGCAGTGGGATGGTGGTGATCACGATGTCGGTCGTAATGTCTGCCGGGCGCACGTCCGTCCGGGTGATGACGGATTCGATAGTGATCTCTGCACCCAGTATCTTTTCGATGCTCTCCCTCATCACGATGTGCAGGTCGTAATATGACGGGCTCACAATCGTCGCTGACACACGATTCTTTGCTTGGGCCTGTCGTTCGAGGTGACTTCCGATGTGGAGCGCGATGTACGAGATTTCGTCCTCGTCAATCGTGATGTCTCTTTCCTTCTGAATCGTCGACGCGATAAACACCGCGATATCCCAGACGAGGGGATACGACGACTTGATCGATTTTTGGAGGGGATTTCGAGACGGCGAGTCAAACTTGGCTCGTGTGACCAGGTGTCCGATGTGCAAGGCAAGGCGCCCGATGAGGTCCGCATTTCGAAGGTCGATGAGGTACTCGTCGTAGACAAGTTCCACCGCGCGTGTCGTTAGAGCGACATCGTCACTATCGACCGATGTCGAACTCGATGCTCCGTCCGAACCGGGAGTGATGATACGGGTTGCCAGTTGTCGGGCGAGATACCACTCTTCGCGCGCCCCTAGCTCGATCGAAAAATGTCGTTTCGCGAGTTCGCGGACGATTCCCGCAACGAAGGTGGTGTCCTCGTCGAATTCAAATTCGATGTCGGGAAGTGTGAGGCCGTTTCGAACACGATCAACGGCAATGGCCAGGTGGAGAAGAACCGAATCGATCCCGTATTCGTTGACGAAGTAGCGGTGATAATCGAGTCGCTCGATCAGATCGGTTTTGAATTCAACCAGGCTCGGAATGTCAAAGCGCAACGCGATGGTGTCAAGGCTCAACAACCCCGATGTTGTTGTGTCATGAATAAGGGTCGAAAGCAATCGCCGTAGTTCGGTTTCATCGCCGCGCAAAGTGAGAACGTTGTCTACCCGATCGATGGCAACACCCGAATCAACAGCGCTCTGCCGGATGCGTTTGATGTCGGCTTCAATGGTTGCCGACGACACGTGAAGTGACGACGATAGATCGTCAATCGACAACCCTGAACTGCTCGATGCAAGGCGATGAACAATGTGATGTTCGCGCTCACGCGGAGTTGACGGAAATGAATCCGGTTTTGCGTCGATAGCCGAGCGATAGGTGAAATACGCGTCGCGATTGAGTCGATAGCCGGTGCTGGTAGCACTGATGATGTCGTAGGGGTGTGCGGCTGACTTCGCGGCGGCAACGTAGGACCTCACGCTTCGAGTCGACACGCCCATGTTCTCGGCAAGAAACGCGGCGGTGACTGAGTCATCGGTCGACCGTAGAAGTTCCAGTAGTGCGAGATATTTGTCGGACATGGTGGTTCCACGATACCGAACCGCGTGGAATCACTTCCGCGGGGGCGGAAGAAAACCTATGACGGAATCACCACACAGGCATGCGAGTTAGTGCCAAAGTTGGGGCATTCAATGATGAGGAGGCGATGATGCGGGTTTTCATCGTGTGCGCAGCAGGGGCGTCCAGTACGTTCCTTGCCCGTCGCTTGTCCGACCTCGCTTCGGCTTCTGGGCTTTCGTGGAGTTTTATTCCCGCGCCCGTCGATTCAGTTTCCGCTCACACCGACGAACTCGTCGCGGTGAGTACCCACGTCGCCAACACCGAAGTAATGGACTCATTCACTGAAATGGGAATCCGATTCGTGGTGTTACCCGAAACGGTCCGCGGTGGCTTTGGCGCCGAAGACGCTCTGTCCGCAATCGTGAACTTCGTAGCGGGAGATACTGTTACCGAGAGCTCGAATGTCGAGCCCCACCTTCGAAAGGGCGTCATCTAATGGCAACCCGAACCGCCACCATTGCTTCGGGGCACGGTCTTCACGCACGACCCGCCGCACTGTTTGTTCAAGCAGTCAACGATTCGGGTCTCGATGTGACAATTGAAAAGGACGGACGCGATGCGCCCGCCGGAAGCATTCTCGGGGTCATCTCACTTGCGGTCAACCAGGGTGATGTCGTGACTCTCACCGCAGACGGAGACAGCGCCGACGCGGTGTTGGACTCGCTCGTGGCTTTTCTCGAAACGGATCACGACGCCGAATGACTCAAACTGACAGCATCGTTACGGGTATCGGCGTTGGCCGAGGGCTCGTCGTCGGCGACGTTCGGCGCATGCCAGACCCACTTCCCGAACCTGCACAGACGAACAGCACGCTTACCCCTGACGAGGAATTGACCCGAGCGACGACCGCGCTCAGTGATACTGCAGCGGACCTTCGGGACCGCGGGACACAAGCTGGCGGACTAGCGAAGGAAGTTTTGGACGCTCTGGCATTGATGGCCGCGGACACAATGTTGCTGTCGGACGTGAAGAAACGCATCGATGGTGGGACTACTGCTGAGCGCGCCGTGTTTGATGCTTTTGCAAACTTCGCGTCGATTATGCAGGCGGCTGGTGGCTATATGGCCGAACGTGCCGGAGATCTCGGTGACGTCGCGAATCGCGTCATCGCGCGAATCGCAGGCGTTCCGGCCCCCGGTGTCCCGCAGTCGTCGACTCCGTTCATCCTGGTCGCGCGTGACCTTGCCCCGGCGGACACAGCCCTTCTCGATTTCGACATCGTTCGAGCCCTGGTAACCACTGACGGTGGCCCGACATCTCACACGGCAATTTTGGCCCGAGAAAAGGGACTTCCGGCGATCGTTGGTGCGAAAGCGGCCGATATTCTCACCGACGGAGACGTGATCATCGTCGACGCAGGCAAGGGAGAAATCGTTCTCAATCCTTCTGCCGATCGAGTCGACGCGGCCCTTACCGAATCCGAGGCTCGGCTGGCAGCTCGTGCAGAGGCAACAGGACCGGGTCGAATGGCGGACGGCCATGAGGTTGCGTTACTCGCCAACGTTGGGTCATCGAAATCGGCGGCGGCGGCGGTTGAAGCGCATGCTGAAGGTGTTGGCTTGTTCCGCACGGAGTTCCTCTTCCTGGACAACGATGCCGCACCGTCGCTAGAGGTACAAAAAGCGGAATACGCTGCAGTTTTCGAAGAGTTCCCTGGGCAAAAGGTCGTCGTGCGTGTTCTTGATGCAGGCGCGGACAAGCCGCTCTCGTTCTTGACTGATGCGGGCGAAGAGAATCCAGCTCTCGGCAGACGCGGTATTCGCGCCCTTTTGGCACACGAGGACATCTTGCGCACACAACTGTCTGCCATTGCCGAGGCAACTCTCGAGACCGATGCAGACGTGTGGGTCATGGCGCCGATGATCTCAACGGTGGAGGAGACCGAGGCTTTTGTGAGCATTTGCCGCGAGGTCGGTATCGCCAAAGCCGGCGTCATGATCGAGGTCCCCTCGAGCGCACTCTTGGCACACCACATCCTGGACGTTGCAGACTTCGTATCAATTGGAACCAACGACCTGACGCAATACACGTTCGCCGCGGATCGTCTTTTGGGTACCGTTGCGAATCTGCAAGACGCATGGAGCCCTGCGGTTCTGCGTCTCATCCGCGAGGTCGGACTAGCTGGTGAACTCACCAAAAAGCCGGTCGGAATCTGTGGCGAAGCCGCCGCCGACCCGGTTCTTGCCGTTGTACTGATTGGGCTAGGCGTCACGTCGTTGTCCATGTCCGCCATTGCGCTCGCCGATGTGCGCGCCGAAATTTCGCGCTTCACGCTTGTCGAAGCGCGCCAGCTTGCCGAACGAGCATTATCGGCGAGAAATGCAAAGGACGCTAGAGCAGCAGCGTCCCTTGCTTTCACCCATTAACACAAACACACACAGAAAAGGAGCGAGTCAATGACGACTTCGTCATCGCTACGAGTAGGGGTTCAGAAGTTTGGATCCTTCCTCTCGGGCATGGTTATGCCCAACATCGCGGCGTTTATCGCCTGGGGCCTCATCACGGCCTTCTTCATCCCCACCGGCTGGGTCCCCAGCCTTGGTGCTCCCGTCGAAGAGGGTGGACTGAACTTCCTCGCGATGGTCGGCCCCATGATCGTTTACATGCTCCCGTTGCTCATCGCAAACACCGGTGGACGTCTCGTCTACGGTGCTCGCGGTGGTGTCGTGGGTGTCATCGGAACGATGGGTGTCATCGTCGGAACCACGATCCCCATGTTCATGGGCGCCATGATCGTTGGACCCCTCGGTGGATGGCTCATCAAGAAGGTTGACGCACTCTGGGCTGGCAAGATTCGCGCCGGTTTCGAAATGCTCGTCGACAACTTCTCGGCGGGTATCGTCGGTGGTCTCCTCGCAATCGGTGCATTCCTCGGAATTTCCCCGGTTGTGACCTCGGTCTCTGACGCCCTCGGCGCCGGTGTCCAGGCACTCATCGACACGGGACTTATCCCGCTCGCGAGCCTCTTGATCGAGCCCGCGAAGATCCTCTTCCTCAACAACGCAATCAACCACGGTGTCTTGACACCTCTTGGAACCATTGCTGCTGAGAAGGACGGTCAGTCGATCCTGTTC